>Ga0272445_1000901_pt1 | contig 25129 bp, 51 predicted proteins | sample YNPCB0031_FD_194404 | JGI IMG/M metagenome (GOLD analysis project Ga0272445, IMG submission 194404) | Hot spring sediment microbial communities from Yellowstone National Park, WY, United States - YNP-CB-003-1 | ecosystem: Environmental > Aquatic > Thermal springs > Hot (42-90C) > Sediment... | reverse complement strand
TTCTTGGGAAAGTCCATGCAGTGGAATCCCAACTGTCAATGTACCGTTTAACGTGGGGTAGGGCTTTGAGGGTTAAGCCGAATGCATGAATCCACGATCTAGGGAAGATCTTCCTCGCATACTTGCAGCAATATGTTATCCACTTCACATTTCTACATTTGCATATTGTTCCAATGGCTATTTGAGGGTAGTCTCCACCCACAATTCCCCTAAGCCTATTGCATGAATCTATGAAGCTGAATGTATCCATATACTTGGACTGTATTACTGGAAGCCAGTTTACACCACCAATTCCAATGAACCTCTCAATGTTCCTCAAAGTCCTCTCAACATTATCCACTGCCGATGGAGTTAACCTACCATCAACATAGTAGTCGGCTGGATAATCTGGTATGGTTATGAATATCCTCCCATCGAATATTTCACTAATACTCCTTGCAGCATCCACATATCTCTCCAAAAACTTTGGGGGATAATCGCTTAGCTTCATGTGGAAGAAGAATAAACCAACATTGCTATCCAATATGGCATGCTCAAACCTACGCTTAAACAACTCTTTACGCTGCCTAAAAGTCACAAATAAATATGGATAATAAACCTCGGAGGGTGGAAGAGTGTAGAAGCGAACCAATTGAACATGCACCCTACCCAACGAAGAATATGCTGTCTGCAACTGAATCCACGATCTTAACTGCTCCAATCTGCTTCAAGTATTCCTCCTTTTCTTTAGCTTCCTTTTCGCTTAGGACTTTATCATAGCCGAAGCTTCCTACACGAACCCTTAACCTTACTCCTTCAGGTAATTTGTTGATTTTGTAGACGATCATGTGGCAGTATCTTGCATGCTCCATAAGCATATTCCAATCCTCAATTATCTCAACCAATTTCTCACCTCCCCCAAATTATTTTATGGAGAAAAAATATTTTTATGCTTCCTAATCTTCCGCTTCATCCAGCCTGCAAGGTATGCTACTGGTATAATTGCAATTAGTATTGGGAATATTAGGCTTGCAGCAGCGTTGTATACGATGCACTTCGCAAGGTCCTTAACGGTATCCTTCAATTTCATTTATGCCTCCCCCTAAGCAGTTTTCTAACCCATAATCCAACGATCTTCTCCTCATATAGGCTTCCAGAATAGAATCTATCTGATAGTGGAGCCTTCTCCCTAGATATTTTCCCCTTCTCCCACCTGTAGATCATGTGGAGGTATTCTTCAAGCCATGTTGCAATTAGCTCCCTGATGAACTTGTTGAAGTCTCCATTGCATGCATACCATATTGTTCCAAGGAATATTTCTATACACCAATCCCAACCATTACGTTTTCTAACTTCACTTACAGCTCCCATAATGCCATAGTGGGTTTGACTTTCAAGCATGTTTAGAGGTGAATAGATCGTTTTAACCTTCACATATGGGTTAGAAGCCGCCACCAATTATCGCCCCTTTAATGGACCCGCATTTTGAGCAAACCCATCGGACTTCAATTATGCCATTTGCAATTTCACGTATTTCTGGAGTCATAACTCCAGGGCATGGGATCCTCTTAACGATCCTGTCACCATTACTTGGGTCCACAAATGTCACTGTCAACGTGCCGTGGCACGGTATACTTGTAAACTCAAACTTCAATTAGCAATCCCCCCTAGCCTCAAGCCACGTCCACCATAGTATTCCGAGCAATGCATTGTATATGTTTAAAGCTATTGTGGCAAATGCATCAACATTATATGTCGTTATATAGAGCCATGTAACTATAGCTGCAAGTGTAGTGTAGACTACGAGCAGGAAAATCATGTATAGTTCCATGTAGAAATCCCTCCTACGCTTACTATAATTCAAACTCAACCAGGATCCTCCCCCCTCTAAGCATTATTCTATTCAATAGTTCAATGAAGCTCCATGCAGCGGACCTCAGCCTATGGCTTGGCAAATGTAATAGGAAATCGAATTTCAATGCATTTGGATGTATAATGTGCATTCTGAAACGTTTTATTCCACGCCAAACTTCAGGCTTGAGCTTTAAAAGTTCACTTTTATCTTTGATCGTGTATTTAAGTTTCACCATTTCATATCCCCCCTCCATTTACACTTCAATTCCAAAATCCAATTTTGCATTCAACTCCTTGTATCTGTTTCTCAATGTCACTTCATTGATCTTCGATGCTTCTGCAATATCCTTCTGCCTCCTCGGTTCACCGCATAATATACATGCAATGTAGATTGATGCTGCAACTATGCTGATTGGGTTTCTTGCAAGGTCTAAGCCAATTTCGTAGGCTTTCCCTGAAATCTCAATTGCTTTCTCCACAATTTCATTTGGTAACCCAATTTTCTCAGCTATTTTTGGAATGAAGAGTGATGGGGGCATTCTTGGGACATTGCCGAACACCCCTGTGATCTCGATGAACTGTCTTCTAGTTTCCCTCATCATCCATGAAACATATTTGGAGATTTCAATGTAACTCTTTTTGGGTTGCTTCAACTTGAACATTTCCTCAACTATTTCCTCCAATGTTATGGGGATCATCTTCACCCTACATGCATAGTATAGTGATGCAATTGCATTGGCTTCTGCAAGTTTTCCACTATAGTGATACCCCATCTTCAAAGCTACTGATTTCGCTATCTCGAAAACTTCATTTGGAATCTTCAAAGCTTCTGAAAGCTTTTCAAGTTCAACGTGGACTTTCGGTTTGAAGATGTTGGTCACCCATCCATCCCCTCTTGAGATTTAAGAAGTTCCTCGATCCATTTTTCGTCTAGCAGTGGGATCTTCAACTCCTTGACGATGTTCACATATACATATCTAAGGCTTGCATCACTACATCCAATTATTCTTGCAATTTCCCTCTGAGTCCTCTTCTCATCGCATAATATTCCAGAAATGTATAGGGCAGCAGCTGCAATTGACTTGTAATGGTATTTCCTCGACCTCCCCCTAAACCTTTTAACTATCTCCACAGCTCCATCTATCACCTTTCTGGAATGGAAGAGTTGAGGTCCCCTCTCAACTATCAATTTAACTGCATCTTCAACATCCCTCTTCAAAGCCCTCATAACTCATCCCCCAACATACTGGTATCGTATTTTCCCATCAAAGCAAAGCCAAACTTGAATTTCATTGTTTAAGAGTGCATCTAAAAGTGCATTCTTCAACTCTAAACTGCATTTCTCCCTTTCAATTACCTCCATAGCTTCAACTATGCTTAGCATTCTATCAATTTTCGGGTGAGGCTTATATCCACCCATAAAATGCATTAAATCCATCCAAACCTTCACTTCTCCTCCCCCTCCTCTTTATGAAAAGCCTTAAATCTTCAGCTTTAACCTGAAATACTTCACCATTGGGCAATATTATCAAAACATCCTTAACATCATTTGGAACTCTTACAACATCATCCTTATCCACTTTCACTCACCCCTCCAATGACTTATGATTAGACTTCTATTTTTCAAGTCGATTTCAATAAGCACTTTCTCGCCACGCCTAAATGGGAAAGCACTGTCCAATGCAACCTCCTCAGGAACATGGATGTAGTAGCTCCTCTTCCCCTTAACCCAAACTATTTTCCCAACCCCTTTTAACATGGCACATCATATTGATATTATGTTAAGGTATTATATAAAGGTTTTTCATGTTGGCAAAAAGTTTAAATATTTGTTTATGTATTTATTTATTGGTGTGTGGAAAAATGCAGAACCACACCAATATGGGGTTCCCAGCCCCCAATAAAAGCCCTGAACCCCCCAGGGCTGAAGCTGGGAAGGGGATGGATGAAATACTATTCGGAGATATTGTCAAAGGAAAAACGCCTGTGGAAGCCTATTTGCTTGGCATGAAGGTGGGTTACGATATGGGTTGGAAGGCAGCTGCAAGCAGCATCCTATTAACACTTACAAACCGCTACTACACTGGGTTAAGTGAGGAGACAACAAAGCTCATTGAAAAAATCATTACAAACCTATATTTAAGGTGATTGGGAAATGCAAAATGACTATTGGATTGTCGTTCAAGATGTTGGCGTTGCACCACGCAGCATAACAGTACGGTTTAAGCACTACAAGTTAGCCTACTGTATTGCCTACACAAAGCATGGCATAGCATTATTTGGTCCGGCAACACTATACTACAACAAGAGAAAAGTAGCCGAACTAAGTAGTTTTGATGAGATCCGCCAGGAACTTGAGAAACGCAACCTACCACTGCTTGGGATACCACACATAACACCACAATAAACCATTTTTCTTTTTCGTTTCCTCCCCCAACCAGCCATAAGCTGGTGGGAAAGGAGGATTAAAATGTCCTCCACACCTTCAATGGGTTCCCCTGCACCCAATAAAAGGTCCGGGTCCTCCAGCGGACCTGAAGCAGGGGACTGGGGGGTGAGAGAATACAAGGATATCTACGAGATGCTTTTGGATAGGGGAATAAGGTTTGTAAAGAAAGGTAACAAACTGCTACTATACAAGAAATTCCCATGCCATTGTGAAGAGCCATTTGGTCATATACACTATTACATTGTTTCACTAGATGAATATCCTGAAGACAATCCGTGGAAGCTGAAATCGTTACTAAATTGGCTAGATTATGGTTTTTGGAATGACAGTTTCATTGCAGCTACCCTCCAAGGTTATGAAACACTGGTCCAGCGATTCATGGGATACAAATGTCCAGGAGCCTTACAAAACCTATGAGGTGATGTGGAATGAGGAAGGCAGTAAAATATGAACTTTCAAAAGGTGGGAGAGTTTGCACGATCCACTTTGACGATGGATCCACCGCTAAAATTGACTTCGAAAACTTCCTGAAAACCTTCAACAATTACAAGAGAGCAGTCATAGAATATTGCACATACGTCTGGGTCCTAGCAAACAACGCAGAAATTGGAGATGCAGCTGCTAAAGAGATAAAGGAGAAACTCCTCTCAAACTAAACCTCTTTTTTATTCCTCCCCCAACCACCAAGAGTGGTGATGTGAATGGAAATTAAATGTCCAAGTTGTGGAAGCACACATGTCGTTAGGTTTGGGTCCATTCCAACCAGAAGTGGGAAAAAACAGAGGTATAGATGCCAGGAATGTGGAAGGACCTTCTATGCAGAGGTGAAGTGAAACATGAAGGATCTTGAGGCACGTGTAAAGCTACATGACCTATCAATAGACAAGATATTCGATGAAATCGACCAGTTGAGAGAGGCAATTGAGAAGCTTGAGAAAAGGGTAAGCCTACTGGAAGTGAAGGTTCAGCAATTGCAGTGGCAAACACAATACAAACATTAAATTTTTCCCTTTATGATTTGGCATATCATAATGGTTTTAGAGCTTGAGGGTTGAAGCTCCAATTATACCTGCAGCCGTAACTATTGGGATTGCCCCTCCAATTATTGAGGGGAGGTAGTTTTCACTCATATATTTAGCCCCATACGTTGGGAACCTAGTGTAGCATATCATTCTCGGGTCCGGTATTGGATTGAGCCTTGTAAGTATGAACCAGCCTACATCCATTCTATTGTCACTCCATTTCCTCGCCTCTTCAACCAGTCCAGCCTTCAAAGCTTCACTTCTCCTGAATGCCAATGCAAATTCATAGGGTATTGCTAGTGAGCATGCCGATTCCAATATTCCCAACCCATTATTCCATTCCAGTGGAAGTATCACTCCAGCTTTTACAGCTTTAAATCCCGATTTCAAGTCCTCCAATGCATATTCAACATAGTGTTCATTGTAGATCGTGTCGCTATCGCAGGATATGATGTATTCTGCATCTTCACATATTATTGCATTTACCCTAGCCCTGCCGATGCCTTGGATTGGCGGGTAGACTTTATCAGCTAATCTACTGGCCAGCTGCATATCTGTTTTAGGACCTGAAGCTACCACGATCCTAACTGGAATGGTTTGTCTTCTAAGTGATTCAATGCATTTCGGCAGGTTTGGCTCGCCATTGTCCACGATCACTGCGGCAACTTCACTTCTCATATTTCTTTCCCGTTAGGAACTCTACTATGCGTTTCTCCGTTTCAAGGTCCAGTGAGCCTTCACCTAAAGCTCCACTGATGTAGTCGGCTAGGGCTGAGGCTGTTATTACTCCTCCAGCTATAAGCTCTAGTATGCTGAATGTCCATTCTGCAGCTTTCCAGAAGTCATCCCTCTTCTGCGTGTAGGCATCGTATGCAACTATTCCACCTAGAATTAAGTCTAATGCCCCCTTTCCAAGTCTAATTGGCCTTGTATCTGCACCGAAGAATCCAGCTAGCCATGCAATTACATCTACAATTGCCTTCGGAATCCCTACGCCTATGAATCCAAGTATTCCTGCACCTAGACCATACAATGTTGCCAGTGGTCCACCTGCTTCAGCTTCCCTCTTCAACTCCAATGCCAAAGCCATCTATTTCCCCCTCCCCAAAGTATAGTATAGTATCAATCCAATTATTGTTACTGTGGCTGCAGCTCCAATTCCAACCATTGCCAGGAAGTACATTTGCTCTTGTTGCTTCTGCTCAGGCGTTATTACTTCAACCTTTATTGTTTGGCTTTCACATGGATTATATGTTACCCAGTCTCCTGGGAACCTTGCCTTAACATAGTATGTTCCCACAGCTGTAGGAGTCCATATAAATCTGAATCCCCCACCACTACCCGTAGTTACTTCGCCGAGCTTCGCCGTATCAGCAATTATCTCCACAGTCGCACCCTCCAATGGATTCCACAAGCATAGCAGTGGAGTATGCCACTGCAATGTTCCAGTAACAGTTACTGTTTCGCCCACGGCTACCCTTGTTGGGTTTACTTTGAAGTCAACTATCCTTGTGCTTAGCAATGCAAGTTTGCTCATACAGTTATCACCCCACTCTTCCTCAACTCCTCCATTGCAATGCTACCTAACACTGCACCTATAGGTGCAATTGCACCCACTATTGATGGAATCCAGCTTAATGGATATGGAATTAAAGTTATCCTCGCATTCTCATCGCCTATGAGTATCTGCCCATCCCTATCCCAAAGCAAAAGTTGCAATACTAGCGGTGCAACTGGATCCCTACTTCCACTCCAATAGTTAATCCAATAGTTCCACTTGTCAATGCTGGATTTGTATGCTGCTCCAGTAGTATATCCATCCGCAAGCCTATTAATTATCTCCAAAACTGGCTCGAAGAATGACTTGCCATACCTATCACTTAATGGATCCACGTAGTCGGCTTGAACCCATGCAAACTCAACCCTATAGCCAATATAGCACCATGCCCCCTTATTCCTAACCATATCTGGACCAAGCTGCTGACCTGTCAAGCATGAAAGCAGATATACAACTCTACCCCTCAACTCCCTGCAATCGCAAACCCACCAAATATAATTATAGTTTTGACCTGTAAAGGTTGTTGAATTTCCGCACCAGCAAGCCTTCCCATTTCTCCTGACGTAGATTATGTGGTTGGGTACTTCCACGCAGTAGACGTAGCCATCGTAGTCAACCCATTTCATGCTTCTCTTTGTAACGCAGACTTCATCATCCGATATGCCTACTACGTAAACGCCATCTTTGCCTCTACGTATTGTTGCACCCATCCCAATTTTCATCGCTATCTCTTGAACGTCGTCTGCAAGCCTCTTTGAAGCTGTGTAGTACAGTATTTCTCCTCTTTTGTTTACGTATCCGTCGCCGAGAATCATTGCTTCAAGCAGGATCCTTAGAAGATGGGGTGGTAGCATTTTGATTTCCTTTGGTATGAATTTATCCTTTGCATGTCCAAACTGCTTCAAGTATTCATATATTTGCTTGTTCTTGAATTTAATGCATTTCGATTTTTCATTTGAAGCTTCCTCCCATGCTTTAAATCCAACTTGCTTTCCCACTCTATCTACCCATTCCTTAATCTTCTTCCGCTTTTCATCATCATTCTGGGTTATCGATATTATGTATACACCCTTCCTGTCACCTAGGGATGCTGACCCTTCTGCCAACCATATTCCGAAGAACCTAAGCCAATTTTCAATTTTCACTTCCCTGCATGGAATCGTTTTTGTATACTCGTCCAGCCTTCCATGATGGGGTACCTTATGGTTAGCTTCAACTGAGGGTAATTTGAATACTTCCACAGCTTCACAGTTCCATTTTGCTCCCCTCTTGAACTTCAAACAATTACCGGTGGTCGTCCCCGTGGGAATGAATTTGCCAGTATCTGGATCTCTGCTCAGCCCACTTTTCCCAACGTCCTTTGCTTCTATGAATCTGAATGGAAGCCACCCCCTTCCAGACTTCCCAAGCCAGCTGACGTAGAGCTTGTGGTTTGGGGTGACGAGCAAATCGACTCTCCTTCCATTTATGTGGAGCATTTTCCCCTTATACCTAAACTTGTAGTATCTGATTGGAGTTTGATATTCAAGTTCCCCTGTCTGCGGGTTTAGAGTGGCAACCTTCTCCCCAACTTCCAATTCATAGAACCTCTTCCAACCATTCTCAGTTAGAATTTCAGTATCTTCGGAATAACAGTTTCCATGGCCTACTCCAGTGAAAAATACACTGTCATTTCTGTTTAGGCTTTCCAAAACCTTCGTCCTCACTGCATTGTTTCCAGCTAGATCGTCTACTGTTAATCCTCTTCCACGCATGTAGTCTATTGAATGCTTCAATGCCAATGAGCCTAGATATGTGGCTAATTCGAAGTTTGGACGTGTGATTGTGGCTACGTTTAGGTTTGGCATTACCAGTCAACCCTAGCCCTCATGAAGCTCAGCAGGTTTGAATACATTTGAAGTAGCTTCTTTCCAATCTCATCTCTTGCTTGAATATGCTGTAATGCTTCAGTTGGACTCATTGCTGGAACGTATGTTTGAAGCATATATATCTTCAGTTCAGGTCTAGCAGCTGCTAAGCGTCTATAGAACTCTTCAACCAATTCCCACTGTGGATCTAAACCCAATCTAGCCAGTCCACTCATTATCTCCTGAACGTTTCTGCCAGTTTGAAGCATTGTTAAAGCCTCCAATGGAGTTATGGGTTTACCTGCAACGATCATGAATGGAACATTTGCAAATGCGGGGTTTGTCTGAAGGAAACTTGCCAGTCTTCTAATCTTCTCTTCAACCGACATGTTTCACCACCAATTCATTGTATGCTATTATCCCACCTAATAATATTGCCCCTGCAACTCCAGCTATCAATATCAGCATCCACTCCATTGAAGGCATGGTTGGACCTTCAACTGTAAATTCGGCTTTCAAATGATTCTCCTTAGCCCTCCCAACATCACCCTCAGCGACTAATTTATCGTTCACATATATCTTTGCATGCCAAGCATAATCTGGAACATAACCACTAGTTGCATATTCAACAGTATGCTTCCCAGGTGATAGGTCATATTCAGCTTCATATGTGAATGGCTGCGGTGGACTCATCCCTATAACCTTTTCTGGTTGGCTTACCCAGAAGTCTTCATTGAGCGGTTGATCCACTGCTAATCCATGATATCTCCACCAAGTGTCTGTTGTGGGATTGCTTTCAACTTTAATTTTCACCTTCATTTATCTCCCCCTCCCAAACTCTTGATACAATATTATTCCAGTGATTGTAATTATTCCTCCCAGTCCAGCTATTAATGCTATTGTCAACCATGGAAGCTCTATTGGCGTTGATACTTGAATTGTTGTTGAGGCTTCAGTTGGATTGTATGGCATTCTACCTCCTCCCCATATGCTTCAATATTTCATTGTATGCTATTGTTCCAGCGACAGCTATGAATGGTATTCCTGCTAGAACGTATGTTAGGTTTTTCATTACTGTTTCAGTTTCAGGTATAGCTACAGTTAAGCCTAGGAGTGAAATTGCAGGTGCAAATGCGAATCCTTCACCTGCATATACTGCCTTCAAAGTGTATGTTCCAGTTGTCCCTATGCTTACAGTTGCACTATAGTTTCCACCACTATCGGTTGTGACGTCTGCAAGCTTCGTTGAATTATAGTATATGCTTACAGTTTTACCTGAAAGTCCACTCCAAGCTGTACTGCTACTTTGATATTCAAGTTTACCGCTGACAGTGAAGCTTTGCCCAACGATCACTTGGCTTGGAGCTGAAATGCTTATGCGTGTTGGATATGCAACTTGTCCACTCACGGTGTTGCTTGCTACTCCGCTGAATGTGTCTATGGCATAGAAGTTTACAGTGTTGCATGGAACTGTAACCCCATCAATCAGCCATGGAATAGTGTAAGTTAGCCTTGCAACCCCATCACTGCCAGTAAATGCTGAGCCAATTTCAAATTCATATCTCCCCACAGCCATTACGAAGGCAACTTCCCTATTAGCTGCAGCCTTCCCGTCAGCAGTTACCGTTGCAGCCAAATTTATTGTTTGACCTGCATTCCATGGTGGATTTGGCGATATGCTGAGCTTAACTGATACGCTCAATACAGTTATACTCATACTTGCCTGTGCGGAATTATATGGCATAACAATCAAAATATAGTTTGCTCATTTAAACTTAAATTCTTTAAGCTTCTTCAAAATTGAAAGTCCACTTGCACATGCACCCATAACTCCACCTATAAGGACAATTGAACCCAGAAGCCAGTGATGAGGCATTGGAGGGTCACGTTCAGTTCCATCAAGCCCGAAATCCTTGTAATCATCAAGCATTAAACCTGCACCTGTAGCTATGGCTATTATGCTTCCAATTAACCCTGCAATTTCACCACTTGAATTTGCAATTAATTCTTGAAGCCATTTTGGAATTTGCTCATTCACGTTTGCCTCAGCCATTTAGCAATCTCCTCCAAAACTTTTGGCAGATTGTATTTCATGAATTTCCTTAATGATTCTTCAGGATTCCCTTCGTTTAGTGCATGGAGCAGGCTGTCCACGGATATTAGCCATGGATACCTATCAATCCATGGATGAAGTAGGCTATCTATAATTGCATTGATCTCCGATTTCGTGTATGGTATTTCACCCTTCCTTTTCGGCATGCTTCAACTCCTCCACTTTCACGAACTTCATTTTCCTTGGATCGTAGACTATTCTTCCAAGCAGGTAATCCCTTATCTGCTCAGCTTGCCTCTCCAGCCAAATTCTCCCCTTCTCTCCATGCCTATTTATTACTTCTGCAAGTTTTGGGAATTTCTTCTCGCATTTGCTTAGAAGCCATTCACCTGTAATCTTATTTTCAACGGCTTCAGCTGGGAATCTGCTTGTAATAGTCCTTGCAAATCCCATTATTGGTAGAACTGTTTTTGCAAGGTTCCGTCTGAAGCCCTCAAGCCTTAATGCTTCCTCCCTACTCATCTTCACATATGCCTCTATTGGTGGGCGGTATAATCCATAGTAGACTGAGTCAAGTATGTTCCAATCGTTCTCTATGAACATGCTCAGCCTTTCAGGTCCGAAGCATTCAAGTATCCCCTTTATTAGGCCTTCAAGCATTCCTTCAAGTACTTTGAGGCTTAAGTTCACGCTGAGTTTGGCCAGCCTGCTGAGTTGCTCCACCTATCCCAGCCTCCAATGATGCTCCAAAATACTTCTCTATTACGGGTTTAAATAGGCTTATGACTTGGGCTATTGCATCGCTAATTATCTTTTGAACTGCATCAATCCTCTTATCATCGAGAGTTTCCTCAGCAGTCTTCCTCTTCACATCCTCAATTAGCCTTTCAACCTCTTCACGGCTCATATATTTATCCTCCAATTTGAACCCCATCTTCTCCAATGCTTCCTTAACCTTTTCACGCTTCTCCTCATAGGCTTTAACTGCTTCAAGGAAGTCTTCAATTGCCTCCTTCCTAGTTGTAGGTGGAGGCTGAGTTGAGGGTGGAGTTGGCTGTGGACCTGAACCTGGAGGTTTAACGCCATATTGGCTTAGAATCCTATATGCAGCTGCAACCATAGCTTGCTCCCTCCTCTTCAATTCAAGATACTCCTTCTCAAATGGCAATGTCTCCTCGCTGAGCAATTCCTCTAAACCCTTAGGCTCCTCCCCCTTCTTCTCCTCATTTTTGTCCTCAGGTTTATCTTCAGGTTTACTTGTCTCCTTCTGTTGTTGAAGCTGTTGAGGTGGGTTGACTCTAACTCTAGGCTGAGGCTTGAATGCTGCAATTTCAGGGTCACTCCAAATCTCATCATAATGCTTCTTGTAATCTCTAGGCTGTAGACCGCTCTCCATCATAGCCTTCCTTACACTCTTCCCCTGCTTTATAAGCTCCTTGAACTTATTTATCCTCTCAGCAACGGTTGTTTTCACCTTTGCCTCCTCACCCATATTCATGCACCATATTCAGAATACGTTTTCAAGCATATATACTGCTCATACATTTAAAAAGTTTCCCACAAAAGCTGAAGTCATGCATGGATAATGAGGGCTAAAAAGTTGAATACATATTCAGTGAATACATATTCAGATATTCAAATGCAAACGTATTCAAAAGTGTATTCATATGGTTATGTGCTTGGCATGATCCAGTGTACATGTGTAAACATGTAAACAAATGAAGCTGATCGTTAACCTCCAAGCTCGCCAACTTCCCTTGTCATCTTTAGTATTGACTTCATCCTATCTGCAGTTTCAAGGAGCCTTGAGATTGCATTGTATGTTGATAGTGCATCCTCAGCTTTCACTGCATCCTCCAATGCCATGAGGTCTACACGCATGCTTCCCAATCCCCAGTCAATGTATTTCCAGCTGAATGAAATTGGCTTTAACGGTATCTCTTTGAAGTATTTTGCAAGCTTACGTCCAATAATTATGTTCCTAGCTTCATCCATCACGATCAATTTATTGTCTTCGTATGGCATGCTCCAATCAATAAGCTCATCGAATCTCCCCCTATACTTCTCAGGATCAATCCTCTCCTTCCTCAATGCTTCACTGAACTCCCTCCATATCTCCTCATACTGCTCTTCCGTTAGAACTTTCTTTGGAGGTTTAGCCTTCTCTTCACGCTTTCTCAACGTTTCACTTCCAGCCAGCAACCTCTCCCTAGCTTCGCTTAGGAACTCGTTTATGCTCTTCAGATACGTGTATACTCCCAGTGGGCTGCGGACTTCGGCTTGATATTCCATGCTCTCCAACCAACCCTTCAACCTTCCAACCAATTCCCTCATCCACTTCCAATCTATCGGTGCAGTCACAATTTTAACTGGAACCTCCTCCTTAACCTTTCTAATTGCCTCCTCAACTTCTTTAGGCTGAGGTTTCGGTGCAGACACCCTTTCAGCCTCCTCCCTAAAAGTTATAACTGTAACTGGTTTCCCAAGCTTATTAATTATAGTCTTGATTGCATATCTCTCCCTCTCGTATGGTGGATATGCATTTAAAATCCCAATCGTCTCACCTGTAGCTTCATCTTTCACAGGTATAAGCCATACGGGCGTCTTATATCCTGGCGGTAGGAGTTTAATTGGCTCATCAACCACATTTAAATGCAGTAATTCAACGAATGCTTTAACTTCTGGTGGAAGCTTTTCAGGTGGAATTGCCTCATGCATACTATTCAACCCTCCACTTCAAATACTTCCTTTTAGCTTCCTCCCACGTTTCAGCCTCTTCCCTATCTGGGTTTCCTTCAGGTGGATCTGAAGCTATATCGATCAAGTCCTTTGCAATTGTAGCTGCATACTTCTTCTCCTCTGCGGTAAGCTTCCTCTCCCTCAAAACCCTCAATGCAACTTCAATGCTACCCAAAATATCCATATTTGAAAGCCTCCTCCAATCAACTGCGGGTATTATTGGGTTTCCAGGATTGTTTTCAGGTTTCCTTTGCTCTACGCCGTACTCTTCAAGTTCCCCTTCAATTCTCTCAATTTCATCTGTTGGCTTCAAGTATTCCTCTAATCTCTTCTCCCATTCAGCTTTCTCCTCTCCATAATTCAATTTCTACACCTCCATACAATTCCTTTAGCCTCTTCAATTCCTTGCTTCTAGCTGAGGTTAAAGTGTTGAAGGCGTTTCTTGCAACTGCATATTCGAACTGGTTTTTGGGGAAGTAGTATCTGACTGCAACTAGTGTTCCAGATTCGGTTTCAGCCAAGTCAAGCCAAATGTTCTTCCACGTTTCAGTTGACTTCTGAACTACTATTTGCCTGTGAAGCTGAGTTTTATCCTCCAATATGTAGAATTGCCCATCATCAATCAATCTTGCAAACTCGTTCTCCATTAAAACCTCCATTATTTCACCAAGAATATTTTGGGGAAAGCTTTATATTTGTTTTCCGCAAATAATTGTTCTTGGTGAAAACATGTCCAATCCTGCACCTCCAGAATTGGGTAGAGTTATGAGTGCAACTGAAGCTTTAGGGGTTGGGAAGCAGACTCCAAGAGTCTACGTTCCAAGAATAGTGCATGTAGATTGGGCTACAGTCCACGTTTTAATAGGCGTTGCAAGCCACGAAGCATGGAGGATACTTGCCAAGAAATATAAGATGATTAGGTTGAAGGGGAAGTTCGCTGAACACAAGAAGTTAACTGGAGATTTAATGAGGAAGTGGTGTTGGGAGCTGGTGGCTGCTAAGCTAGGCTAAATCCAGCGACATTTAGGGGTGAAGTGAATGGCATACAATAGACCTATCAACGAATTCAGCATTACAGGCTGGCTTGACCCAGCACTCAAATATTTTGCAGAGCAAGCTAAGATTCCAGTGGACCAGTATTCAGCTCAAGTGGGCGGTGAAGGTATAGGTAACGCCCTTGAATTCATTGCAAACCTATTCACTAAAGGCTTCCTAAACAAGACAATACAATTCGCAACTGGATTAATAGCTGATGGATATGCAATTTGGGGTAAAGATGTCCCATTGAGGCTTAGGAGGGAATTACTTGCTCTCGGCACACATGAACTTCTCAGAATAATCAACATTACACCTGAAGAAGCCGTTCAGTTTAGGGAGAGCTTAGACAGCTTCATAAGTGCAATTCAACGTGGAGACTGGAATGCTGCATTGGCAAGCATACTTAAAAGTCCATCTGAACTTAAAGCAATGTTCGGTTTAACTGAAAAAGTTACACCTCCACCAGCTTCACAGACGCCTATGCCTACACCAACACCATCAGCTGAAACGAAGGGTGAAGAGGTAACTCCTGAAAGGCTGTATTAATAGACTCTCTCTGGAAGCCACTCGGATTCAGCGTGATCAAGTAGCCATTTGAGGAATGCCTCATAGCTCCTGAACCTATACTTAGCCGTTAATGTCTTGAACCTATCCCTAAGCTCTGGGCTACACCAAATCTCCAATAGCACTTGCCTATCCCTCTTCCTCCCCTTCTTTTTCTCCATTTTTTCACCTATTACATGTATTACTTTTTGGAAAACTATTTAAGCTTATTTCACGCTTCAATTCATGGTGGAAATATGCCTCTTTCAAGGGAACTGTTTAAGGAGGAGTTGGAGAAGGGGATACCTGTATTCATGGGTGACCGTGAAAGCGTAGTATACGCTCCACTTGAAAGTGATGAGAGGGCAGCTGTAGAGAAGGTTTTCAAGTATGGTTTAAATCAGATTAGGAGGATTTCACCTAAAATTGCAGGTGACATTGAACCTCAACTTAGCATTGCATTGAAGGTTGCAGGGATATTTAAGGAGATGCTCCCAGAAAAGAAGAGCTACACTTTTCCAAGTCAAACTGGAACTTTAGGTGTTGCATGGCTGTTTCCACAGGCAATAAAGTATAAGACTACAGTTCCAACGAGCTATAATACTAACAGTTGGGATATATCTTTAACTGCAGGGGTAAAGGCATACTTGTTCGGTGATGGAACAAACTATTATAGGACTTGTAGCGATACTGGAGCTCACAGTGCAATATTGGTGTTCAATAATGGGATAATTGAGATTGGAAGCACGCCTAAAATTGAGCAGTTCAGATTGATTTCGGAGGGATTCACAAAGTATGGAATATACACTGTAGCGCCAATAGTTGAGGAGAGAATTGAGGAGAACAGGCTAATATACCAGTATCCAACGCCATTGGGTGCTGTGCCAATATTCTATGATAAGGGTATAATGTGGAGTGTAATGCCAAAAGTCACTGGAACATCGACGATTAAGCTGTTGGGCTTAGTATTCTATGAGCATGACTTTGCAGCTGACTTGAAGTGGGTTAGCTAAAGAGGGTGATGGCAATGACTGTTATAGCGTTGACAACTGATGGTAGGAAGATTGCTCAAACAATTGTTTCAGGTCCATCAAGCTATGCTACGGGTGGATTCACAGTTAGATTTGGGGAGCTGAATAGGATCGATGCAGCAATCATACGTCCAAGAGTCAACTTGAAAATTTCAAACTACGTTCACGTATTGGATTACACTGTCTCGGGGAATGCAATTACGATCACAGTCTACAGGATAGATGTAACTGCAACCACTGCATCTTGGAGTGAAGTTCCCGCAGGAACAGACATATCAGCACTAATACTTGAAATCACAGTGATAGGAGTCTAAAAACAATCCCCACATTTTTTTCATTCAATTTTATATTAGTCATTGGTGAGCTGAAACTTTAAATATTACATCCCCCAAAGTATTCTCGGTGAGGGGGTATTGGATAAAGTTACAGATGAGCTTGGATTAGTTTTGGAGAATAATTTTTTGACTCTCTATATTCCAGCAACTGCTGAGGCTCTTGTGTTTAGGGTTAAGAGTAGGGTTAACAGGGGGTATGAGGTTTTGAATTATGGTCCACTTCCACTAGTTGCTGGATCCACTTTGCCTACATATGAGGGTGGAAGCGTATCCGTCCCAGCCAGTGGAGTTATGCCTGCAAGGAGCTATGTTAAGGATGGTTTGGAGTTCAGCACTACGTTGGACGTTTATGATAAGGGTGACATGTGGTATATTCCTGAGGATTGCCGTGACAGGTTATTCCATGTATTGCAGTATGTTACGCCTGCATTCCTTAGGATGGATGTGCAGATACCTGTAGGTGTAACTCAGGGTAGATTCCAGAAGGAGAGGGTTACAGTGGGCGTTGACAAGGATTTCGGCTTCACAAGGGGGTTCATGGAGATCGTGCATATACCTAAAATCCGCTATGGATATAGGTATGGGAATGATACAAACATAGCTTTAATTACGAATGTAAGGTTCATTTATGGCGAATACATTGTTGAGATTCCAAGGAACTCTGCATTGATATTCGACATTTTAACCCGCAAAATTCCAAGCCACTGGATAACATTGCCAATGAGCTACATGGATCCAACCGTCAGGAGTAGCCTAATCGACGTTTACGGTGTAACGGGATTCCCACTATACAGGTTAGACCAGAAGAATGAGGCAATAGCTAAATATGATCAGCTTTTAAGGGAGGTGAAGCTATAATGCCTGGGGAACTACTCTTGATACGTGGGGAAACTGATGGGACGAGTACAACTGGAACTGTGCCACTATACAGCGATGTATTCTACTCAACCGTAACATACATTAGAATGCCGAAGGGGATGGCTGCGAAGATTTGGTTCAAGAAGATTAGCGGTGAAGGGGAAACACTATTCACATTACAGTACACTAGGGATGTTACAGCTTCATCTCCAATTTGGGTTAACGTTGAAGCTGAGAAGCTTTCAGCGAAGGGTGAATTGGAGTATGATAAGCGTAGACCAGTAATACTTAGAAGCATAAATGGAACTGAAGCATTCCAAATCATTTGGAGTCAGCCATCGGCTGTGAAGGCATATATTGAGTTGGGAGTGGAGTTCGAATGAGCGTGAAGGTTGACAGGGAAGTTGAGGAGGCATTGAAGCAGGGGAAGCTTGTGATAATTATGGGTAAATGTGACGCTAAATTTAGGATTAAACCTGAGGATAAGGTTAAAGTTATTGTTAGGGAGTGAAAATTGTGAGCAGTGGACCTGTCGAAGTTCCATTCCCAAACATTTATTGCTGGTTTCTTGGGAAATGTCAATTCTATCATGTGACAGCATACTACATTATTCCACCGCAGCTCGACGTTACATTGCTATGGTATCCTGAGGAGGAGGATAAGGTTCAATTGATATTTGCAGTGACGTTTGGTAAACCTAGAAATTATGCTACAGGCGAAGTATTATATACGGATGAAATTGGATTCTGGCATAGGGGGATGGGGATGAAATTGCATTGGGATCCACTTGTTGAATCTTTGATTGGAATAGTATATCCACATATTACGCCAGCCACTAAGGAGAATCCATTCGAGATTAGGTTTGTGAATAGGACTAGCGATGTAACAGCGATAATGGATGTTTCAATATGGATATTCGAGTATAGCAAGAGGGATTATGAAGACTTCCTGAGGTTTGCAAGGGGATTTATATACTTCTACAGCCTATTCGGGAAATTTAAAACTTTGGAGGAAGCTGAGAAATATGCTTTAGGGGTGAAGCTCGGTGACTAGATTTCAACCCATAAATGAAGTTAAGGATGCATTGGCTGAGAAGCTGAGGGAGTTCGAGCTTCTCCCGAACGGTGCAAGGCTGCTAGCCTACTATGGCATAGGCGTTCCAGATAGGAGTGGTTTAAATGGGCTTAATGGCCCAAGAGATGCTTTCGAGCTTTCAAACGGCAACTGGCTTATAACGGACATGCTTAACCACCGTGTGATAGAAGTTAACCCATATACTAAGGAGATTGTTTGGCAGTATGGGACTACGGGTGTCCCTGGCTCTGGAGCTAACCAGCTTAACAATCCATATTCGGCTGTCAGGATGCCTAATGGTGATACACTGATAGCTGACGGAGACAACTATAGGATAATAGAGGTTACTCCAAGCAAACAGATTGTCTGGACTCTTACTGGAGCTGACCTTGGTGTGGCAAACATTTATCCTACAAGCGTACAGTTCACTGAGGAGAACACGGTAGTCTTCGGTGAAGGTTCACAATATCCTCACGTCTTCGAGGTGGCGTATCCGAGTAAGGCGAAGATACTTGACTTAACTGGTACACCAGCCTTCCAACTCCCAACCTACGCTCATAAAATTCAGAGCAGTGAAGTGAAGGATACAACTGACTTCTACCATTACAGGCACATTCTTGTCGTGGACTTCAGCACAGGCTACTTCTACAACTTCAACCCAGACGGCACACAGGTCTTCGCCACATACAGATATTCGAGAGGAAGTCTTGAGTGTGTAGACATGTGGGCTGACAGGCAGGTTCTATTAACAGACCCAGCTATAGGTGCAGTAGTCGCCTACGTGAAGTCTGAAACTTTGGAGTCCACATTTGGTGTACTGTTCGGCAACAAGGCTGTCTCCCTTACTCGAGGACTGCCTATACTGAAGGATGTAGGCTACTGCCACAGGACTCCAGACGGTAACCTTCTAATAAGCGATTATGGTTCTGATATGGTTTACAAGGTTGCACCGAGACTCGATAAGCTAGTGCCATTCACTCCACTTAGGCTCTGGATGAACGAGAGCGTAACAGATACAATTAACGGTTCCACAACGCCAGGCTTCCTAACCGCTTATGTGGATAAAAAGACCTTCTACATTATAAGCAACCAGAGTGGAACGCTATACATTCAGGCCTATAATGAGGTTGCTGGAGCTTATGCGGACATAGACAGCTTATCGGTTTCAGCGAACACTTTAACACCCTACTCAACCACCTACGGGGCTAGGCTTATGCGCCTAAGATTCGTGCCATCGGCTTCAGCCACAGTTTCAGCTTGGGCGGTGCTCGAGTAGATGCCTACCTTCGCTAGACCAGAGGTTTCAATCGGGCTTCCTCAGGCTTTGCCTCTGAGCGAACCGAAGTGGAGTGTGCTCTACGAGACGGACTTCAGGTGCTTGAGCGACGTGAGAATGTTTAAAGTCTCCGTACTCCAGGTAGGTGGAACCTGGAAGTGGATTGGAGGCTTAAGTTATCCTCTGAAAAGTGGAAGCCAAACTGCTGGCGTATATGAAATCTCTTATGCTGTGTTCCCCTGCATGGTTAAATATGCAAGGTTCTTCATGAGGGCTAAACCAGTAAACAACGACCCAAGTGTTTTGAATTACCTTGAACTGGACTATGCATGGCGTGATATAAACAACTTTAGAAGAGCAGTTCTAACTCTAACCGTTGCTTCGAACAACTTTACAATAGGAAAACGTGTGGCAGGCACATGGGTGAGCCTTGCAACTGGAACCACCCCTTGGGGTGCAACACCCCTTGGAACTGAACTTGAGTTTTCAGGCTATACTGATGGTTCAGTGCACACTTTTATAGTTAAAAGGTTGGATACTGGTGCAAGCCTCACCCTTTCAGCTAGCGATGTAACGGAGGGAGGTTATGTTGCAATGGGAAATGTCCGCAACTACGATGCTAGGTTCGACCACTTCAGGGTTGAGAGACTATGAGATGCAAGCATTATGATGAATGCCTCAAATATTCGGAGATGACTCTTGATTCTTCGGCTTTAAATTGTGAGGGTTGCCCAGCATATGAGAAAACTAATATTTATGAAGTGATAAAACATTGGTTGGTGAGGAAGATTGGTTTGGATAAATGAGAAGCCTCAATATGGGCCTTATGCTGGGAGAACTGTTGCAAGCTACTATGAGCCCTCACTTCTACTTGCTGTTGGACCAGCTTTAGCGGTTGGAGCATACATCTTTACATGTAAACCTGAAAGTGTGATAGGCTTAATAGGCTCTGCAATCGATTTGTATCCAGTTGACAGGAAGCTCCTATTCTATGACGACTTCAGTTACCCTGATGGGAGCAGTGGAGAGCCATTCTGGACTACTGCAGCCTTAAACGACACCTATGGACATAGGCTTACAGCCGACTTCACAGTTAAATCTGGCAGGATGATTGCTGGAAGGGCTGGCGCATATCAGATTGGTGCCTTGCTTACTGGGGTGAAGGCTAGGGAGTTTAAAGCTGAAGTTGAAGTTGAGCTCATAGACTTCGACCCCAAGGTTTCAAACTATGCAAGCATAGTGTACGCTTACAGGGACCCGGACAACTATAGACACTTCGTAGCTCACTGGTGTACGGATGGCAAAATTTATGTTATCATAGGCAAGGTTGTCGCTGGGAAAGGGTATGGTGCTCCAGCTTGGCCTGGACTGGATACTGGAGTAAAGTTCTCTAAAGGTTCGAAGGTTAAGATACTTGGCGAAGTCAGAGGAAACATGCATACCCTAACCCTCATAGCAGACGGCAAGCCCTTCAAAGTTTCTATGACTGACGAGAATGAAGAGGGACTTATAGGCTTAGGCACAGCGAGAACCTACAGTCAAGCCTTCGACAACTTCAAAATCTACCCATAACATTTATTTACCTTCAACATACAATTAAATTGATGGTGACATATGATGGATTCATGGCTCACTGAATCTAAAGTTAAGGAATGGGTTGAAACTGCAATCTAAAGTTAAGGAATGGGTTGAAACTGCATTTCAAACACAGTTGGAGTTGCCAAGTAAACTTAGATTGCCAAGACATGTTAGGAGGAAGCTTGGATTCCAAGGGAGTAAACATTTAATTACTTCCATCAAACAATAAACTATTGGTGACATCCATGGATGCATGGCTCATAGAGGTTATCTCTGCAATTGCACCCACAGTTGGAAGGGAAATCATAAGGGTTTACGATAAAATTAAAACATTGAAGGATGATGAGCAGTATAGGATCATATCAATACTATTATTGGCTCAACTTTCAGAGCAAAACCATATAATGAACCAAAAGCTAGATGCAATAGACAGGAAAATAAATAATGCAAACGAGGGCATCCTAGTCCTACTTGAAAGGACGAAAAAGGCGTAAATAATGAAGTCAAATTTAAATGATCTTTTGAAGATTGCAGTCTACTATGTGATATTCAACCTAATACTTTTTCCAGCTTCAATAAGCCTTCATGAGTGGGGTCACTGGCTCTCGGCATATTGTTTAGGCTACCATAATGGGTATGTGACATATACGCCTGCAGGCGGATACTTCCATCCAAATCAGCCTTTAAAAAGCATCTACGATGGAATGATAATTGGAGTTTCAGGAGGCTTAACAGTTGCACTGATATTCACGGGTCTATACCTATTCCTGGATTGGGAGACGGATGAAGCTGAGAAATATGCATTGAGAAACTACATAATCCACCAAACGATATACGCATTTTTCGAAATGCTATATGGAGCGGGAATAATAAATGCAGACCTACTCATAATTGTAAGCGGAGTAATATATCCAATATGCCTATACACTTCACTAACAATACTATTCTACATACATGTAAAGAAGCATATACCGTAAAATTCACATATGATTTTTTATATGTGAAAATTCATATATGTATATTCCCGTATATGGAAATATTTATATAGGATTCTTCATACATGAATTTATGGATAAATTATGCCGAAGGGATATGTGAACATAACTGTTAATATGGAGGTATATGGGGAACTTGAAGAATTGAAGAATACATTGAAATACAAGTCGATGAGCGACGTAATAGCCCACCTATTGAGGACCTATGAAGACTACACCAATGCATTAACCACGATCATGGAAACCCTTGAAGAATTGAAAAAAGCTTTAATCCAACCAAGAACAGAAACAAACATGAGAGGTGGAAAACATGAATGAATGGTTATATGCAGCCATAGGAATACTTGGGGCAATTATAGGTGTGATCGTGCATTACGCCTATATCTTGTGGCAGCGACGTGACATAATTTCATGGACCTTGGACTATTGGGAGAAGGCTTGGAGCGATAGGAAAATAACCGTTGATGAAGCAATACAATTCATTGAGGGATTAATAGATAGACTTGGCTTAAAAGATAAAGTGATATTCCAACGTAAAACTGAAACTTCAACCCAAACATGAAGAATAAAATCCAAATATTCGGTTGGACATTGATGTTCACATCGCTAATTGCAATAGTAGTCCTATTTGCAATCTCACTAGCTAAGCTTCCATTTCTAGGCTTAGTTGAAATTGCACGCTACATTGTCGAGGTTGTAGCAGTCTTCATAATTCTGGTCTTGCTATTACTTGTTGGAATGCTATTAGCCCTAGCAACTGCTAGGCATAATGTGGAGTAAATGCAAATTGCACATGGGCCATTAGGCTTAATTGCCCTACCATAAAGCCAATGCATCCAGGCAAACTATCCTCAAACATAACCCGTAGGTTCAGGTCCTCCTCCAGTGGAAATAGTGGTTTGATCGTGCAATATAAATGTATCGTTTGGAGGACCTAAACTCAAGGTTCAGTCCACTATATTACCCCACCCCCCAATCTCCTATTTCCGGAAATGGTGGAAGGAAGGGTGGGGTAAATTTACATGATCATGCATATAAATTTAATGTAAAGTTTGCCCAGCAAACATTTCGAAAAATTTATTTGTAATTGCATTCATGAGTTTTATGGTGTGAAAAAATGTCAAACAAGGTTAAAGTCATTGGTGTACGAGTCTCGGAGGACTTATACCTCAAAGTTAAATCCATATGTGAAGCTCGTGGGGAGGATGTTAGCGACTTCGTTCGCAGAGCAATACTTAAGGAGCTTGCAATTTTAGGCTTCCTACCCGAAGAACAGAGGAAGGCACTTGGAATTCCGGAAAAGGTTTAGGTCCGCTTAAGTGTATCCGTAGAATCCCCTTTCACGCCTAATTTTACGCCATTGTTGGAATATTAACCCTTTAATGACGTTGGGCTTCATATACCATTTCGGGTATAGCTTGAATAGAGTGTATTCAACTGGATCCTTCTTGTAGATTGTGACTGTCACAATTCCAAAGCCTTCTTTAACTGAGAGGTAATCGAAGTATTTAGGCTTCCCATCCTCATCCCTAAAGTTTTCGTTGAGGAATCTCCATGCAAACCTCTTTTCCCCTTCTGGAACGTGGAATGTAAGCTTCTTCCTCAGCCTTTTAGGCATCATACAACCTTATATTCACGCTCCAAAATGTATTTCTCCCTCAACGTTAATTTATGGTCCTCACATATCCTGGAAACAATTATTGGCATCCTTGAGACAATGAGTTTTGAAGCTTCCTCAACGATCGTCCTGGAGGCATTTGAAACAGTTTCAACTGCCTCTCTAACCAGTTCCTTAGCCTTAGCCTTCCTAACAAGTTCACCTATTATTGATTTGCACTCCAAAATCAATTTACAGGTCCTCTCAATGAAGCATTTCAGATTCTCTCTATATACAGATAGTACTCCTGTATATAGAGATTCAAGTATCTTCCCTGGCTTATAATCATATAATTTCGGGTTTATATTCATGCTTTCCAATATTCTGAAAAGTCTAGCTCCATAGAGCCTGGCCAGCATCCTGGATAACACGTTGAAAATCCTCTTCTCAACTTCCTCCTCATCTTCCCCTCCTCTGAATATGACTGGCTCAACGAACCATCCTTCAATTTTAAATGGCCTAAGCCACCCTTTTACGCCAAGCTCTTTAACCCTCACCCTCTGTGCTTGAGTTGGCTTCCATGCATATATTATCAGCGTCCTACTGTCACATGGAACCCGCCTATTACTCTCCCTTCCAAGGACCTGCTTCACGGTTTCCTCGACAATTCCCTTGACATTGTCAAAACCCAATTCAGGCACGAATTTAGCTACGATCATGTGATGCTGCCTTTCCCCCCCACATTCAATTGTCGGTAGAAGGTGAACCGTCCAACAGTTATCATAATCGTAGTCCCAAACCTTCATCTTCCCCCCATAAACCTTCTCCTCAAGCCTCACCATGAACTTATTATGCTTCGCATTCCCAGTGGACTTGAAATCAGAAAAGCTTATATCTGAGTTCAAACAGTAACTCAACATGACCATCATCACCTCCACTTTTTCTGACCAATATTTGGGATGAAGAAAACAAATAAACTTTATCCTCAAAAATTTTCAAGTAAACACTCAAAATTCACAGTGATGAATGGGTTGTTGCTGATTAAATGATGAGCTGTGCAGTTGAGAGTTAAGGGTTAGGGGTTAGATGCAGATAGTATCTGTGAAACCCTGCTGAGATACTCCTTGAAGTATCTTACAGCTTCATCCATGCTTTTGCAACTCCACCTCCCAGGAGTTCTTGGGAAAGTCCATGCAGTGGAATCCCAACTGTCAATGTACCGTTTAACGTGGGGTAGGGCTTTGAGGGTTAAGCCGAATGCATGAATCCACGATCTAGGGAAGATCTTCCTCGCATACTTGCA
>Ga0272445_1000900_pt1 | contig 25129 bp, 25 predicted proteins | sample YNPCB0031_FD_194404 | JGI IMG/M metagenome (GOLD analysis project Ga0272445, IMG submission 194404) | Hot spring sediment microbial communities from Yellowstone National Park, WY, United States - YNP-CB-003-1 | ecosystem: Environmental > Aquatic > Thermal springs > Hot (42-90C) > Sediment... | reverse complement strand
TATGAAGGGTAGGCCTCTAAAACTTCCCTTCTTATTTTTTCTCATAATCATATTCATCATATTATTCTCTATTCTAGAAGCATACTCAACCCTAATAACAATATCAGAAGTAGAACCACTACCTAGAAGAGATAGCACCACATATTTCCTCTCAAAATACACTGGTAGCCAAGGACAGTTTAACTTCATGGTTGAGACGAGAAGCGTAGAGCTTCAACCAACAGGAGATTATGTGAACTCAGCTGTAATTGCATTATACTGGAATGTGGACGCCCCTCCAGGTCAAGATGGAAGAGAATTCACTATATCAGTAAGCCTCTACGATGATAATGGAGGAAGTCTAACTAGCGGTTCCGTTACTGTCTGCCTACGGAGAGGCACAAACTCGGGAAGCTATACTATTCCCTTGTCAAGCGCGAATATTGACTATGTAGCCAGTGTGGGGACCTCAATAACTGATCAGGGATGGTGCAAAATACCGTGAAAAAGATTATCCTCATATTTATCCTCATCATCTTAATAACTACTACATTAGCATATTCTACAGCAATCTACATTGAAGAAGTAGGGCAGCTTGGAGCATCCGAAAAAACACCTGTAGCTAAATACAATCTCAGAGTCTACTCAGTCTCTATATCTGTTGAGAACAATCAGATAACAAGCATAACGATAACAGTAGCATCATCCACTCCGCGAACCTACAACATATACGCAACTATTACGAGTGGTTTATGCAGTGCAACTGCAAGCTGGAGCAACGAACCCCTTACAACAGCTCCAAAGACTCTCTCATCTCCTCTCTCACCACAATGTACCTATACTCCTCCAGGTGCAACAGTCGAGATTAGAGGTGAGCCTGCATGAAGCTTAAGCTTCTAATAATCTTCATGACTACGGTAATAGTTTTGACGGGTATCTGCCTGGTCGATGATATTAGATTGTATCGTATTGTTTCTCCTAGTATGGAGCCTCTTATACCTGTAGGCTCACTTGTAGTAGTCTCACGTTCTGAACCAGTTGAGATAGGAGACATAGTAGCATACAAGCTAGAAGTAATGGGTAGAAGCTACACACTTGTACACAGAGTAGTTGATGTTAAAGATGGATACTATACCATTAGAGCTGATGTCGACCCTACAAGTGCTGGTGAAACATTAGAAGCAGGTAAGATACTTGGTAAAGTAGTATTAGCCATACCATTCCTAGGATATATTGCGGGAGTAGTAGCTATTCTACCAGCTATAATACTACTTATACCTCTTGCATCAAAGAAAGATGGTATAGGCTTCCCAACAGCAGCATTCATATCATTCCTACCATTAATCCTACCAGTACAAGGTCTCGCATCATCAATAGGTCAGATACCATTCACAGCCCTCATAGCCAGCTCAATAATAACAGCAAGAATAATACTAGAGAAGAGAAATAAAGATATAGCAGAATTAGTATACCTAGTTGCTTCAACAGTAAGTATTATAAGCATCAATGTAGTAGAAATGGTGAGCTGGCTTGCCACCTAGACAATCATCACTCTCCATAACAATAATAATCCTCGCAGCCCTCCTAGCATATACTATCAACACAGGATACACAGCAAAAGAATACACAGTCACCTCGAACTACGTAGTACCACTAACAGTAAACGGAGTCGAAGCACAACCACCAGTCAAGACATTAGCTGGAGATACAGTATGCGTAAAACAACTTACAGTATACCTACAGCAAAACAAGAGGCTAGTATTCAGAGGATGGAATGATGGACTAACAGACCAGTGTAGAACGGTTGAAGGAAACCATACAGCAATATACGATATGGAAGTCCTACTACAAATCTACACAGAACCTAAAGCATTAAGGAAGAGTGAATGGGTAAAAGCAGGCTCACTCATAAAACTAGAATACCCTGAAGTCTACTATCAAGATGGGTCAGTCAGATACGTATTCGAATCATGGAGTAGTGGAGAAAACCCATTTAATCCAACCAACATAATCTACGTTTCAGAACCAACCCGCCTAGAAGCAAGATACACTAAAGAATATCTTATAACAGCTATAGGTGAAGCAAAAATAAATGGTACAGGATGGTATAGAGAAGGAGAAATAGCAATACTAGCAACACCACCAGTAATCTACCTATCAAATGATGAGAGACTAATCTTCACAGGATGGGAATCAATAGGACCAGTACCAGTAATAATAAGTAACCCACAAAACCCAATAACCATGATAAACGTTAAAGGCCCATACATACTAAAAGCAAACTATGAGAAACAATACAGAGTAGAAGTAACCAGCCCCAAAGGTGTATTATTCAAGGGATGGGTGAGAGAAGGCGAAACGATCAGGATACAAGCAGACCCAACAATACAACTACAAGAAGATGTAAGGCTAAGATTCATAAGGTGGAGCTTAAGCGACTTACCATCTGTCCCAGACATAACCCTACAAGTACATCAACCATACAATCTAACAGCACTATACATTAAACAATACTACCTAGCAGTAGAATCCCAGTATGGTGCAGCAGGCGCAGGATGGTATGATGAGGGAGCAGTAGCAACTATTAGAGCAAACCCCCAGCCTCCATCCAACATACTGATAAACAGGAAACTAATAGGATACTCAGGAGACTGCCAGCAAGACTGCCAAACAACTAATGGTGTAGTAATATTAAAGATGGACTCCCCCAAGAAGATAAGAACAATCTACGCTACTGAGCCAAACCTACTAACAATAGGGATAATAACAGGGATAGGTGGAGGGCTAGTAGCAGTATATGCTCTAACAGGTAAGAGAAAACCAGAAGAAGCTGAAGTAAAGATAGAAGAAGCATTAAAGATAAAAAGAATGAAGGAGCCTGTTATCGCTGCAGACCCATCGAGAGCATTATTCAAGTGTGTAGAATGTGGAGCAAGGATTAGAGGTCAAGATAAAGCATTAAAACATTCAAGAAAACATACATACGAACACGTAATAAACCAATACGTAGCATTAGAAGAGTTAGCTGAACCAATAAACGATAAGACAGCAATACTCTGGACGAAAGGTCTTAGATTAAGGATTACTCCACCAGACCAGCCAACCGTTAAAGACCTAGTTAAACCAGGAGACATAGTAAGATACACAGAGATACCTGGAAGACTAAGAGTAGAAGCAGTTGAAAAACATGAAAGATTCGGTCTACCAGTCTTCACTATTAAGGCCACCCCAATAGACCCTGGAATACCATCATATACAAGATACATAAACGACCTAGTAGCACAAGATGGAAAAATATACTGCATAGATGGAGAATGCAACTGCAGACTATACGTAGAAGAACGTGCACCAAGACTCAAGCCAGAAGAAAGCATCCCGAAACCCCTATAGAAACCAAGAATCAAATAGCCGAAGAAGCAATACAAGATATAAGTTAAACTATAAATCAGAATAAAGAGAACATAAATGAGCAAACCATCGGGAAACCATATAGAAGGCCTGAAGGAAATCTATGAATTACTCTCTAGACTAAAAGAAGTTAAGAGGACTGGATGGCTGGAGAGAGGGGTCAGAGAACCAGAATCTGTCGCAGACCATTCCTTCAATGTTACTGCACTATCAATAATACTAGCAGAAATAAAAGGTCTAGACATCGCCGAGGTAGCTAGGATGGCCATAATCCACGACCTACCAGAAGCAATAACAGGAGACCTAACACCATCTCAGAAAAAAGAAAGAATAAAAGAAATAAGAGAGATAGAAGAAGAAATTGTAAAATCGATAACAGAATCTATGCCTAGAGATGTTGGAGAGAAATACCTTGAAGCATGGAGAAAACTCATTGAAAATGGTTCTCAGGAGGCCAAGCTCGTAAAACTAATAGATAAGCTGGAAATGGGGCTACAGGCCGCCAAATACATTAAAAAGACTGGAAACAAGAAGCTACTAGAAATATACTATTCTGCAGTAGAGTCTGTAAAAGAAGACCCTGAACTACTAAACCTTCTAGAGAAAGCGTTACGCCAGTGAGGATATATACCGCCCAACCTACAGTTATGGTAGATAGTAAGGATGGCATTTGCTGATAAACTATCGATAAAAGCAAAGTATCCATTTCTTCCAGAAGCTAAACAAGCATTTATATCATTAGGGTTCGACCTAGAATCTTTTAGAGACCCATCTACGAAACCTATAGTTGATAGAGCAATCTCAAGGATCGTTGATGCACTACTTTATGGGGAGAACATAAACCCAAATATAGCTGCAGAAGATGATCTAACCGAACTAGCATCATTCCCACTAGCAATAATCCTTGCAGCAAAAACAGGTGATAAATATCTCCAGAGAAGATTTGCATTAGCAGAAGCATCTACAGCGTATAAGAGGCTGAACATGGAAGATGACCCTGAACTCGTTCTAAGAATTGCTAGAGAAGTCTTCAGAATAGATGTAGAATATGATGATAGTTATCCCCCCTACAGCTACACCGTAGGCTTAGCTGACTACTTGAAATCTGCATCTAAATTCAATGACCCAGTATGGAAGCTAGTAAACAGGATAGTAGTTAGAGGTAGAGTATACATAGAATCCCGCGAGCTTATACGTCTCCTAAGAGATAAGATAGAAAGATACATCCTAGAGAATATTGAGAAAGCTGAGAGGGAAGTTGGAAAACTACCCGAGAATCTTGAAGAAGCTGTAAATAATATTAAGAATAAGCTACCTGAGAGGAAAATTGAAGATTTAACATTAAGAGAAGGGTCGAGACCTGAAGCATGGCCTCCATGCATGAAATCAATATACTCTAAGCTTACATCAGGTGAAAGCGTAAGCCACTTCGCAAACTTCATGATAGCAGCATTCCTAATAAATACAGGGGTTCCCACAGAAGAGATAATCTCAATATACTCTCAGAGAAGCGACTTCAATGAGAGGATAGCTAGATACCAAGTAGAACACATAGCGGGGATGAGGGGGAGCAGAACGAAATACATTACGCCAAGCTGTAGTAAAATAAAGACCAACGGGTTATGTATTGAAGATGGAAGGCTATGCGGAAACATTAAGAACCCCATGACATACTATAAGAAGAAGATAAAGGAGATCAAGAAAATTGATAAAGATAAAACTCAACAGACAGGAGAATACAGTCAATCTAGCAGCTAGACTAGCTGAAGAACTAGCACCGATAGAAGTAATCCCGATAATCAAGAATAATGAAATAATACTGGACGATTCATCTTCAAGCAAGACTCTAAGCATTGAAGAAGCATTACTATACATAAGAAGAAGCCTAGAGAAATCAAAAACAAAATATAGGTATATCTATGTTAAAGGAGAAACAATACATGTAGAAGATATAGAAAGCGGAGAGAAATTATCTGAGCCTCCCCTATTATTCTGCCCATTCTGTGGCTACGCAACACAGTACGAAGAAGTATACTGGATACATGTAAAAAGCCATGGAGTAATCTAGAACATCAAGATTAATCTTTAATCAACATCTTTAATCCTAGCTCTCTCTCCGCTATCTCACTAATCCTACTATAATTTATTGATGGGTCCAGCTTACCTGTAGCTTTTAGAAGCTCATTATAAGTAGGCTCAAGCTTCTTATAGATTACCCCTACAGGGTTTTTTCCTTCTCCCTGAATAGATAAAACCAGGTCAACAGCATCTCTAACATTATCTAGTGGAGCTCCAAACTCTTCAACATAAACTATCTCCTCCTTCAGCTCTCTAACCGTTCTCGTAGGGTTAAAAGTTGGACAAACACTCAATATATTGATAAATGAGAATCCACGATGGATAATTGCTTCCTTAAAGTATTCTTTCAACTTCTTAACATCACCTACGAATCCCTGAGCTACGAAAGTTGCACCACTCACTAATGCTAAAAGTAGAGGGTTAACAGGCTTCTCAGGCCACCTAAACGGATAATTCTTCACTACAGAATAGATAGGTGTAGTAGGTGAAGGCTGCCCCCTAGTATTCCCAAAGACTCCATTATCTACAACGATATACGTTATCTCAACATTCCTTCTAGCAGTATGAACTAGATGATTACCCCCAATACTATATGCATCCCCATCCCCAGAGACGCCTATAACCTTCAGCCCAGGATTAGCAAGCTTTACCCCAGTAGCCGCGGGTAGAACCCTCCCATGTATCCCTTTAAGAGCATTAGTATTAATATAGCTCCAGATAAATGTAGCACAACCTATACCACATACAATGACTATCTCCTCAGGTCTAAGACCAAGCTCAATGAAAGCATTCTTCAAAGCTTCATAAACAGAGAAGTCACCGCACCCTGGACACCACCTAGGCTTAGCTCTCTCAAAAACATCCATCAAATCTATACGCCTCCATCACTAACTAAACCTTTATAGATCTCTCCTGGTCTAAAGGGGCACCCATCAAACTTCCTTATACTCTTTAATTCAGCAGTCTTCGGAAGCATTGAAGATATGAGATTTAATAATTGACCTGAAGCATTCTGCTCAACAACATATATCTTCTCAATATTCCTTAGAGTTTCTCCAAGCTTCCTTGGAAGAGGCCACAACTGCTTCAAAGGTATATGCATAATCATCCTACCAGAACCTCTAACCTTCTCTAAAGCTTCTTCTACAGCACCTCTACATGAACCAACACTAACAATAGCTTCAGAGGAATCAGTATCTCCTAAAACCTCCCATTCAACAGGATTCTCTTCCAGCTCTCTTAATTTCCCCAGCCTCCTCCATGACATCTCAACATGCGTCTGGCCATCCTGCATGCTTAACCCTCTAACATCATGCTCAACACTACTAGCTACAACTAGAAAACCGTCAAGAGGCGGGGAAGGAATACAATCAGCCAAACCACTATAACTTGGAAATACTTGGAGCCCCTCCCCTCTAACCCTAGAAACATACTTACGACCTGAAGCTCTAGATGCTTCAAGCTTATCTAGAGTAAAATAATTCATTACATATACTTGGTCTAGCAGCAATATCACTGGACACCTATACCTATCAGCAAGCTCGAAAGCCGTAACAGTCATACTATAATACTCTTCTATAGTGGAGGGTGCCAAGACAATTCTTGGAACATCTCCATGGGATGGATGTGTAGCTAAGTCTATATCCCCCTGCTCGTAAGCTGTTGGGATACCAGTGCTTGGACCAACCCTCTGAACATCTACAACTACTATAGGTATCTCAGCCATAGCTGAAAAACCAATCCCCTCAACCATTAAAGACAACCCTGGACCAGATGTCGCAGTCATAGACCTAGCTCCAGCATAACTTGCACCTATAACCATATTAACTGCAGAAAGCTCATCTTCAACCTGGACTGCGAGACCCCCCACTTCTGGAAGCCACTTCATAAGCTTCTCCATTATACTAGTAGATGGTGTAATAGGGTAACCAGCGAAGAACTTGCATCCAGCAGATAACGCACCTAGAGCAACCATATCAGAACCCTGCACAACACTCTTCGAAACACTTAAGCTTGGTAAATCAAAACTTTCTAAACTACTCTCCACAAATAATTTGTATCCAGCCTCAACCCCTCTAAGATTAGATTCTAGGAGATCCTTCTTTGAAATCTTCTCCAAAACTATTGAGACAACATCATATCCAAGTCCAAGCAATCCTGAGATAAAACCAACTACAACAACGTTAAGCCTAGACTTAGCTTCAGATGAAGCTTTCTTCAATGGCTGCCTCACAACCCTCCAATCATGATGAGGAATACTCAAACCTTCATCAATCAACATTATGCTATCTTCCGACAATAAACTATCAAGATCTTTTAATCCAGACTCATCAAGCACAGCTAGAACATCTATCCTATCTGGAAGAGCATTAACCTCTTCATCTGAGATTCTAATCTCTGAGTAAGTAAACCCACCTCTAACAATTGTTGGAAACCATCTAAAAGTATACACGTTTAACCCCTTCATAGCACACGCTCTAACTATAACTTCAGTCGCAAACTCTATACCCTGACCAGTAAGACCAGCAATCCTCACCGAAACATCCTTCAAGATAACTTCAAAAACAACTTACAAATACTCTCTCAAAAATATTCCTAGAAATCTCACAGACATAGAACCCAACTAGAATAAGGTAGAAACCACTCCGTAAGAAGAAAAATATTAAATGTTTTCAGGAAAGAATAGAGACTTCCAAGCTATAATTCGGAAATACTAGAAAATAAACTTACTAGACGATACGGATCTCAGAGCCAACTACTCAATCAATAATTTCATGTTTTAAAGAACAACCAACCTCTCAATGTATTGACTAAGACATATTTACCGCTCAGTTTAGACCCGTAAATATACATTACTATCTTCTTGCCGGGCTCATACTCTAAGAGCTTGTACTCTCCTTTATCCCAGATCTTAACAACGCCAGCACCATACCCCTCAGTAATCTCACCCTCGAAACCAGCATAAGATAATTCATGATCAGCTTGAGGTATACAAAGCCTCTTCACACCCTTAACAGCTGGAGGCTCCTTCCTCATCGCCCAAGACTTCAACACCCCCTCCATCTCAATCCTTAGATCATAGTGGAGACCAGCCTTCTTTGCAAAATGCTGATGAATAACATATATCGGCATAAATGCTCACTCTACTCTGAATAGATATAATCTCCCATCCTCAAACCTGCCATCTATAACTCTTTCATCTACAAGCCAAGAAATATAAGATTTTAAAGCTGAACTATACAAGAAATACATTTGAGGAGATAATTCAAGTTTAAACCTTGATAGGATGATTGAGAAAAGTTCTTCCATAGATATCTTACTTATAGTGTGCTCTTCTATAATCTTCCTAACCTTCTTTATAGAATCGAGATTAGCCTCGACAACCTTCCCAATGTCGGAAGCAGGTTCGAAGTGGCAGGGCACATAGTATCTATGTTTTGCCTCCCTAAGCTTATACAGCGTTTTCACGGTATCCCTAACATTAAAATGATATAATACACCAAACTTCTCTATAAGATTCTCTGGGAATAAGGCATCTCCAATAAAGAATACATCACCAGCAACTAAGCCATACATGTTAAATGAATGGCCAGGCAAGGCAACATAAGTTAAATCCAGCTCTCCATCCACACCTTCACTTATCACTCTATCAACCTTTGAAGGCTTAGCCATAAAAAATTTCTTCCTAAAGCTTTCAGGAGGATAAGAACCGTAGAGAAAGATTGGTTCAAGAACCGGATTCTCAATAAAGTATGACTCAATACTTGGAGCAATTATAATCGCTCCACTTCTATCCAGTATTATGCTATTCCCTCCTACATGATCTGCATGGGAATGGGTATTAAAAATATACTTAATCTTCAATCCAGCATCTCTAACTATGTTTACTATCCTCCTACCTTGATCTTCATCCAACCCAGTATCAACCAATATACACCAATCATCTCTAACAATAACACCAACATTAGTCCTCCCAGGAATATAGTAAACATCCTCCACTATCTTCTTCAATTCTCTAACAGGGCACATCTAGGTCATCCTTAAAAAGATAGCCATGTTATTAACAATTACTTCTAAACAGCTTCAAGGTAGAGAAGATTAAAGATAAAAACAGGGAAGAATCGGAGATTCTGGAGGATAAGGTTGGAGGCTTCTTTAAGAGCTTTATTAAATAAACTAGAAAATGAAGGTAAGATCATAACTGTAGAAAAACCCGCATCTGTTAAATTTGAGATACCATCTATATTAAAGAAACTCGAACCTAAACCTGTAATTTTTGAGAAGATAGCCGAGCATCCAGATTTTAAGCTTGTAGGAAACCTATGCGCAGATAGAAGCATCCTAGCAGAAGCTATTAATACATCTCCACAAGAACTCAAGACCAAGATAATTCAAGCATTAGAAAATCCTGGAGAGAAGAAGATAATTGAGGACCCCCCATGCCAGGAAGTAGTTATTGATGAGCCAGACTTAACACGGCTTCCATTCATCTGGACAGGGTTGAGAGACCGTGCACCATACACTACTGCAAGTATAATAATTGCTTATGACAAGGAGTATGGATATAATGCAAGCTATCATAGACTCATGCTTCTAGATAAGAATAAAGTAGTACCTAGAATCGTTCCAAGACACCTCTACAAATATATTGAGAGAGGATGTAGAGAAGTAGCCATAACCATAGGGAATCATCCAGCATTCATGCTTGCAGCCTCCATAACCTCAAGAATAGAAGTAGATGAACTCTCAGTAGCTTCATCATTATCTGAGATAAGATACGCGAGAACATTAACGAATAATCTTCTAGTTCCAGCTGAATGTGAAGTAGTCTTAGAAGGATACGTTACAGATGAATACGTAGATGAAGGACCATTCCTAGACATTCTAGGAACATACGATATAGTTAGAAAAGAAAGAGTAATAGAAATAAGATGTATAACTATGAGGAAGAACCCGATATTCCAGTATATACTACCAGCAGGCTACGAACATAAGAATTTAATGGGTCTACCCAGGGAAGCAACAATATTCTATGAAGTAAGCAGAGTATGTGAATGCCTAGATGTAAGATTAACACCTGGAAGCGGTGGATGGCTCAACGCAATAGTTAAGATCAGAAAGAAGAATGAAGAAGATGGTAGAAAAGCTATAGAAGCAGCATTCAAAGGACATGAAAGCCTAAAGTATGTAGTAGTAGTAGATGAAGATATAGATATTGATAATCCAGAGGAGGTTGAATGGGCTATATCCACAAGAACCCAGCTAGATAGAGACTTGATAATAAAACCAAGTGAGAAAGGTTCATCTCTAGACCCTTCAGCAGACCAGATTACAAGATTAACATGTAAAGCAGGAATCGATGCAACAATTCCAACCATAATAGAGAAAGAGAGATTCCAGAAAGCCATCATACCAAAAGTAGATGTAGAGAGATTCCTTAAAGATGTATAGGAAGCATGCAACCCGATTACCCAATTACAATATTCATGTGTCTTAACTCAAGCTTAATATAATTCAATCGCATCCTAAACTGTGACAAGACCGTTAAACAATACGTGTGGTGGATAATGTATCTAACAAGAGAAGAAGAGAAGATGCTGAAAGGAGAGATGGGGTATGCAAAACAAGTAGCAATGGAGATTCTTGTAGCTTTAGGAGAGATATATGGAGCAGAGAAGATGGTACCGATAAGGAGTGCTCAAGTATCAGGTGTATCATATAAGAATCTGGGAGAAGCTGGGGTAGAGTGGCTTGAAGAATTATCCAGGGATGGTAGAGTAGAAGTCTATACAACATTGAACCCTGCTGGAATGGATATTGAAAGATGGAGAGAGATGGGTGTAAGTAGAGAATTCGCTGAACAGCAGATTAGGATAATCAATGCATACACTAAGATGGGTATTCATCCAACTTTAACATGTACACCCTATCTCGCAGGGAATAAGCCAAGCTTAGGAGACCACATAGCATGGGCTGAAAGCTCAGCAGTAGTTTACGTAAACTCAGTAATAGGAGCTAGAACTAATAGAGAAGGTGGACCAAGCGCATTAGCTTCAGCATTAACTGGTAGAACACCATACTATGGTCTACATATTACTGAGAATAGAGCTTACTCTATTAAGATAAATGTTCCAGATCTTAAAGATGAATATGACTTCGCACTATTAGGATATGTTTCTGGAAAACTCTCTAAAGAGAAGATACCGCTATTCTCTGGGATAGGATCTGCTAACCAAGTTGAGCTTAAAGCTCTTGGAGCAGCTCTAGCAAGCACAGGAGGGACAGCAATGTTCCATATTGAAGGATTAACACCAGAGTATATGCTGCCTCCACTAGATAGAGTTGAAGAAATAGATTTGGAAGAAAGAGACCTCAAGAATGCTGCAGAAGAATTAAACGATGATACTGAACCCGATTTGATATTTATTGGATGCCCACACGCTTCACTTGAAGAATTAATAATGATTATGCAGAGACTTAGAGGTAGAATCGTTAAGAAGGAGATGTGGGTATGCGTTTCAAGGTCTATAAAAGAATTAGCTGAACAGCTAGGAGTATACCAGAAGCTTGAAGAGCTTGGAGTGAAGATAGTTAGTGATACATGCCCGATAGTAGCTCCTATAACCAGCTTGGGAGTCAAATCTATTGCTACGAATTCTGCGAAAGGCGTATGGTACTCTAGAAATATCAATAAAGTAAAAATTAAGATTGCTAGACTAACTGACCTGATTGAAGAGGCAGTCCAATAATGTATCTTGAAGTCAAGGGTAGAGTAATTAAGAGTGGATACGTAGAAGGCAAAGCATTAAAGACGAGTGAGCCTATAAGCTTCTTTGGAGGAGTAGACCCTGAAACTGGCATCGTGATAGAGAAGGGTCATGAAATAGAAGGTGAAACAATATCTGGGAAGATACTTGTCTTCCCGCATGGTAAAGGCTCAACAGTAGGCTCATACATACTCTATAGACTTAAGAAAAACAATAAAGCTCCGATCGGGATAATCAATCAATACTGTGAACCGATAGTCGCAGTAGGAGCAATAATCTCCAACATACCTACAATAGACAAAGTAGACATAAACTTAATAGAAACAGGAGACTACATCAAGATAATGGGGGAAACAATAATAATTAAGAAATCTGACCGATAAAAATCTACTCAATACATATTATTACAAGTAGATTTTTTAACGAGGTCTACCTATTATATATAGGGAAATTTTTGCTCATATATGCTAGGTTTCATGGTAGGGGTGGGCAGGGAGTAAAGACTGCAAGTAGAATCCTTGGGAATGCAGCTCATTTCGAAGGATACTATACACAAGATTTCCCAATATATGGAGCTGAAAGGAGAGGTGCACCAGTCGTAGCATTTACAAGGATCTCCGATGAACCTACACCAATACCTGAGAGAGGATACATCTTCAATCCAAACTTAATCATACTAGCAGATGAATCCCTACTAAATGATCCAATAGTTAACCCCATCTCAGGATTACAAAACAGTGGAACACTCTTCATAAATACCAGTAAACCAGTAGACAAGATCTTTATCAATAGAGATGATGTAAGAATCGTTGTAGAAGATTTAATCGACTTATCCCTGAAATATGTGGGGAAGCCTGTTCTTAGTACTAGCCTAGGAGCCGTAGCAGCCAAACTAACAGGCATCATTAGATGGGTCTCATTAGAAGAAGGAGTAAAAGAAGAGCTTCTGGAGATCGGTATAAGAGGGGAGATGCTTGAAAAGAATATTCTCTTAGCTAAAGCATGCTTTGAAAGAGTCTACCCAACACCTCTACCTATACCGAAGCTGGCTGAACCCAGGAAAATCGTGAAGATTAACTGGATGCCTGTAGACTTAACAATCCCTGAGATAAGAAATGTAGGAAATACGAGAGTGAGAAAGACAGGTAACTGGAGGATCTTTAAGCCAATACTAAATCCTGAGAAATGCACTAGATGTGGAATATGCGTTATTTATTGTCCAGAAGGAGTTATAACAATGACTGATAATGGGCTAGAGATAGACTATGATAATTGTAAAGGATGCTTAATATGTTTTAATGAATGCCCTGTAAAAGCATTTAATTATATTAGAGAGGTTGAAGCAGCATGATGAGAACTAAACTCATCTCAGAACTTAAACCTAGAAGAGAGATTACCCCAACTATTGCTGGAGCCAAGATGATGACTGGGAATGTTGCAGCAGCATGGGCTGCAAGATTAGCCGAAGTAGACTATATCCCAGCTTATCCGATTACACCCCAGACAGAGATTGTGGAAACCCTCTCACAATGGATTGCTTTAGGAGAGATGAATGCAAAACTAACATTCTTAGATTCTGAGCATTCTATGCTTACAGCTGCTGGAACAGGCTCCCTCACGGGTGCAAGAGTATTTACTGCTACATCTAGCCAGGGGCTCCTATATGGATTTGAGATGCTCTACAATATCGCTGGATGGAGGGCTCCAATAGTATTAGTCAATGTAAGTAGAGCTGTAGCTGCCCCGATAACCTTAGAACCAGACCATAATGATTTCTTATCTACTAGAGATACAGGGTTCATACTCTTACAAACTGAAACATGCCAAGAAGTTCTAGACCTTATACTCTTAGCATATAGAGTTTCAGAAGACTATAGAGTTCTACTGCCATCCATAGTAAATCTGGATGGATTCCATCTATCCTTTACCCGTGAACCTGTAAAACTTCCTGAAGTAGAAGAAGTAAGAAGCTTCCTCCCAAGATACAATCCTCCATACCCCTTCAGAGCAAGTAAACCCTCAGCTAAAGGTGTAGCAGTCTTAAGACCACCACTATACAGCTTCTACAAATACCAGATGCATCTCTCATCTCTCAATGCGATAAAAGTATTCAAAGAAGCATGTGATGAATTCGAAGCATATTTTGGGAGAAGATACGATGTTGTTGAGAAGTACATGGTGGATGATGCAGAGTATGTTATCGTTATGATGGGGTCTTTTACCTCAATAGGTAAGAAAGCTGTAAAGATGATGAGGGAAGAAGGATTAAGCATAGGATTATTAAAGCTTAGAATGGTTAGACCGTTCCCCGTTCAAGATGTAAGGAGAGCGCTTGAAGGGAAGAAAGCTGTTGCAGTAATCGACCAGAATATCTCTCCAGGCTTTGGTGGAACACTATACGCAGAAGTATCTTCTGCACTCTACAATGTAGAGAAGAAGCCTAAAGTCATCCTCCCAGTAATCGGAGGGATTGGAGGAAAAACATTATCACTTGATGAATTTAGATACATAGTAGAATTAATGAAGAAGTATCAAGAAGGAGGCGAGCCTGAGCCAATACTACTATTTAGAGAAGACGAGCTTAGAGAAGTAGAATCATTATTGAAGATAGGAGTGGGGGGATAATGTCTAAGACGAAGCTTTCAACTATTAAAGATTTACTAGGTGAAGACTACGTAGTTCCTGGAACACCTTTATGCGCTGGATGCGGTGCCTTAATAATCCTTAGACTCTTCCATAAAGTTCTAGGAGGTAGAGTAGTCTGGGTAAACGCAGCAGGCTGTGTGACACTTATGATGGTATATCCATTCGCACCATTGAAGTCTTCATGGATGTATACAGCAATGGCTTGTGCTCCAGCAGGTGCTCAAGGAATACGAGATGCACTAGATATACTGATAGAGAAGGGGAGGATCCCTATTGAAGAAGACTTAAAAGTAGTAGTTGTAACAGGTGATGGAGCAGCAAATGATATAGGTCTCCAAAGTACTTCTGGAGCAATACACAGGGGTCTAGACTTCTATTATCTCTGCTACGATAATGAAGCATTCGGTAACACCGGCTTCCAATATTCTGCTGCAACACCATATGGTTCTAGAACAGCAACTTCTCCACCTACACCACTCATACCTGAGGGATATAGAGGTACAAAGAAAGACCTATTCGAGATATGGAGAGCGCATAAGCCACCATATGTAGCTACGATATCCCCATCTCATCCAATGGATGTAGTTAGAAAGATTGAGAAAGCTGAGAAATATAGGGGACCTAAGCTCTTCATATCTCTTTCACCATGCCAACCTGGTTGGTTGATCGATACAATGGATGCGATTAAGGTAGCTAAGCTAGCTGTTGAGACAGGGGTATGGCCTCTAAAAGAAGCAGTATACGGTGAAGTACGTCATACATTTATTCCTAGAAGATTAAAACCCGTAGAAGAATACTTGAAGATCCAGGGGAGATTCAGCCACCTATTCTATCCTGTGAAGAGAGATGATGTTATCGCTAAGATACAGAGTGAAGTAGAAGAGTATTGGAGGGCAGTCTATGCTAGAGAAATAGGAAAAGAAGACGCCGGTATAAGCTAGGTCAAGAAACTAAAAACTATAACGTAAACTCTTTTCCCAGCACTATACCGGTATATCAATTGTATAATCATTCTTGAAAAACAAGAGGAATAAGTTAATCAGTTTCTGCAGCCTTCATCACTCCTCAGCGTACCTCGAGTTCATCATATACCCTAGATCTTTTAAGTTGCTTCTTAGATTTTAACTTTGAATAATGATTGAGCCAATGCACCTATTAAGAAGAATCCATAGAATATCATGCCTGCCACCAGGATTAATGTTATGATTATTGAGGGTCTAAGTTCCTTAGGCATAAACTTATAATTCACTATTATCTGTAATGGGTAAGCAACGGTTAAAGCAAAAAGACCTAGATTAGCACCGATGAGCGTTAGCTCGTAGGGTGAAGCCCACTTAAGAATAAGAGAGCCCGTGACTATTACAACTGATGTAGTGAACATTATGTACAGTATAGTGTAGTAGAGTCTTCTAACATCTCCTCCAGCCCACTTCTTCACTCTCTCACTTGCAAACCAGAAATTATCTGTAATAGTCCTAGTTGTAGCGTCCATGAGACCCCACTGTGTATCAAAGAGTATCCAGAAACCTCCAAGTAGGACGATAATCCATGCAGCTCCACCTAAAGTACTAGATAATGCTTGTGCTTGAGCTGCAGCAATAGCGAAACCCCTTAATCCAGCAGCTTGTTCAGGTGTTAGGAGAGCATAAGCCATTACACTAGTCATCAAAACTGTTATGAATGTTAGTAGGGAGAAAACTATCCATCCATCTATTCTTAGAATATTCAGCCAACCTCTCCACCTCTTCAAGTTCTCATCATTAATCTTGAATGGAATCTCTTCAATACTTAGTCCCACTTTCCTTCCTCCAATGACTGCAGAGATGTATCCTACCTTGCTGGCCATCCCCCATCCCTTATCTCTAGCATAACTAGAAAGCATCAAATTGAATCCGAAACCTGCAGGGATATACGCGATAGCTCCTGAGATAGCTAGCCAATCAATCTTTTCAGGAGATGGAAGACCACCTCTACTTGTTAAGAAACCTCCGAGACCGCTTAATACGGCCGCCCAATCGGCTGGGTCAGCAGCTGCTAACACGCCTATTAATATAGTTGTAAAGAGTAGAATTACTAATGGCCAGCTTATTAACTCAAGTGTTCTCTGAATCTTCCACCCAACATGGAGTATCAGTAGCCCTAAAACTAATGCAAGCAAACTCCAGAACAACAATAACATGGAATCCTGCGGTCCAGGCAACCTCCCAAGCTGTAGAGCAGCGGCCGCAGTTGCTGAAGCAATAGCCCAGGAGGGCCACATTACAGGTATGAACAGCATTAGTGCCCACGCCCAAGCCCATCCTAGAGGTCCAGGTGGGAGCTTTTGTATTGCTTTATGCACTGGCTGTCCACAATAGACGGGATACTTCATGGATTCTACAGCTAATACTGCTTGCAGTAAACATGAGAATGCTGCTGCCCAGAGTAGTTGAGGTCCGAATGTAGCTACTACAGCTGGGAAAGTTATCCATTCTCCAGACCCTATAGCTAGCGAAGCCATTATAACGCCTGGACCGAGCGCTTTAAGGTAGGCTGAAAGACTGGCTGGAGGTGGAGGTATTTCTCCTTCCCCACTCATGGCTGTACGAAAACATACATCCTGGTCTGTATTTTAGCCTAACTGTTCTAAAGATCGTATCCTTAAAATCTTTTTGTTAAAAAAATTTAATAACAAAGTTATAACAAAACTCACATTTCACTTTCTCACTTTTGTAGCTTCCTAGATATCTCATTGAGCTTCTCCTCGAAGATTCTGTAAGTTTCATCATCATAGAGGCACATGATGACTTTTCTAAGACTGGTCTTCTTTCGGGATAGGTATTCCACAATAGTTGATAACATTATATCTGCACATCTATCTTTAGGATAACCGAATATCCCCGTAGAGATAGCTGGAAAAGCAATAGATCCTACATTATGTTTATCTGCAAGCTTAAGAGAGTTTAATGTTGCATTCCTAAGCTTATTATCTTCATCCCCCTCACCCATCCTTGGACCAACAGCATGAATAACATATTTAGCCTTAAGCCTGCCTGCACTAGTTATCACAGCTCCTCCAACTGGGCAGTAGCCTATCTTATCACATTCTTCTTGGATTACTCTACCACCTTTTCTAAGAATAGCGCCAGCTACACCTCCACCCATCTTCAAACTTGAATTAGCAGCATTAACTATAACATCCACTTCTAGGTCGGTGATATCTCCTTTAACGAGCTCAACCACAGTCTCTCCAATCTTCAACATACCACGTATTGGAGAGACTACCTAGAATAAAAAACTTAATCTAACTCTTGAGATATGCTATCGACAATCCAACGATAACGAGAACCGCACCCATGACTTCGATTAATTTGAATGACTCAAACAGCATGAAGTAAGCAAGAATTGATGAAACTATAGGTATGAGGAGACCTGAAGTAGCCATGATCGTTGCGCTAACATCTTCTGAACCAATATTAAATAAATAATAAGATACCGCAGATGGAAAAACCCCAAGCCATATAACGCCTATCAAGGATGATGGCTCTCTAGGAAGATTAATACCCCGCTGGATAAGCAAGACGGGCACAGTGAGGATTGGGATAGATACTATGAATGTCTTTAACGTTAATGTTAAGCTTCCACCAGTTAATTCAATCTTCTTCAAGTATGCAGCATAAACAGACCAGCAGAAGATAGAGAACATTATTAGTAAAGCACCAATAAGCCACTGGAAGCTATACTCCAACGTGATTTTATCTAGAAAGAATACGATCAATCCTATGAAGCCTACTGAGATCCCAGCATACTGTAGTTTCACCAATTTCTCTCCTACTAGAAAATATGCGATCAGGAAGGTCATTAGAGGATAGCTTCCAAGCATAAGCCCTGCATGATTTGCATTAACATACAATAAGCCAAGATTATATGCTAACCATGGAACCGCTATACCACTCAATGAAAGTATGAGCAAGTCTCTAAGACTAACCCTTGGAGACTCTGAAACTCCTACCATCCTAACTAATAGCATTAATGTAAATGAACCTATTAAAACCCTGTAAACAACTAGATCCCATGGACTAATATCGTATAGAATGAGCTTACTCACTGGAGCTGTCGAGCCCCAAAGAATCCCTGTAAGTACAGGAGTAAGATATGAAAACTTCTTCACCTTGATCAATCATATCAAATAGACCGCATATATAGACCTTACTTAAACACATTATGCAGCTTGTTCAACAGGCTAGCTAACTTAATGCTCCACTTACCCAGTATTCTTTAAAAATAAGAATTCACATATCTTTTGTATGAATTTTGAGTTTTCGGAAGATGAAGTAAGATTTAGAGAGAGTGTTCGAGAATTCTGTAGAAGATACATTGAGCCTAGATGGGTTGAGATAGATGAAAAAGGTAGGATTCCAGTCGATTTGATAAAGAAGATGGGTGAACAAGGATTATTCACTATACCTATCTCAGAAGAATATGGTGGGATGGGTGGAACAATTACTATGACAGCTATAGCTGCTGAAGAAATAGCTTACCATGATCCATCAGTAGCGACAGCAGTCTATACCTTATTGAATAATGGGTGGCCACTATTAGTAGAAAGATATGGTAAAGAAGATGTTAAGAAAGAGATTCTACCAAAAGTATCAGCTGGCGAAGCATTCTATGGTATTGCTTCAACGGAATCACATGGAGGGTCAGATGTTGCTGGAATAAAAACGACAGCTGTGAAGAAGAATGATGTATGGATACTGAATGGTGAGAAAACATACATAAGTGGGATAAGGGAGATACAGGAATTACCAGAAGGTGGAGGATACTTCCTAGTAGCTAAAACAGGTAAACCAGAATATGGACATAGAAATATAACAGCATTCAATTTAATCGTTAAATGGAATGGAAAGATAAGACAAGGATGGAAACCAACGATATTCGAAGAAATAGGTAGAAGAGGGATAAGCACTGGAGCATTCATACTTGAGAACTTTGAGATTGAAGACAAGTATAGAATAGGTGAAGAAAATAAGGGATTCTACTATCTTATGGAGGGATTTAATGTTGCAAGAATACTCGTAGCAGCAGCAACAATAGGTAGTGGAAGATGGGCTCTAGACCAAGCAATAGAATGGGTAAAAACTAGAAGGCTATTTGAAGGTAGACCTTTAGCTTCCTTTCAAGGTGTAAGTTTTAAACTATCGGAGCTATACGGTGAATTAGAAGCTGCAAAACTTCTAACATATAGAGCAGCATGGCTTGCAGATAAAATCTATATCGAGAAGAATCCTAAGTGGAAAGAGAAAGACCTAAACATACCTGCAGCATTATGTAAGATGAAAGCACCGGAAGCTACAACCAAGATATATGAAGAACTTATGAAATGGTATGGAGCATACGCATACACAAAAGATTGTAATGCATTCAGAGGTTGGCTTGGAACATTCTCATATACTATAGGTGCAGAAGGTGCGCAAAACATAATGCGGATAATAATCGCCAGAGATCTCATAGGCAGAGAATACGTTAAAGGATAATAGCTGAATAGATAGGAGGAGGACTAGTGAGAATACTTACACTAGTAAAACTTACAGTAGATATTAGTCAATTAAAATATGAATCATCTGGAGATCCACTCATGGATATTGTACCAAGGAAGATGGGCGACTCAGATAAATGTGCAGTAGAAGAAGCTGTTAGATTAAAAGAAAAATACAATGCACATACAGTAGTAGTAACAATAGGCTCCACCTTAGACCATGAAAGAATAATTAGAGATGCTTATGCAATGGGAATAGATGAAGGCTACATAGTAGAAGTAGACGGGTATGAAAATCTACAAGCGATCACAGTTGGAGAGATAGTTAAATCTATAGTTGAGATGACTGGACCATACGACTTAATAATTCTAGGAGCTGGATCACTAGATACCCACTCTTATACGCTTGGACCAATCATAGCTTCTAAAATCGGTATACCAGTAATAGCTGGGGTAGACTCATTAAACTACATTGATGGATGCTTCGAGGCAAGATGCGTAATGGAAGATGGAACGTATATCTATAGGTCAAAACCTCCTCTAATAGTTACTGTAACGACTGAGGTGAATGAGCCTAGAATCCCAACTCTAAAGACAATACTAAAGTCGAAGAAGATGGAGATAAAGAGATTGAAAATTGAAAATCTAAAAGTAAAGCTAGAAAAGATCAACATTCTAGATATTAAGAGATACGTTATCCAGAGGAAGAATATTATATGGGATGCAAGCGAAGACCTAGAGAAAGCTATTGATAACCTATTCAAATTATTAGTTAGCGGGGTTTAATTGTATGAAGATACTGTTATACGGTGAAACTATTGAATGGTTGAAGCAAGCTAGGCAGATAGCAGAAATAGTGAATGGTGAACTATATGGAGTATTACCATCAAAAGAACTAAGTAGTGAGGCAGCCAAAATCCTCGATAAAACATACATCTTCGATAGAATAATGTATGAACCAAACACTTACCATAAAATCATCCAGAAAGTATCAGAGAAGATTAAACCAGACTTAACATTATTTCCTTCAACGATTAAAGGAAGAACGCTTGCAGGATTATACGCTGGATATAGAAATGAGCCAGTAATAACAGATGTAGTCGATATAAGATATTGTAATGAAGGAGAGCTTGAAGTGAAGAGGCTTGTATATGGTGGAGCTTGTATTGCAACAATAAAATCCAAGCTACCTTCAACGTTATGTATATCATTAGGAGCGTTTAAACCATTAGAGAAACAAGTAAATGGAGAAGTAGAGTATCTTAAAGAAGTAGAGAAACAGCTTATCCAGACAGAATTCAAGAGTAAAGAATATGTAGGAATACCATTAGAGAGAGCAGAGATAGTTGTAGCAGCTGGTAGAGGATTCAAGAAGAAAGAAGACCTTGAAATGGTCAGGGAACTCTCAAGCTTACTTAATGGTGCATGGAGTGTTACGAGACCTCTTGCAGCAGACTATGGATGGACTGATACTTGGATAGGAATCTCAGGGGCCATTATAAACCCTAGAATTTATCTAGCAATAGGAATCTCAGGTCAACCCCTCCACATGATCGCAGTGAGAAACTCGAAGACAATAATAGCCATTAATAAAGATCCAAACGCACCCATCTTCAATGAAGTAGACTATGGAATAATCGGAGACTTATACCAGATCCTCCCAAGATTGATAGAGAAACTAAGAAAGAAACAGTAACAAAAGAATCAAATGATGTACCTTATCAAGTTAAAAGAGGTGTTAGATATTATTGAGTGAGAAGTATGACGTAATAGTGGTAGGTGGGGGCCCCGCAGGTCTTTCAACAGCCTACTTCCTAGCTGATAAAGGATACAATATAATCGTTCTTGAGAGAGGCTCAGAGCCTGGTTCAAAGAATGTATTCGGTGGAAGAATATACAGTTACCCATTAGATAAGTATTTTCCAGAGTGGAGGAAAGATGCACCTATAGAAAGATGGGTAAGGAGGGAAGTTCTATCCATACTCTGCAAAGATAGCATAGTAAATCTTGAGTATGAGATAAATAGGAGACTCAATGGATACGATAGTTTTACAGCATTTTTAAGTAGATTCTTGAAGTGGCTGGCATTAAAAGTAGAAGAGAAGAATGTAGTTGTTGCAACAAATGTAAGAGTAGATGAAATCTTATTCAGAGATGATGTAGCTTACGGGGTAAGAATCGGAGAAGATAAACTTGAAGCAGAATACATTGTTATAGCTGAAGGTGCAAATACCCTACTCCTAGAAAAACATGGGTTAAGAGCGAAAACATCACCTAGAGATATAGCTGTAGGAATAAAAGAAGTTATAAAACTTAGTAGGGAAAAGATAAATGAAAGATTCAGCTTAAGAGATGAAGAAGGCTTAGCTCAATTCTTGATATGCCCAGTGTTCGGAGCTGGGTTTATATACACGATGAAAGAATATGTTTCCATAGGAGTAATCTATAGACCATTATTTAATAATCAGGTTGAAGCAAGAGATGTAATAGAAGAATTAAGAATACACCCACACATCTCCAAACTCCTAGGAGACGGCATCCCAATAGAATACTCAGCCCACATAGTAAGAGAAGCAGGATACAGAGACCTAATGCATAAACCCTATGGTAGAAGCTACATTGTAGTTGGAGATGCTGCAGGATTAATACTAAATACGGGATTCACAGTAAGAGGAGTAGACTTAGCAATAGAATCTGGGAGATTAGCTGCAGAAGCAATAGAGAAAACCCCTCCAGGAGAAGAACCAACATTATACATGAAGCTACTACAGGAAAAAGGAATAATTACAACGTTAAAGAAGTTCAGAAAAGTTTCAACAATATTATCAGATCAGAGAATTTATAGAGAGTATCCAGAGATAATCTGCCAGATACTGGAGAAAATATATACGGTAGATGAGCTTCCTGAAACACTTAATGAATCACTAAAGAAAGCTGTAGGAGGAAAAACCTCAATTATTAGGTTGATCCTTCAATTACTAAACATGGTGAGGAGCCTATGAAGAAGATGAGCGTTGAGGAGAGGCTAGCGTTAACAAAGTTTGAAGTATACGGTGAGCCACACATAATCTTGCAGAAAGAGAAATGTAAAGGATGCGACTTCAGGATCTGCATATCTTCATGCCCAGCTGGATTATTCGCGATAGATGAATCTGGAGAAATCACATTTACATATGAAGGATGTCTTGAATGTGGAGCTTGTAGGATAGTATGCCCAGAGAATGCTATTAAATGGAATTACCCACCAGGTGGATTCGGTGTTCAATATAAATTTGGGTAAAGAATTAGTTAGTGGCAGTAAATGGTTACTGCTGAGGAATTTCTTGAGATAATCAAGATACTTGAAGATAGATATAGTATCCAGTTACCTGAACATGTAAGAGAAGACCCATTCAAGATACTCGTAGGAACAATACTTTCACAGCGAACTAAAGATGAAATAACCGATAAAGCTTATGAAGCATTATTTAGAAAATATCCATCAATCCAATCTCTGGCAAATGCATCAGTTAGAGAGATTGAGAAATTGATCAAACCAGTAGGATTCTACAGAATCAAAGCTAGAAGAATAAAACAAGTCTCTAAAATAATACTAGAAAAGTATTCCGGGGTCCTCCCAAAAAATAGAGAAGAACTGTTAAAGCTTCCAGGAGTAGGAGATAAGACAGCAGACATAGTATTATCCTTCGGCTATAATCTACCAGAAATAGCTATAGATACCCATGTAGAAACAGTAGTAAAAAGGCTGGGAATCGCAGACGAAGGAGATAAATATATGGAGATTAAGAGGAAGCTTGAAGAAATAACACCTATAGAGAAACGTTCAATCTTGAATATAATCTTCGTATCTTTAGGCAAGGAAGTCTGTAGAAAACCAAAACCAAGATGCACTATCTGCCCAATAAATAGATTCTGTAAATATTATCAAAAGATACATCTAGGGAGAGAAAGTTAAAGTTACCTGCATATAGAAGAAAATATCGTATCCCATGATCAACAGTTCGGGATAAATATATGAATCTCCATGACATCTATTTTCTAGACAGTCAAGGCGTAGAGGAGATGCTATAAGTGGTGGAGAAAAGTAATGGTTGAAGTAGAGATTATTGAAGAAGATGAGAAATCAATAAAAGTTCAGCTTGAAGGGTTGCCATTATCTATTGCGAATGCTATAAGACGATTTACGATAAATGAGGTTCCAACAATGGCTATTGAAGAAGTCTTAATAATAGAGAATACTTCAGCGATGCCTAATGAAGTTCTAGCTCACAGAATCTCTCTAATACCATTCATCTCAGATATAGATAGATATGTGGCCCCTGAAGAATGTGATTGCGGTAGCAAGCTGGGATGCGAAAAATGTGTTGTAAGGTATGTTGTTAGAGCTGAAGCATTAGATGAACCAATAACAGTTTATTCAGGAGACATCATACCAGAAGACCCTACAACTACAGTTAAACCTGTAAGCCCAAAGATACCGATAGTTAAACTAGCTCCAAAACAGAGGATAGAGATAGAGCTGTACGTCAGAGTAGGGAAAGGTAGAAAGAATGCGAAATGGCAGGCAGCTATATCCTCACTGTATGAGAAAGACGGTGAACCAAACAAAAGAATACTATTTATTGAATCTATAGGATTCCTGCCTCCTAGAAGAATACTTAAAGAAGCTGTCAACATTCTTAAGAAGAAGATTCAAGAATTAAATGAGAAGATAGTAAGAGATATCGGGGCG
>Ga0272445_1000886_pt1 | contig 25320 bp, 23 predicted proteins | sample YNPCB0031_FD_194404 | JGI IMG/M metagenome (GOLD analysis project Ga0272445, IMG submission 194404) | Hot spring sediment microbial communities from Yellowstone National Park, WY, United States - YNP-CB-003-1 | ecosystem: Environmental > Aquatic > Thermal springs > Hot (42-90C) > Sediment... | reverse complement strand
ATGCATAAGCCATCGGAACTCCTAAAGCTAATGACAATAAAGTTGAGGCAATTGTAATGATTATGCTGTTCGTTGCAAAAGAAGTGAAGCCCCATTTGTTAAGGACTGATATGTATGCTTCAATGGTAAAGTTTTTTGGAATTAAGGTGGGAGGGTAAGAAAATGCTTCTGTGAATGTTTTAAACGAAGTTACTACCAAGAAATATATTGGAAAAACCGTTAACAATAAAGCAATGCTCAAAATTAAATACGAGACTAATTTTGAATAGCTTATTTTCCTCATTATTTTCCACCTCTCATTAATCTAAAGAAAAACATAATTATTACTGTACTTATCATGGCAGTAATTATACTTTCGGCAGCAGCCATTCCTATTTCCCACTCTTTAAAAGCGACTAGCATTAGATGATACGATATGAGTGTAGTTGCTGTACCAGGCCCTCCGTAGCTAAGCGAATACAGATAATCGAACGTTTTAATAGCATCTATAATTCGAAGAATGATTATTATTAGGATCACATTTTTTAAGAGTGGTAGTGTAATATGCATAAAAATCTTAAAACTGCTTGCTCCATCAATAGAAGCCTGTTCCATCGGTTCTTTTGGTAACGAGGTTAAACCTGCTAAAAGTACTAATCCTACGAATGGTGTCCACTGCCATATATCGACGATCGCGACTGATATTAGTGCTTGAGACCTTTCTGAGACCCACCCTTGTGGTGGAAGATTAAGCAAAGATAAAAAATAATTAATGATACCATAGACCGGATTATACATGATTCTCCATAATGCACCCACCATTATAGGTGCAGTAGCTAGTGGTAATAGTAACATGGTTTTAATGACTCGTTCCCCTTTTAACTGCTTATTAAGCGCTAATGCCAAAACCAACCCGAGAGCAAACTCAATAGGAACAACTATTACAGTATATAATGCTGTTTTATACCATGCATCCCAAAACCTATTATAACTGGAGAATAGATAAATAAAATTATCTAACCCGACAAAGACTGGAGTTTTTAGAACAGGATCTACTAATTTCCACCTAAAAAACATAATTACGTAATTGAAAATAAGTGGGAAAATTGTAATAAATAATAGGACAAAAAATCCAGGTAAAAAAAGTATATATTTTGTGTAGTTAGTGATTTTTCTCAATGTCAGAAGCACCCATTTACAGTCCTATTTGTTTTCTGAGTTTATCAGTGTAATCTTCGCCTTTCCACGGAGGTATATTCAGTCCATGAGTGTTTTTGATTCCCTTCTTCTTATATTCAGCGTAGAATGATCTATAGGCGTCTGCGATATCTTTAAGTGCTTTTTCAGGGTCTTTTTCTCCTGCGACTGCCGGCGCCAAATTGTTTTGGAAGGCAGTTATAATATCACCGACGTACGGACCATATGCTACACCGCACGAGTGGCTCATATATTCTGATATGCGCTCTACCATGTTAGCAATATCGGGGTTTGATTGCGCAAAGAGTCTCCATCCTGTTTTGGTTGCTGGTCCTTGTCCTGACTGTGCGGCTCTTAATGGTTCGTTTTCTGGACTTGTAACTTCCTTTATTAAGGTCCATGCCGCCCTCCTCCTAACAGGATCTTTAACTGCTGTCGTAATTCCTATTAAATGGCCTATGTTTGTGTACACAGCATGACCTTTAGGTCCACCTATAGGTTGTAGGTGAATTGTATTTTTAATTATTTTTGCAGCATTTGGATCGCCTTTTAATTGGGCAATTTGGCCTAGGACGAATGTATCCCAACCAGTCATTACTGCCGCTTTTCCGGCAAAATATATTGAGGCTGCATCTGGATTATCCATTGATAATATACCCGGTGGCATAAACTTCATTTGATATTTTATTAATTCGATACTCATTATACCATTAAGTCCCATCCTGTCAAACCAGGGCTCCCAATCTTCATCTATTTCCGGTTTGCCAGTTAATGTAAACCATCTAGTATGCCAGGCTGGGAAAGATAGTTGAGGCCATACTAGTGGCTGTACATAGCCATACATTTCAGGTGGTTTATGGAAGTATTCTATGACGTCGTTAAATTTTATCCAGTCAGGCTGCTTAATGAATTCGTCAATTGGGTAGCCATATTGTTTTTCGAATCCTTCTTTATTTTTAGGGTCTAATAATATATCAGATCTAACCCAGAGATTATTGAAATTACAAGTATAGAACCATGCATAAAATTTGCCACCATATGTAGCATAGTCTACCTGGATTGGTACAAATTCGTCCATTGGGGGTAACACATCCTTGTCAGACTCAATTAAATCATCAATTGGTTGCAGTATTCCTAATTCTACATAAGCAGGCATAAAGACTGTGTCCAACCAAGCAACGTCATAAACAGCTTTACCAGATACGAACTCTGTTGTTAGTTTCGAAAAGTAAACTTCCCATGGTACATCAATGACCTCAACATCTATACCATACTTTTCCTTTATTTTAGGGGCTAAAACTTTTACTCCATCAGCAGGTGGACCTGACATTGATATATAGGACAATTTTACTCCTTCAAATCTCTCTGCTGGCTTTGTCGGCGAGACCGTTGGTGAAGTCGTCGATAAGGTAACTGTCTTCTCGACTGTTCTCTCTACAATCACCGTTTTTTCTGCACCGGGAACAGTAACTGTCTTCTCGACTGTTCTTGCAGGAGCTGTCTGAGTTCCAGCCAAATAGCCACCAATACCGGCCGCAACTACCGCAACACCTAAACCAGCAGATACTGCAGCTATTTTACTGATGGCTTGTCTTCTATTAATTAAATTATTATAATTGCGGACTTGATTTTTCTTTTTCATCATGGAATAAAGAAATTATGCAACATATAAATATTGCGTTATCAGTTATTTAACAGGCAGGGGAATTGAATGAATTATAAAGTAAGGTTTGGCTATTTTCAACCACTTGAGAAGGTCCATCCGTCATATGCATTAGATTTAGCTGTAACTGCTGAGAGGCTTGGTTTTGACATGATTGCTACTGCTGATCATTTTCATCCGTGGTGGGATACAAACGCTTATTGTGGATTCGCATGGAGCTGGCTTTCTGTAGCTCTCGCTAGGACAAGTAAGGTAATATGCGGGACATGTATAACTGCACCCATACTGAGGTACCACCCAGCCATAATAGCGCAGGCATGGACGACCATGTATGAAATGTTCCCAGGACGAGTATTCCTAGGATTGGGGACAGGCGAGGCAATTAATGAAGTGCCGCTGGGATTTGAATGGCCAACACCGAGTGAAAGAGTTGAGCGCCTCGAAGAGGCAGTCAAAATTATCAAACTTTTATGGACGAGTGAAAGTCCAGTTACATTTAATGGAAAATACTATAAGTTGAGACACGCTAAACTCTATCCCAGACCATCAGGTGAACCGCTTTTGTTAATTGCTGCAGGCGGTATGAAGACTGCTGAAATAGCTGGAAAGTATGCAGATGGGATTATCACGGTTCCAGAACACTTTAAGCCAGAACTATTTGAGAGATTTGAGAATAGTGCTAAAAAGTCGGGCAGAGATCCTGCTAAACTTTCAAGACATTTAGACATATCTTGCTCATATGATGAGGATTATGACAAGGCCCTAGAAGCAGTTAAACCTAAAGCAGGAGTTTTATTACCAATAGTATTCAAATATGCTATCTATAATCCAATAGAGATAGAGAGTTATGCAAAATTGATCAGTGATGAAGCTATAAAGTCTAGCTGGATTATATTCACCGATTACGAAGAACCAATAAAAATATTTGAAAAATACATAAAGTTGGGCTTCACTCACTTTCACATAGAAAGTCAGAGTCCTGATGAGAAAAAATTCTTAACTTTCTTTGGGCAAAAAGTACTTCCATACTTGAAAGAGACATATGGCGACAGCTCATAAATTATTGTAAGAGGTAAGGAAAATGCCAAACAATAATACTTCTCCAAAGGATAGGGTTAGAATGGCTTTAAATCACGTAGAGCCAGATAGGGTCCCAATAGACCTTGGTGGGACCGTCACTTCGATACATATAGAAGCATATAAAGAGCTAACTAAATACATAGGCATAGAAGAAAAATATTTTTCGCTGATAGAGTACGTCGGTAGAACAGCATATATTTCTGATAAGATTCTAGAAAAGTTTAACGTCGATACTCGGTATATTTATCCGTCCCCTCCTATTCCTGCTGAAATTAATCTTCCTCCAGGAGGAAGATTAATTCCAGAATATATAGACGTGTGGGGTATAAAGAGAAGGTTTGTCGGATATTATTACGATATTGTTCCGGATGGTAGTCCACTTTTAAATGCAAATACAACGGAGGATATCAAGGCATTTAAGTGGCCTCGTGCCGAAGATTTAGGCTTTAACCTAGAGTACATGATTTCACAAGCTGAAAGCCTAGCGTCTACAGACTATGCTATAGGATTTTCATACTACATATATGGGCCTTTCGCATTCTGCATGCGGTTGAGAGGCTTCCAGAAATTCTTAGCAGACCTCATTCTCCGACCAGAAATCGCAGTAACTATAATGGATCACGTCACTAACATCATGATAGAGGTGATAGAAAAATATATCAAACCGATAGGAAAATACCTTGATTTTATATTTTTCGGAGATGACCTTGGATTACAACTCGCTCCAATGATCTCGTTACAGCTTTTCAGAAGGTTTATAAAACCTAAATATAGAAGATACGTGGATGCTTTCAAAAATGCATCCAAAGCAAAAGTTATACTTCATTCCGACGGTGCAATATCACCACTTATTGATGATATGATCGAGGCAGGAATCGAAGGAATAAACCCTGTACAAGTATCAGCCAAGGGTATGGATAGCAAACAGCTTAAAGAAAGATTCGGCAAGAAACTGATATTTTGGGGAGGCATCGATACTCAGAGCGTACTACCGTTTGGTACGCCTGAAGATGTGAGAAACGAGGTAAGGACAAGGATAAAACATTTGGCACCCGGTGGGGGTTATATTCTTGCAACGGTCCATAACATCCAACCTGGTGTGCCTCCAGAAAACATTGTGGCAATGTTCGATGAGGCTGTAAAATTCGGATACAGGTTCTACTCTCATAATGGTTCTGAATAATGTTATAGTTTTTTTCTCTGGCTTGAATTAATAAAAATTGAAAGTTTTTTAGTCACCAACTTATTACATTTGTTGACCTAAATGAAGATTGTTGATGTTAAATTAACTCCTACAGTCGTGCTTAAACTGAAAAGACCGATAGCTGACGCATTTATATGGGTTCCCAGTTTTAGAGCTGCTGCCGTGCAAGTATTTACCGACGAAGATATTATTGGGATTTCGACTGTTGGTACCTATGGACTCGAAGCGATTAAAGCTCTCATAGAAACTGAATTGAAGCATGTTATAATTGGTGAAGATCCAATGGATTATGAGAGAATATGGGATAAAATGTACTGGTATACTTTGAACCATGGTAGGAAAGGTATTGCTATCGAGGCGTTAGGGTGCCTTGACATAGCGATATGGGATATAATTGGTAAGGCTTTAAAAATGCCTGTATACAAACTCCTAGGCGGATACACCGATACAGTAAAGGCATACAGAACCGGCATAGATCTGAACCTGACGGTGAACGAGTTAGTTAAGCTGCATAAAAAATCAGTTGAAGAAGGTTTTGATGCAATTAAGATGAAAATTGGAAGAAGAAATATTGATGAAGATGTGGATAGAGTGAGGGCTGTAAGGGATGCCGTCGGATATAACGTAAAATTAATGGTTGATGCCAACAATGCTCTAAGTGTAAGGACTGCCATTAGATTGGCTAAAAAATTGGAGAGATATGAAGTATTTTGGTTCGAGGAACCAGTTATTGCTGACAATATAGATGGCCTTGCGGAGGTCGCTAAAAATACAGAGATACCAATAGCGTTGGGAGAGAATGAATACCTCAAATTTGGTATAAAGGAGCTGATAGAGCGGAAGGCGATAGGAGTTTTAATCGGGACAGTCTCAAGGATGGGAGGTGTTACGGAATGGAGGAAGGTTGCATCAATTGCTCAAGCCTGGGATATCCCTATTTCTCCTCAAGGGGGTGATTGGGTGGCAGCTCACGTATTAGCCTCGGTACCGAATGGATTATTCATGGAAACTGCCGCGCTTGAATTAGAAGATGGTATAACAAAGCCTAAACTCGCTATTAATAAGGGATGTATAAAGTTGCCAAATACGTATGGTTTCGGTTGGGAAATAGATTGGGAAGCAGTAAATAGGTTGAGTAAAATAGAATGGATTAGGCATGAAACTACACCACCCGGCCTTCCAAGGCCTCCACACCACTTAAAATAAGCAAATAATCAATTTATGTAAAATATTTTTTGAGATACGTGTATCATTATAATGTCTCGAACTTACTTTTACTTTCATCTAACCATCGTATTATTGACTTATCACGCATGTCATCTAAATGAGCCTTTATTGTTATGAATGCTGATGTGGGTATAGTGCTTATTCCCATTTCATGACATACATATTCTGTAATTTCTTTTAAAGTGGTTTTCTCCTTATTTATTCCTTCCAAAACTAGCTTATCTATAATATTTACATACTCGATGCTTTTATTTATGAGGTCTCTCATTGTTTTGCCGCTTACGATTGGGCTGTAACTCGGTAAATATGGGTGGGCGCAAACTATTTTGTCTAAATTCAACTTTTTTACGCGTTCCAACGTGTGTAAATATTTTCTCACGTTATCATACATTGGAAACGGAGTAAATTGCTGAGAGAGAACACCCTCACCTTGGATCGAGTCGCCACATACTAGCATTTTTAAATCTTCATAATAAAAGCCTAAGGCACCATCGATGTGTCCTTCCATGTTGATAATAATGACTCTATGCGAGTTAATCTTAATCTTCGCATCTTCATAGAGATATTCATCAAGAGTGAAGCCCTCATCTCTTTCATTATAGTAGCTATCTATCAAATCTCTTGCCTGCTCATGTGAAAGATAATTCGTCAGTAATCCGAACCTTTTTTGAAAAGCCATGGTAGGATCCTTGGTATAGTCTTCTGTTATTCTGCTGGCTAAGATTCTTGCCCCGAATATTTTCTTCATAGTAACTGCACCGCCTATATGGTCATGGTCGCCGTGAGTCAATAATAATTTATCTATTTTTGTTATTCCAAGTTTGTTAAGAGTAGGCACGATAAATTTAGATGCACTTTCCTTTGTAGCAGCATCAATCATAGTTTTCTCTTCTTTGTCTAAAATAATTATACCTGTTCCAATGTCATAATATGGGACGTTGATAAAATATATATTATGATCCAACTCGCTTATTTCTACTTGCATGATTGGTTCATCTCACTTGTGTTTTTAAAAAGTTATATTTTAATCTTTTTTGAATTGAGGCATCACTTCGTACGAAAATAATTCGAGACTTTCTTCAAGTGGATAATCGATGAATATTAAGTTAAATGAGCTAAAGCCTAACGCTCTACATTTCTCTATTCTTTTTGTTAGCTCGCTTGGCGTTCCAACCATGGTTTTTTCAACCTTCTCGGCATCTACGTATGGAGGAATTTTTGAAGTTATATGCCAAATCGTATTATGATTAATAGAGTCTAAGAATTTTCTTATCTCACTTTCACTCATCCTAACTAATGAGTGAACACTTAAGTTTATTAGAATATTCTCAATATTCCGACTTACTTCTTCACAAAAATTTTTAAGAACCATTAATCTATCATTAAGATAATCTGGATCAATCAATCCAGCAAAGTCCCAGATATCTGCATGTTTGGCAACAACTCTAAGTCCAAAGTTGCTTTTAGTTCCGATCATAATGAGTGGATGTGGCTTTTGAATTGGTTTTGGATTGCATCGAGCATTTTTAATTTTATAGAATTTTCCATCATAATTAACTACGTCTTCAGTCCATAATTTTTTTATTATTTCTATTCCCTCCATCATGTCACTAATTCTTTCTTCGAGAGGTTTGAAACGGAATCCTAAGCTTTCATATTCTCTTTTGTACCATCCAGCTCCGTAGCCTAGTATTAGTCTACCAGCTGAATAGACATCTAATGTTGATGTGAGTTTTGCAGTAACTGCGGGATGTCTAATTGAATGGTTTGTGACCCATAGTCCAATTTTAATTTTGCTGGTTGCTGAAGCTATAGCTGATAAAGTTATCCATGGATCAAGGACCGCGTCGTCCTTGCCATACATTAGATGGTCACATACATAGACTGCGTCATAATTAAGTTTCTCTGCTTTCTTACTATAATCAATTATTTTTGATAAATCAATAGTTTCACAGTTGGGCGCCTCTGTATGGTAACCACCTTTACCTGAAAATGTAGGGATAAATACTTGGAACTTCAATTTTACGTCTTTATTCTGCATCATAAATTAGTCACTTTCATCCCTTCATGCCGTATCCTGCTTGAAAACTTTCTTCTATTTTCTTTTCTACTGAAAGAAACAGGAGGATCATTAGCAGGACGCTTGAGCTAGCCCCACCGATCAATATTGACAATGAGTGAGCGAGTTCTCTGGAACCAAAATATAAGTTGATATCCATTCCTTGCGGTAATATAAATTTCTCCTTTGTATAAAGTATAAGTAAGCCATAAATTAAGTTATTCCATGTTTGTATAAAGTGGATAACAAATAATGTTAGTAATGATGATAAACATAGTCTTAGTACTATAGAGAAAAATATCCGAATTTCTGAAGCCCCATCTATCCTAGCCGCGTCTAATAAATCGTTGGAGACGTTGGAATCTATGAATATTTTCATTAAAAATACCCCAAATGAAGAAAATGATAATGGTACGATGAACCCTATGGCTGTATCTAATCCTCCTAAATTTTTTACCAATATGAATGTTGGAACTGCAACTATGATGACGGGAAGTGTGAGTGAGAAGGCTACTAAACCATATAGAAATGACCTCCCCTTAAAGCTGAATTTAGAAAAAGAGTAGCCCGCAGCTAATGATGATAAGCTTGCAATGAAGGCTGTTACGGCGGAGTAGCTGACAGAGTTAAATAACCATAATCCTCCCTCTGTTTTTAAGAAAAGTGTCTCAAAAATCTCAAAGCTTGGCATTAGAGGCGGCAAGAAGGGGTTACCTCGATATATCTCAGGTATTGGTTTAAAACTTGAAATAATTAACCACCATAGGGGCATTAAGAAATAAACCATCACAATGAGTACTGCAACTGCTTCAACAATTCTGATTATAAATTTTCTAGAACTATGCATTTTTAATCACCCCTCATGATTCTTCTAAATAAGACAAACGATGAAATTATTGAAACTACTCCGATTACGAGTGACAAAGATGCTGCATAATTAAGATTGCCGGTCGATTTAATTACATAGTATATATACGTATTTGGTGTGAAGTTTGGTTGAATAGGAGCTATCCTTCCTAATATGTAGGGTTCATTAAATAATAGTTGAGCTCCTATTATAGTTGTTGCAACTATGAAATAGAGGTATTTCTTTATTAATGGAATTTGAATATTTTTTATTATGCTTGACAAAGTAGCGCCATCGATAATGGCAGCTTCATAAATATAGGTTGGTATGGAGCGCAATCCAGATAAAAGTATCACAGTGTTGAATCCAAGATATTCCCATGCTATGATGTTTACGAGGGCAATCATAATCGATTCAGGTTTCAAAAGATTTATTTTTAAGTTAAAAAGAGAGAAGACGTAGGTTAGTCCCCCAGAGGTAGGATTGTACATAAATCCCCATAAAATGCTTCCTATGACTGTTGGGACAGCGTAAGGTAAAAAGGCTACAACAAGTAATAATCTTGACCAAAAATTATTTCTATTATAAACGTAAATAGAAAGAGCTAACCCAGTTACCAATAATATAGGAATCCATATCAATGTAAATATCCACATATTTATGAATGCTTCCCAGAGCTTAATATCCGTTATTCCTTTTAAAAAATTTCTAGGACCAACAAATTGATAATACATGTTAGGTCCTCTACTTGCATAGAGGGCAGTGTATATTGCGACAAAGAGAGGAAGTATGAAGAAAATAGCAAATAAAATCAAAAATGAGGATAAAAAAATATATGGTGTTTTTTTCATGAGTCCACCTCTTTCTAACTTATAGCAAAGTCGCAATTAGTTTTCCGTTAACCTCTTTCACCTCAAATCCCATGTCCTCTACTGCTGGTATAAATTCATCGCTCAGACGTGTAAAGAGTTCAGACCACGGGAACTTTCCAGCCACTGCGTCTCCTAAATATTTAGGAATGAGCCCTGCATATGGTTGCCAGAAGGGTTGACCATATATTGCGACTACGTTTTCAGGAGCAATGCTTTCCTGTGCTTTGACATATGGTCCACTAATTGACTTACCTTCAAAGTAATCCCAAGGTTCATGGAAAGCTTTCACCTCTCTTAATCTCTTCGTATTCGCAGGCCAAATACCAGGATAGTACCATCCCAGCTCCACTGCCTTCGTTGCCTGAGTTATCCATTGTGCGAATAATGCTGCTGCTTTTACGTCAACTGCAGTTTTTGTGACCGCCAAAGCTGAACCGCCAAAGTTATAGGCCACGAACCTTTTGGAGTCCTTCCACTGAGGGACATCGACGAGTTCCCACTTGCCCGCCAATTCTGGAAAGACTCCCTTAAGCACGAATCCTGGGAACCATGCAGCCGCCCACGGGAAAGAAACTAACCTTCCTTCTTTAACGGCTCTGATCCATTCGTCTGAAAAGCCAGCTGATACTAACAATAATCCTTCATCTATCAATTCTCCCCAATATTCTGCTACACGTTTGTTTTGCGGGCTATCCAAGATTATTTCAAACTGTCCTTTTCCAATCGGCCTAGCTATTCCGCCATCTACCTGCTGCATATATGCGGTTAATACCTGGGCAAAGAAAACGGTCGTATCAGCAGAAGTAATATACACGTTGCTGTCCGTTTTGTGTATCTTGCGAGCCGCTTCTGCATATTCTTCCCAGGTACGTGGAGGATCTATCCCGAACTTTGAGAAAATGTCTTTTCTGTACGCGTGGAGACATGGACCTACGTCCTGAGGAACCGCGAACCATGTTTTTCCAATATCGCCAAATCCGCCTGTTGAACTGGCCAGAGCCCAGTCAGGAATTCCGTCTACCAACTCTGGGATAATATATTTGCTTATGTCTTCTAGTAATCCAAGAGCGGCTAATGTGGGTATTGTGTATAATTGTACTCTTAGTACGTCATAAACTTCCGCACCTGTACGTAGTGCTGTCATTAAAGCTACTTCATCCTCAGCAGCCGTCTTAGTGATTTTTACATTTGGAAAGACCTCATTAAATGCTGCTATTGGAGGATCCATGGGCACGTCGGACAACGCCCAGCACCTTAACGTCACCGGCGTCTTTGGTTCTAGCTCTTTTAGTTTGCTCAATACCAGCTCCTCTACAGGCATCGCTGGAGAGGTAGTAACTGGTGTTCCAGTTGCAGTAACTGTTTTCTCTATAGTACGTTCAACTGTAACTGTCTTTTCAGCAGCCGGGGCCGTAACAGTCCTCTCAACAGTCTTCACGGGTGCAGTCTGAGTTCCCGCGAGGTACCCACCCACCCCAGCGGCAATGACCGCGATTCCAAGTCCCGTTGAGACGGCGGCAAGCTTGCTTATGGCCTCCCTTCTATTAATAACTTTTGAAGCATTATTTAACGACGCATTGTTTCCTTTATTAGACGCAACTTTCTTTTTCATCTTTCTCAAAAAAATCAGAGATAATCCTTATTTATACTTTTCGTGTTATAATTTCTACAGACCAGCGTAAAAAATTTCTATGAAAACGTAAAAGCTACCATAACGGTAGTGTTGGGATCCACTCCGGTCTTTTTGGGTCTAGAAATTCTATTACTTCGCCGTGCGTCTTATAATATTCATGCCACTTCTCTAACTTCTTATCATCTATCTCGACACCTAATCCCGGGCCGTCTGGTACCTTCATTACGCCTCCCTTTTTGTAAGCAAATTCCTCAGTGATAACATCCCCCACTTGATAATGATAATGCGAATCGACGGCATGTGTTATGTACGGGTGAGAGGCGACAAAATGCAAAATTGCCGCCGTTGAGACTCCCAACTCCCTGTCACTATGCACATATATCCCTAACTGAAACGTCTCAGCAACACCTACGAGTTTTTTACACAATGTGAGCCCTCCCCAGTAATGTATATCTAACCCAATTATATCAATGGCATGCATTCTGACAGCGAGTGGAATTTGTTCAAAGTTTATTACGCACATGTTTGTTCCCAACGGAACATTAACGCTCTTTCGCACAAGCGACATTCCTTCGAGGGTATATGTTGGATCCTCAACATACTCTACATCGTACTTCTCCATCTGCTTAAGTACTCTGATTGAAGTCTCCACCGACCATGCCCCGTTGGGATCAAAACGTATCAAGAAGTTTTCACCAAATGATTCTCTGAACGCTTTAACTGCCTTTAACTCCTCTAGCGGATCAAATACACCAGTCTTTAGCTTTGCACCCACAAATTTACAGCCATACCTACTGCAAAGCTGGTCGTAATAATTTAATAGATCTTCTGGAGTCGATTCGCCGCCCTTACTGTCATCGCTTCTATATCTATAGAAAAGATAAGCGATAAAGGGTATCTCCTTTTTTGATGCTCCACCCAAAACGCTGTAGAGAGGCTTATCGAGATATTTGCCGATAATGTCCCAGCAGGCCATTTCTATGCCGGCAAGGACATAGATAGGTATGTTGAACTCGTAGGATATGCGGAAAGTTTGGAACTTATCGATTAGTCTTCCCAGCTCAAAGGGGTCAGAACCTACTAATAACGGCTTAGCCGCATTGATCGCCTCCACCGTGCCCCTTCCACCATAGGTCTCACCAATGCCCACTATTCCTCTATTCGTATAAAGTTTAATAATTGTACGCGTAGTCCCTGTCTCAACTCCCAAACTCCACCTAAGAGGCGCCTCCATAGGAACAGTAACAGGAGTTGCTTTAACATCAACAATCTTTAAACCACTCGAGACTGACTGACTCAACTCACTTACCATGCAACTTAAACCCCTTATTAAACTTATCATAATACGAGATTGCGAATTTGGATTGAATTATGTACATGGGTGGGCTATTAAAGATTTATAATATATCATCATTAATTTCTTGTTAATTAGTTATTCAATCCAAGAGATTCTATACGACTAAAGTGAGGTAGGTGTAAATGTTGGTTATATTAAGTTTATATTGAAATAATTTAGCCCATCTCTTATTTCATAAATTTACGAACAGCCTAGAAGTTATTTAAAATTTTAAGCTCAATTACTCTTTTTTAAGACTCTAAATTGACCTAAAGCTCATGACCTTTTAGATTCAGGGTATCTCGCATCAAATGATTCGAGACATTTCCTCACATATCTAATTAGGGGTGAGAATAATTATCAAAAACATAATCCAAAGCCATTCTTTAAGAACTCTAAGACTCGATCAGTGGATGTGCTGACACCGGTCCAACAAATGTGGATTAACTTCTAAATACTGCCTCAAACAACTATCAAGCGTGCATAGCTCAAGCCCTCCACGCCTCGAAACCACGCGCATAGCTAGCCTAGAGAAATATTTAAAAGCATCTCAGAGCAACGAGGTTGGGCCCGTAGCTCAGTCAGGACAGAGCACCGGGCTTTTAACCCGGGGGTCGCGGGTTCAAATCCCGCCGGGCCCGGAGTTTGTGTTAAATAATGAGCATGTTGAAGCTGGTTGGGAAAATATAATCAGACTCAATTCCTAGGAGATGATTTTAATCAATGTAGCCGTTCAGAGTTTCAACCTTGTTAGACGTAAATTATTCAGGAGGACCAACATTGTGAGTCCATCATCACCCGCTGCGACTGTGAACCAAAGTGGACTAAAACCCGCCAGCCCTAATGCGCCTAATAAAATTTTAACCCCTAAAGAAATGGCTATGTTCTGTTTAGCGATACTAACGGTTTTTTGGCTTAGCTTAATCAAGTATGGTACTTGAATGAGTTCATCTTTTGCAAGGATTATATCGGCCGACTCGAGCGCTAGATCAACTCCACTGCCACTCATTGCGATCCCTACATCCGAGACTGCTAGGGCTGGCGCATCATTAACGCCATCTCCAACCATTGCAATTAATCCATAGTTTTCTTTCATCCTCTTTATGATTGTTAGTTTGTCCTCAGGGAGGAGTTCTGCGTAAACCTCATTAATACCAAGTTTTTCAGCAATCTCTTTGGCTATTTCCTGCTTGTCTCCTGTGAGCATTGCTACATGGACTCCAATCTTCTTCAAGGCATTTACAGTTTCTAATGCGTCTTGCCGCACATCATCAACTAGGCAAACAGAAGCTTCAACAATTTTGTTTATTGAAATGCATACGAAAGTGTGTTTATCGTCTTCATAAAACGGGTTTATCTTCTCACAGTTACATGAGTACTCTCGCATTAGGTCCATGTTTCCTATAATTACCAGTTCTTCGTCGACACGGCCTAGAATGCCCTTCCCTAGAATTTCTTTTACATCTCTTACCTCAAAATTGTTGAAGGGCAATCCCAGTTCTACTGCCCTTTTAACAATCGCCTTTGCAATTGGGTGGTTGGAAAATTGTTCCAAAGCAGCTGCATAGGCAATCGTTTTCAGGTCAAGTTTACCAGCCGCTTTAACTTCATGCACTACTGGCGTACCCAGAGTCAGCGTGCCCGTTTTATCGAAGGCAACGGCCCTTACATTAGCCATTTTTTCTATGTGTAATCCTCCTTTTATGATAACGCCTTTTCTAGAGGCTATTGTTACTGCCGTAAAGATTGTCGCCGGGACAGATATTACGAACGCGCTGGGGCATGAAACCACAAGGAGTACCAATGACCTATATATCCATGTTTGGAATGAACCGCCAGCTATGTATGGACCAAATAGGGCGACGAATACGGCAAGTGATATAACTATTGGGACATAAACGCGGGCAAATTTATCCACCAACTTTTCAATTGAGGTCTTCCTTTTTCTAGACTCTAGAACAAGCCTTATGATTCTTGATACAAGCGTATCTTCAACGGTCTTTTTAACGACAACTTTAAGGACTCCACTCAAGTTTAGAGTTCCTGCATATACTTCATCGCCGGATTTTCTTAAGAGCGGCATCGACTCGCCTGTAACGAGCGACTGGTCAACTGTAGAGGCGCCTTCGACCACGGTGCCGTCGAACGCAATTCTCTCTCCAGGCTTTACAAGTATCGTCATTCCCGGCTTGACATCTTTCACGTTCATATCTATTTCTGAACCATCGACTAGGGCTCTTGCTTTGTCAGGTATATATCGAGAAAGCTCCTCAACAGTTTTTATGGCCCTTTCTTGAATGTAATCCTCAAAATGTTCAGATAAGGAGTAAAGAAAGAGGACAGTCGCGCCTTCAAAAAGAAAGTCTAGATAAGTAGCGCTTAAAGCAACTACCGACATCAGAAGTTCTACTGAAAATCTTTCCTCAAAAATGAGCTTTTTCAATCCGATGAATCCTATGTATAAACCCACAACTATGACCGATGCATGATACATTATTCGGGACAGGGATGCTGATTCATTGAACAACGGTATGGTGAATCCGAGAGGAACCCCCTGAAACGTCAGGTCGAGTAATCCAGCAAGAACTATCGTGAGTCCCATAACCACAGCTAGTCGAATCCATACTCGTGTCCTCTCATGTTCGTTGAACTTACCTTCTCGTTTCTTGATGTAGTTAACCATTTTAATGATATTGGAATACTTTCTCTATCTGCCTTTTCCAGGTTCGCCGATTATATCTACAGCGTATATGTCTCCATTATCATCCTCTTCCACTACGATCTTTGCCAATGGAGCCTTTGCGGGCCCTGATAATACCTTCGCATCGTTATATGGATCGAATATGCTTCCATGGCATGGGCATTCAAGCTGGCTACTTTTCTTATTATACTCTACTGGGCATTGTTGGTGAGTGCAAATCAGGTTATATGCGTATAGGTCTCTTCTGGAGCCCATGCCATTGCCTTCCCTCCCCCTAATCAGGATGTTTACATGATATCGGTCCATCTCTTCCGGCCAGTTAAATACAATGTATGAATCAGGCTGAAGCTCAGAAATATTTGCAATCTTCTTCCTTTGAAATTTAGGCTGAGATGTTGTTACAGTGGTCAGGGTTTTCTCAGGACGGACATACTGAGAAAAAAACCCCGAAATGGTTGCTCCAATTGCGGCTATCATAATTATGAAGAGGCTACGTCTTTTCAACTATTAATCACTCTCTACTTTCACGAAGCAACCCTCCAGTATTTATTCATACAAGTTACATCCAATATTGGGTAAGTAAATCAAGAATAGATCCTCGTACTTGATTGCTGTAAAAATCTTGGGCATATCCAAAAAGATAAAATTTTGCTATTGAATAAAAATTGTCTTGGTGAAAATTTTATTTTTTAGTCGAGTCCTGATGTTTCTCCACCTGGGCTGGGCTTCTTTTCCTCTTTCTTCTTTGACGCCGCGATGACGTCATCTATTCTCAGTATCATGGCTGCTGCTTCGAAGCTTGATTTTAGTGCCTGAGCCTTAACTCTGACTGGCTCTATTACGCCTAGTGAGAACATGTCTTCGATCTTGCCGTTGAATATGTTGATTCCATAGTTAACTCCGTTTTCTGCGTGCTTGTTTCTAAGAGACGACATGATGTCTACTGGGTCGAGGCCAGAGTTTTCAGCAAGCGTCTTAGGAACTATCTCTAGGGCATCAGCATATGCAAGCATTGCTAGCTGTTCCTTACCTGGATATTTAGATGCCTCCGATCTTATGATCTTGGCGAGCTCAGCCTCTATCGCTCCACCTCCAGGTACTACTTTGCTCTCCTCGACTATGTTTATCATGTTCATTATGGCGTCGTTGAGGGCGCGTTCAGCCTCGTCGAGCTGTCTCTCAAGACCCGCCCTGATCAGAATTGCGACCGCCTTCGGGTTCTTGCATTCCTCGACAAACACCATCCTGTCCTCGCCTATCTTTCTCTCCTCGACTAGGCCGGCATATCCTAGGTCCTTTTCGCTTAGGTCCTCGAAGTTTGTGACGATTCTGCCACCCGTGGCCTTCTCCAGCTTCTCCATATCACTTCTCTTTACTCTCCGCACTGCTAGGATTCCTGCCTTAGCTAGGAAGAACTGCGCCGCGTCGTCAATTCCTTTCTGGCAGAATACAACGTTGGCGCCTACTTTTACGACCTTGTCGACCATCTCCTTGAGAATCCTAGTCTCCTCATCTAGGAATTCCTTTATCTTCAATGGGTCTCTAATTCTTATTTCTGCTGAGAATTCTGTCTTTTCAATCTCGAAGGGAGCGTCTAGCAGCGCTATCTTGGCGTTGACTACCCTCTTAGGCATCGCTGCGTGTACGACTTCCTTGTCGACTATTACTCCCCTGACAAGCTGGGACTCCAAGAGGCTCTTGCCAATCTTCTTGACGATCTGAATGTCGTCCTTATCAGCTCTCTTTTTGCCGTTTACCTCTCGCACAACAGCGCTTACAGCATCAATCGCAAGTTTAGCTAGATGGTCAGTTGCAAATCCGAGAGACTTGCTTCCTAGGCAGGTCTTAACCATCTTCATGAGGGTTTCCGAATCACTAAGCTTAACTTCGGTTGCAAGGCTGCTTAACTTGTTTACAGCAATCTCCATGGCTTTTTTATATCCCGCAATTATCGTGCTTGGGTGTATCTTTTGCTCGACGAGTTCTTCAGCTTGTCTCAGCAGTTCGCCAGCGATTATCACGGCGGTGGTGGTTCCGTCGCCCACGGTCTTGTCCTGCGTCTTGGCGACCTCTATGATCATCTTGGCAGCCGGATGCTCTACGTCCATCTTCTCAAGAATGGTCGCTCCGTCATTCGTAACTATGACATCTCCGATCGAGTCGACTAGAAGCTTGTCCATGCCCTTTGGACCCAGCGTGGTCTTAACCATATCTGCTATGATCTTGGCCGCGGCGATGTTATTTCGCTGTGCGGTCTTTCCCCTGCTCCTGCTCGTGCCTTCCTTGAGTATTATCACTGGTTGACCAGCTAACGCCATTATATACTCACCGATGTGTATATCGCATTAGCCTCAATATAAAAATATCTTCAGAGCAGCAATGATAGAGACGACATAACACTTAAACTAATGTATGTTAAATAAGTAGTGACGTGTTGCTGGGTGCTCATGTGTCCATTTCTGGCTCGATCGACCTCTCAGTAGACAGGGCACTACAACTATCATGCACCACCTTCCAGATATTCACCCGCAATCCACGGGGTTGGAGGGCGTCAAAATTGAAAAAGAATGAGGCCGAGATGTTTAAGACTAAGAGGAGAAAGGCTGGTTTCAGCGTAGTTGTGGCACATATGCCCTATTTACCGAATATTGCCTCTCCTAACAAAAGTTCTTGGCAGTTATCGTTAAAGTCGCTTATCGAAGAGTTAAGAAGGTGCGATCAGCTCGAGATAGAGTACTTAGTGAGCCACGTTGGTAGCCATCTGGGTAAGGGAATAGACGTGGGAATACTTCAGGTAGCGAAGGCTGTGGATGCATCCATCGAGAAGACAAACCCCAAATGTATGCTACTGTTAGAAAATATGGCTGGCCAAAAAAATAGCGTGGGCTCGAGGTTCGAAGATATTAGGAGGATTCTTGATAAGATTTCACACATAGACAGGGTGGGAGTCTGCCTAGATACTTGCCATCTCTATGCAGCTGGGTACGACGTGAAGACCAAGGAGGGGATTGAAAACACTCTTAATGATTTCGATAGCATCATTGGTTTGAAGATGCTAAAAGTAGTCCACCTAAACGACTCGGTTGGGGGGCTTGGCAGCCACCTCGATAGGCACGAACACATAGGCATGGGCCAGATAGGCAAGGAGGGCTTCAAGAACTTCATCAACCACAGATCCATAAGGACTCTGCCCATGATTATTGAAACTCCGGAGGATGAGAGGGGCGACTATGCGAGAGACTTAGCAGTGCTTAGAAGTTTATATGAATCAAGCGACCAGTAAGGTATTCGAGAAGAGAATCTATGAGCATGAATAAATTCAAAAACCTCATCGTATTCATAATTAGATCTGGACTCTCTCTAACATCTATTCAATTCGTATTTGTAGGCGTGTCTTGCCTTATATTTGCAGAAGCTGTACTATACTTGTTCGTAGACATTCTGCGCTTGAATAGCATATTCGCTGTTATAGTAGCGACTGAGCTCTCAGTTTTGTTAAATTTCTACATCAATGATAACTGGACCTTTAGGAAATCCAAAAACATAAGCGGGAGCTTCATGAGTAGGCTAATAAAATTTCACGTATCTAGGATTGCGAGCATTCTTGTCAATATTGGGTTATTCGCATTACTCAGCGAGGTCTTCTTAATTCATTACTTGTTGTCATATTTCTTAGCTGCTTTGGTGGCGTTCGCCATAAACTTCATCACGAGCATACTATGGGTCTGGCGGATGAACATCCCTACATATAGGTGAAATCAGCGCTTAGTAGCTTCATTTATGACGCTCATGATTATCTTGTCACTATATCCAAGTTGTTTGAGTCCCTTGGTTAAAAGGGCTAGGTACTGCTTGGTGGGAGGCACGTGTCCACGAGGCCTTGATGATACGTGTGTGTATGCGTAATGCTCGCCAAAGTTGCTCTTCACTAAGACCTTTATCCTCATCCTAATGTTGGCGAGCCCCTCATACTTGTCTATCATGGATAGTTGTTGCTCGTCTATGATGTATAGTGCGCCGTATACGGTTGCTTTTTCGTCCTCCCTGAGTCCCGCGATGCCGCCTCTCCACGAAATTGAGTATGAATCAAATACAAGCCTGTAGTTAGGTAACCAGGCTGGAAAGCATTCTTGCCACTGCCTTATGACTAAACGCATCTGATCCGGATTAAGGAGAACGTCATAGGCAAAGTACTTAATCTTCCTATCGCTCGGCTCTACCATTTTCTGCTTAGTTAATAGCACTAGTCAGCATATATATCTGGTTGTGGGTTCTGAGCTATGTAGTCTTAAATGGACTTGCATAGCTCTTGGGATTCAACAGCCTTGGGCTCCTCTTGAGTTCATTGGAGCCCTCATCAGTCTCGTCCCCTGTCAGAGTGAACCCACTCCAATCCCTCATCAGCTCATCGAAGAGCTTCGGGGTTGGAGAAAGCCCCTCCATCTGAAGGTATAGGTTTATAGCTGCGTTGAGCTGTCTGTCTATCCTCAACCCACATTTTTCGCATATATACGATGCTCCTTTCGGGGCACTAATCATCCCACATCTGGAGCACCTCCTCGTGGAGTTCCTTGGGTTGAGGAGCACAACTTTTGTTTTGTAGCTCATGAGTGTTATGATTGTCTTCCAGCCGCTCTTTGAGATGTTCCTGTTATGCTCATTTGAGCCGTTAAGCATTCTTTTCTTCTCCAAGTATTCGAAGCCGTGGATGTAGCCTTTGAACCTCTTCGCCAAGGAGGTTGTGAGTTTATGAATGTAGTCTTTAGCCCTATCCTTCTCACGCTTGGAGTATTTTGCCAGAACCCTTCTAAGCGAGGCTTCTTTGACGCCTTCTGCTGCAGCCTCTTTCTCTTTGTTTCATAGACTCTGTGTATATGGAACAGTCTCGTTAAGTCTATTCTAATCCAGCCCGTGTTTGGGCTGAATCCATCTAGGCTCTTCTCGTTGCAGTCCCAAGCCATCTTACCTTTAACTTCCCCCTCGTCTGCCTTGAACCTGAACGTTACTGTTAAGTATTTTTCGCCTAAGATCAGCTCTCCCAGTTCGCCCTTTGCCCTGCTGAGAAACCAAGCCTTTGAAACGTCAAACTCCAGATATTCCTCGTGTGGCCTTATGTTGACCTTTATCTTTCCATCTTTAAAGCAGTAGAGTGTCTCCTTAATTCTAACAAACTTCCTCTTAACTACTGGTTTCTCTCTACTCCTTTCTCCCTTAATGTAGTTTCTCCTCCAGGATTTCAGCATAGAATATGCTGTTTTATTGCCGAGTCAACGTAGTGCTTTGAGTAGCTCCAGCCCTCCATCAAGAGATTTCTTAGATAGTGGTTTTTGAAGCTGTTGTCCTTCGGAATTACCGGTATAAGCCTCTTCCTTCCCCTCCTATCGTACTTTTCAATCCACCTAATTTCAGCCCATATCTCATCAACCGCCCTTTGAAGTAGCCGCCTATATGCCTCAAGAAAACTGTTAACGTCATGTCTGTGCCTTACATTGTATGCCCTAACCTGATAATAGATTCCTGACACCCTCAACAACCTCCTTATATCTATGCGGCCTCATCCCGTAGAGTTCACCGGCGAAATGAGACACGATAGTTATCATGTCTTCGACAAGCTCCTCCTGAGGAGTCTTCTCCTCGCTGTTTATTACCTCTATCGCTGCTCCAAAACCTGAAACACCATCCTCAGCGTTTCAAAACCAAACCTAGCCAGCCTATCCTCGTATACAATAATTACCTTTCTCTCAGTAACCATCCCTAAGAGCCTGAGAAAACCCCTCCTGTCCTCGTCGAGACCAGAACCCACGTCGCTCAGTATTTGAACCCCGCCACAACCCTTATCCTTAGCGTAGCTGCGTATCATCTTTTCGGGTTGTAGAAGAGACCCCAGCATAACTAACTACAACCCTCTCTTCCTTTAATCCAAGAATGCGCTTAATTTCGCTTTCAGGCATCCTCCCCCACCAATCGTCCCAGCAACCCTTATCTCCCCCTCTATCCCAACGCTGAATAGCCTTAGTAGTAACACCCAGTAGCTCTTTAGCTTCTTTAAGCGTGTAGAGCCTCTCCACCAACAGAAAATACCACTTAAGTCTATCTATTCTGAAACCGCTAACATGGGCGAGCTTCATGGTTTAAATAAAGTAGCATGGATGTTTTGAATGAAAGATGCGTGTGCAGGTAAGCGCTCCCTCTAGGCTTCACTTAGGTATTCTGTCTGATGGTCATATGCCGAGGCCATGGCAGGGCATGGGCCTAGCAATAAAGGAGCCCCGAACTACTCTGTACGCGGAGACGTCAGACATGGTCGGCCTACGTCTAGTAGGAGACTTTAGTGAAGACATTGCGACAGCATTAAGTAGTTTTTACTCGGATATGAAGATGAATCTAGGCGTAGTCATAGAACTTTTTGAGCATCCCCCACGACATGTAGGCCTCGGCTCTGGAACGCAGATCATCCTCTCGGCAGCCACCGCCATGTCTAGGCTAGCTGGCGTTGAATTGGCAATTGATGAAATTGCACTCAGAACTAATAGGGGTAAGTACTCCTGGATTGGTGTTGAGGCCTTCAATGCGGGGGGCTTCATAGTTAGCCTTGGAAGGGGCAGGAATCAGCAAAAGCAGCCAGCACTTAGGCTTAACTTTCCAGAGGACTGGCCCATTGTAATCCTGATTCCTGACAGTAGAGAAGGGCTGTCAGGCCAGGAGGAAGAACATGCGTTATGGCAGGTAAGATACTCTGATCAAACAACAATGAATATTCATACATGCTTAGTGAATGAAGTAATTCCAGGCATACTAGAACATGACATAGAGCTTTTTGGAAAAGGTGTAGAGTCAATTCAAAGGATGGTAGGTAGCGAATTCAGCAGCATTCAGGGAGGAACATACAACAGGGCGTCAGAAATACTCGTCGAACTTATGAGGAGTGAGGGACTACTAGGCGTGGGCCAATCGAGCTGGGGGCCAGCAGTGTATGGATTTACAGAGAGATGCGAGGACGCAATGAGAGTTATATCAAAGGCGAAAGACTTGAGTCCGGGGATTAAAGCATACCTAACGGCCGCGGACAATCAAGGAGCCAGAGTAATCTACAGCTAGTTCTTCGATATTACTCGGCGTAAAAGAGAAGGGATTAGCTTAAAGGTTGGTTAATACTATTGATAGACAAGGAGAATGGAATTCTCAACTTTAGTAAGATACTATGAACAACTCGAGTCTACCACGAAGAGACTCGAGATGAGGGATATACTCATACAGCTGTTTAAAGAGGCTGATGAAGAGGAGATCGATAAGATTGCGTATCTAACATTAGGCACTTTATATCCAGCTTATGTCGGGATCGAGCTCGGAGTGGCCGAGAAGCTCGCAATAAGGGCCTTAAGGCTCGTGACAGGCGTTGACGAGTCTAAGATTGAGGATCTCTTAAATAAGATAGGGGACTTGGGACAGGTTGCTGAGGAGCTACTCTCCCAGAAAAAATCCCAGCTGGTATTATTCATGCAACCCCTAACCGTGTTAGATGTCTATAACAAGCTTGATAAAGTGGCGAGAATTAGTGGTGAAGGAGCGATAGAGAACAAGGTTAAGATACTGTCGGGACTACTTGCGCAGGCTCAGCCGAAGGAGGCTAAATACATAATTAGGCTCTTGACTGGAAAAATGCGTCTCGGCGTCGCAGACATGACAATAATAGATGCAGTCTCAGCGCTTTTTGGTGGCTCAAAAGAGAGTAGAGATGTCTTTGAGAGAGCCTACAATATCTCGTCAGACATCGGGATAGTTGTCCGAGAGGCTAAAAGAGCCGGGCTGGACGGTGTGAAGTCGATAAAGTTGGCAGTTGGCAGGCCGGCAAGGCCGATGCTGGCGGAGCGTTTGTCCAGCAGTAAGGAGATACTTGAAAAGCTCGGTGGACGGGGATTAGCCGAATACAAGTATGACGGTGAAAGAATGCAGATTCATAAAAACGACGGAGATATAATGATATTCTCGAGGAGGCAGGAAAACATTACTCATCAATTTCCCGACGTAGTTGAGAGGTGCAGATCGCGACTGAGGGCTAGACAAGCCATCGTAGAGTGCGAGGCTGTCGCGGTTGACCCTGACACGGGCGACATGCTGCCGTTCCAGGAGTTGATGCATCGGAGAAGGAAGTATGAGATAGAGAAGGCCGCCCAGCTTTATCCAGTCTCACTCTTCTTTTTTGACGCCCTCTTAATTGATGGCGAAGAGCTCATCGATAAGCCGTTGCTAGAGAGGCGCTCGATGCTCGGCGAGATCATCGACATGAGCGAGGACATGTCACTGACGCAGGCCATAGAGGTCAATGATTGTGAGACGCTTGATAAGTACATGCTGAAGGCGGTGGAGGATGGATGCGAGGGAGTAATAGTCAAGGACGTATCTCCTAGGTCCATATACATGGCAGGGGCTAGGGGATGGCTATGGATAAAATACAAGCGTAGCTATGTCTCCAAGCTCACCGACACGTTGGACCTCGTCGTGATAGGTGCCTTCTATGGGAAGGGGAAGAGAAGCGGCAAATTCGGGACAGTCCTAGTCGCGGCATATGACAAGTCATCCGACATTTTTAGGTCGATATGCAAGGTCGGGACTGGCTTCAAGGATGAGGACCTAGACAAGCTCACAGAGATGTTGAAGCAGCTGGTTGTTCCTCACAAGCCTCCGAGGGTCGACTCCACCATGGTGCCTGACGTCTGGGTCATGCCCCAAATAGTCCTCGAAATAGTGGGCGACGAGATAACACTGAGCCCAGTCCACACTGCTGGGTTTGGCAGTATAGCGAAAGATGCTGGACTAGCGATAAGATTTCCAAGATTTACTGGAAGATACAGGTTTGATAAGTCGCCTGAGGATGCGACTACCGTCGACGAGGTCATCGAGATGTATAAGTCCCAGCTAAAGACTATTCAGCCCAAGGAGGAGGTAGAGCCGACCTGAGTAATGAAGAAGAAACACCAGAGGAGGAGGCGAAAGCACTAGCTGAGGTTAAGGCGTGGCTGGAGCGAAAAATGATCGAGCTTAACCAAGAGATCGAAATGATTAAGAGAATAACGTCATATATTGATGAGCTGCTCGCAGGTGCAAGTTTTAAGAGGGCCGACACTCTTGTTTTAAGGAGGGCAGAGCAGACGGCCCAGGCAAAAGCGGTGCCGGCTGAGAAGCCCTCGATAAGGGTTATTAGAAGCCGGAGCGGGGCAGTCCTCGCAACCCTGACCTATACTAAGGATGAGGCGCGATTTCAGATCAGCCCAGACCTAGAGCTTAGAAGAGACGATAAGCCCTTCTCCTCTTTTCTTCTAAGGAAAGTGCTTGAAGCCATGAGTAGGGACGACGAGGAGAGAGTGAGGCTGGGAGAACTCGATAGGGAGAAGATGATCAAGTACGAGATAGTCTACGACGGAGACAGAGTGTCAGAGATACTGGTGAAAAATTACAGGGACGAGGCAAGGCTCAAAGACCTAATAAACTCCGTGAGATGGACGCTCGAGACCGTCAGCGGCC
>Ga0272445_1000885_pt1 | contig 25364 bp, 20 predicted proteins | sample YNPCB0031_FD_194404 | JGI IMG/M metagenome (GOLD analysis project Ga0272445, IMG submission 194404) | Hot spring sediment microbial communities from Yellowstone National Park, WY, United States - YNP-CB-003-1 | ecosystem: Environmental > Aquatic > Thermal springs > Hot (42-90C) > Sediment... | reverse complement strand
GGGGGGGGGGGGCCCCCCCCCCCCCCCAGGGGGTTTGGGGGATGTGCCCCCAAAAACCGAAAGAGGGGGCGAGTAGCCCGCGTTAGCAACCCAGCCACGAGTGGGACCTAAAACGCCGGCAAACCCTAAGCCACCGAGGGTGGGTAAAACGGGGGTCCAGGAGGCGCAAGCCCCCTGGCAGGGGGTCTGGGGGGGTGTCCCCCCACAAAACCAAAAAGGGGGCGAACAGTTACCCCCTTAAACCCCGCCACGAGTGGGGCTCAAAACGCCGGCAAACCCTCAGCCAACGGGGGTGGGCAAATGGGGGTCCAGGGGGCGAAGCCCCCTGGCAGGGGGTATGGGGGATGTGCCCCCACAAATTCAAATGGCAAACCCTAAGCCCACGAGGGTGGACAAACAGAGCTCCAAAGAAATCCACACCCGTCCAATCCTTAAAATTTTTCCAAAACCCCGCTCTCAGACTGGCGTTTTTTGGGGCTTTGTAGTAAAATAGTGGTAATTGGTGGAGCAAAGTGGATATGTTCTCCGGAGAATCCAGGCATTCCATTGATGAAAAGGGTAGGCTAATAATACCGGCCAAATTCCGCCCTGCCCTGCAAGAAGGTATGTTCTTGACAAGGGGATTGGATGGGTGCCTCTTCATTTTCCCCCTCTCCACTTGGAATGAGCTCGCCCAGAAGGTTAAAGAGCTACCCCTCACAAATCCGGCCGCCCGAGCCTTCAGCCGCCTTGTCCTTTCTGGAGAAGAATGCCAGATGGATAAACTCGGCCGAATACTTATCCCCGCCCATTTGAGGGAATTTGCCGGGCTTGATAACTCCGCAGTCATTGTGGGCCAAGGGAAAAGGATTGAGATTTGGAGCGAAAAGCGCTGGAATGAGCTTGTGGAACGCTTCACCCAGGAGGAAGAGGCCTTCGCTGAGCAGTTCAAGGAGCTGGGAATATAGGGATGCAACATACCCCCGTCCTGCTCAAAGAGGTATTAGAGGGGCTTGCCGTAAAGCCTGGAGGCCTTTACATAGATGCTACCGTGGGTGAAGGGGGCCACGCCGAAGCCATATTAGAAGCTTCTTCCCCCGATGGCTGTTTGTTGGGGATTGATGTGGATGAAGAGGCCATTAAGAGGGCCTCCGAAAGGCTTGCCCGCTTCAAGGGGAGAGTGGCTTTGGTCAAGGCCAGCTACACTAATTTGGTTAATACAGCCCGCAAAGAGGGGTTTTTACAGGTTGATGGCATCCTCTTTGACCTCGGGTTTGCCTTGTTCCAAGTGGAAGATGCCAAGAGAGGCTTCTCCTTTTACCTCAACGGCCCCTTGGATATGCGTTACGATCGGGCCGGCAAATTATCCGCTTACCACATCGTGAACCGGCTCCCTGAAGAGGAGCTGGCGGATATCATTTGGAAATACGGTGAGGAGCCGAAAGCCAGGCGTGTGGCAAAGGCCATAGTGCAAGTCAGACCCATCCGCTCCACTTTAGAGCTGGCCAGGGTGGTAGAGCAAGTAGTAGGCTCAGGGGGGAAGATTCATCCCGCCACCAGAGTCTTTCAGGCCATCCGCATCGCCGTCAACCGGGAACTGGACAACCTTAAAGAGGCATTGCCTCAAGCCGTTGAGCTTTTAAAGCCCGGTGGGAGATTGGCCGTGATTTCCTTCCATTCCTTGGAAGACCGAATTGTCAAAGAATTTTTCCGGCAAGAATCCAGGGATTGCATATGTCCTCCTGAGCTTCCGGTGTGCATGTGCCACCACAAAGCAACCCTGAAGGTCATAACCCCTAAACCCATAAAGCCTTCCCCACAGGAGGTGGAGGCTAACCCCAGGAGCCGAAGCGCTAAGCTCCGAATAGCTGAAAGGAGGCCTTAAATGAGCCAAGATGCCCTTTCCTGGTCTGAAACCAAAATTCAGGTAACGGGGATAACCAGGCTTGCCGAACGGACCGGCCTCTTTTTGCTCCTGCTCTTTGCCCTGATTATAATGGTGGCTTGGCTGGGTTTTGCTACCAAGGCTGAGACAAAAGCTTTGAGTATTGAAGCCCAGACCTTGCAGAAGGAGGCTTTCAACCTTAAACGCTATAACCTTGACCTTTTAGAAAAAGTCTCTGAGGCCTGCCTTTCGGCGGAAGTTTACGGCTATTTTTACCCTAAGGATTGGGAAGTCCTGGTCCGTGGGCCTTAGGAGGCAAAATGCCCAAGAGGCCTTCGCTACCTTCTTTCAAGCCTGAACAAAGGGTAAAACTTGGGAGCCTGGTGATGGCTCTATTGACCGTGATTTTCCTTTCCCGAATGGCTCAAATCATGCTCAGCCCTCCGCATCAAATCCGGGAAGAAGTGGAAAACTTGGCCTACGCTTACGAATCCACGCGGACCCCGCCTCTGGCCAGAGGTTTAATATTTGACCGCAAAGGTTACCCCCTGACCCTGAATGCCTTACACTACCGGCTTGCCGCTTACGTGGACCGCATCAAAGCCGAAGGGGTTGAGAGGGAAATCATCGTCAAAAAGTTGGCCGGGATTCTCAAAAGAGATGAGGGTGAGTTGAAAGCTTGCCTGGAAAAATATAAGTTAAACGCCGACGGCACCCAAACCCTGAACTATTACTGCCTCTTGGCCCAAGAAGTAGATGAAGCGGGCAAGAAAAGCCTGGAATCAGCCCTGAAGGAGGCTTTTGGCGAGGATGGAAAGCTGCCCAATTGGCTGGGCTTTGAGCCTTTCCCGGTGCGCTTTCACCCCGAAGGAAGGCTTGCTTCCCACGTCTTGGGCACTTATCTTCCTCAGGGGGAAATAAAGCTTGGGGTGGAAGCCTATTACGATGCCTTCCTTTCGGGAAAGGAGAAACCTTCGCCCAGCTTATCGGTGGGGGAAATAGACTTACCCTTAGCTTCCACCGCCGATGGGTGTAGCTTAATTTTGAGCATAGATAGGGACATCCAAAGGGCTGCGGAAGCAATCTTGCGGGAAGCCATTTTTAATTCAGGAGCGGAAAGCGGGGTCATAGTAGTGCAAGACATTGCCACCGGGGAAGTCTTGGCCATGGCTGGCTACCCTGATTACAACCCCGATTCCCCGGCCGAATCGCCCCAGGAATTTTTGGCCAATCCGGCCATAAGCTCGCTATACGAGCCGGGTTCGGTCTTCAAGTTAGTAACTTATGCCGCAGCTTTGGACTCCGGCCTTATAAACCCGAACTCGCCATTCTACGATGAAGGCTTTATCAATGTTGGGGGGCATGTCATAAGGAACTTTGGCAAGGTGGTTTACGGAAATGTTGATGCAACCAAAGCTTTGGCCCTTTCCATAAACGTGATTGCTGTCAAGATAAACCTCTCCCTCGGCCCCCAGGTTTACTACACTTACGTCCGCCGCTTCGGCTTTGACTCTCGGACCGGAATAGACCTCCCGGGCGAGAGTCAGCCATTAGTAAGGTTCCCTGGAGAAAATGGCTGGTCTTATGCCGATTTGGGGACCAATGCTTTCGGGCAGGGCATATCCGTTACCCCAATCCAGATGACGGCAGCTATCGCTGCTATAGCTAACAAAGGCTTGCTCATGAGGCCAAGGGTGGTTTCAGGCTTAGTTTGCGATGGCAAGCTCTACCAGTTGCCTCTGGAAAAATATGTTGTGCGAAGGGTCATTTCGCCCGAAAGTGCTTCATCCCTAACCCAGATGATGGAAGGGGTTGTTGAATACTGGAAGGATTATGCCGATGTGCCCGGTTATTCTGCGGCCGGGAAAAGCGGAACGGCTGAAGTCCCAACCCTTTCCGGTTACGAACCATCGCAGCCCCCTATCGTCTCTTTCGGGGGGTTTGTGCCGGCAAAGAATCCAAAGGTTGCGATACTGGTCAGGCTTGATAAGCCTGGAGGTAAGGCTACCGGCATACGGTTTGCGGCTCCCGCTTTCTCCAAGCTTGCCTATCAAACTATGAGGATTTTGGGAGTCCCTCCTGATGAGCCGGAGGAGCTTTCGGCAAGGTGATGGGAAATGATAGGGCTAAGGGAACTATTTGAAGCCTTGGCCGGAGAGAAGCCACCGGAAGGCATAATCCCTCCCATCCGCTTCTCCAAGGCTGTGATTGATTCGCGGCTGGCTGAGGAAGGCTCCCTCTTCATCGCCCTAAAAGGGGAAAATACCGATGGCCACCTTTTTATCCAGGAAGCATTTGACCGAGGGGCTATTGCTGCCTTGGTGGAAAAGGTGCCAGATTTACCTTGCCAAACTTTTGACCTCAGGGCTAAGCCCGTCCGATGGCCTGAGGAAAGGATAAAATTACCGGTGTGCCTTTTAGTCCCGGAAACCTTAAAAGCCCTCCAAGAGGCTGCGGCTTTCTGGCGCCGCCAGCACATGGTTAAAGTCATAGGGGTCACAGGAAGCGTAGGGAAGACCACAACCAAAGAGCTCATAGCTTCGGTCCTTTCCCGCGGGTTTAGGACCTTGAAAAGCTATGGCAATTACAACAATGAGATTGGCTTGCCCCTGACTTTACTTCACCTGGGGCCTGAACATGAAAGAGTGGTTTTGGAGATGGGGATGTATGCCTTAGGGGAGATTGCGCTGCTGGCGGAAATAGCCCTACCGGCTATAGGGGTTGTCACTTGCGTTGAGCCTGTGCACCTGGAGAGGCTGGGGACTATAGAGAGGATAGCGCAGGCCAAGGCCGAACTGGTAGAAGCCCTCCCACCCGACGGGGTTGCCGTCCTCAATTACGACGATGAGAGGGTGCGAGCAATGAAGGATAAGACCAAGGCTCGGGTCTTTTACTACGGCCTTGACCCCCAAGCCGACCTCTGGGCCGATGATATCCAGAGCGAGGGGTTGGCAGGGGTTCGCTTCCGCTTCCATTACGGCCGAGAAGTAATCCATGCTCGCATTCCCCTCTTAGGAAGGCACAGCGTCCACACTGCCTTGGCTGCGGCAGCAGTGGGGCTTGTAGAAGGGCTTTCCTGGGGAGAAATAATGGCCGGCTTGAAGGACACTTCGGCTCAAGTCAGGCTTATGGCTGTGAAGGGAATCAGGGATTCAACGATTTTGGATGACACCTATAATGCCAGCCCCCCTTCTACTCTGGCCGCTTTGAGCGTATTGGGAGAATTGCCAGGGAGGCGTATCGCCGTTTTAGGAGACATGCTGGAATTGGGCTCCTACGAGGAGGAAGGGCATCGGAAGGTGGGGAGGAAGGCGGTAGAAGTGGCCTCAATCCTGATTACAGTTGGACCTCGGGCCAGGATAATAGCCCAGGAAGCCTTATCCTGTGGCATGCCTCCGGACAAGGTCCACAGCTTTGAATCCAGGGAAGAAGCCGCAGCCTTCCTCCTGGAAATTTTAGAGCCCGGCGATGTCGTGCTGGTCAAAGGCTCGCGGGCTATGAGGATGGAGGAAATAGTGAAGGCAATCATGGCGAGGGATTAGGGAAATGGCTTACGCCTTGGCTCTCGGAACAGTTTCCTTCCTTCTGGCAGTGATTTGGGGAGGGCCTTTGATTGAGTTCTTGAAAAGCCATGGGATAGGGAAAATGATAAAGGTGAATGGCCCCAGCTCGCACACGAGCAAGATGGGAACGCCCACCATGGGCGGAGTGATGATTATCTTGCCTGTGCTCCTCATCACCATTACCCTCAACTTCTTCAGCCTCCTGGGCATGACCCTGCTGGGTCGTTCAATCCTTGTCCCGCTGGGGGTTATGGTCGGTTATGGGATTCTGGGCGCACTTGATGATTGGGAGGGGGTAAAGGGCAGGAGGAAAGGCGAGGGGATGAGAGCCAGGGCGAAGTTCCTGGGCCAAGTGATTTTAGCTTTCTTGACCGCCCTTATGATTTACTATGGCCTTGGCCTCAGGGTCGTGGCCATCCCGACAATCCCCAAGATGATAGACCTTGGGATTTGGTACATCCCCATAGCCATGTTCATCATAGTGGGGACGTCCAACGCCGTTAACCTCACGGATGGCTTAGACGGGTTAGCGGGGAGCATAGCGGCGATAGCCTTTGCTGCTTACGGGGTCATAGCTTACCTTCAGGGCCAGATTTACTTAACGAGGTTCTGCTTCACGGTTGTGGGGGCACTTTTAGCCTTCCTTTGGTACAATTCCCACCCGGCCGAGCTCTTCATGGGGGATACTGGCTCGCTATCCATAGGAGCCACTTTGGCCGTAGTGGCACTGATGACCGGCCAATGGCTTCTTCTGCCGATTATAGGCTTCGTCTTTGTTGCCGAGGTCCTCTCGGTCATAATTCAGGTGGCCTATTTCAAATACACCAAATCCCGTTACGGGCAAGGCAGACGGATTTTCAAGATGGCACCTTTACATCACCATTTTGAACTTTTGGGCTGGTCCGAAACCCACATAACCCAGCGGTTCTGGCTCATAGCCGTTCTCATGGCAATGCTGGGCATAGCCTTGGCTTTGGTTTAAATGGGGCCGACCTAACCCCCTGGCCCAGCAGAGTTCGGCCGGGGGAGAGGTTAACCCCAAAACGCCGGCGAGCCCTCGGCCAACGAGGGTGGGCAAATGGGGTCCAGGGGGCGAAGCCCTATGGCAGGGGGTGGGGGGGTGTCCCCCCACGAAGCCTTAAAAAGGGGCGAGCAGTCAACCCCTGCAACCCCGCCACGAGTGGGACCCAAAACGCCGGCGAGCCCTTAGCCAACGGGGGTGGGCAAATGGGAGTCCAAGGGGCGAAGCCCCCTGGCGGGGGGTGCCTTTCTGACCTAACCCCCTGGCCCGAAAGGTTAACCCCAAGACGCTGGCGAACCCTCGGTTAATGGGGGTGGGCAAAAAAGCAAAACTAAAGGCAGGGTGGATTAAAGCTTATGGAGTTCAAAGGCTTGAGAGCTACCATAATAGGCCTGGCAAGGGAAGGAAGCGCCTTGGCTCGCTTCCTGGCCGAAAAAGGCGCCGAGGTAACCGTGACCGATATCAAAAGGGAAGAAGAACTTCGGGAAAGAATGGTCCCTCTCGCTCACCTACCAATCCGCTTCGTCCTGGGAAGCCACCCCATTGACCTCCTGGATGAAACCGATATCCTCTTCGTAAGCCCAGGGGTTCCTTTGGAAATCCCAATCGTCCAAGAGGCCAGGAAACGAGGAATACCCGTAAGCGGTGAATCAAGGCTTTTCTGCGAACTATGCCCGGCCACCATAATAGGGATAACCGGCTCCAGCGGCAAAACCACTACCACCGCTGTAACCGGAGAAATGCTGAAAGAGGCCGGAATACCAACATGGGTCGGTGGGAACATCGGCAGGCCACTAATAGAGAGCCTTGAGAAAATTCAACCTCAAGACAGGGTTGTTATGGAGCTTTCAAGCTTCCAGCTCAAACTCTTCGGGCCAGATTTTGGCCTGAAGCCCCTGAGCCCTCCCGTGGCGGCCATCCTCAACATAACGCCAAACCACTTGGACCGGCATCCCTCTATGGAGGATTACATAGCGGCCAAGAAGAACATATTCTTGCATCAGGGGGAGAACGGAGTGGCCGTTTTTGGGTACGATAACGCCATTTCCCGAAGCTTGGCCGCAGAAGCCAAGGGTAAGGTCTGGTTCTTCAGCCTTGGGGAACTGCCGGAAGGGGCTTTTCTGCGGAACGATAGGCTTTACCTCAAGATGGATGAAACTGAACTGGAGATTTGCCGGACCGATGAAATCAAAATGCTGGGCAGGCACAACGTAGCCAACCTCTTAGCTGCCTCGCTTTTGGCATCCATAGGCGGGGCAGACATTGAGGCCATAAGGAACGTAGCCATAAACTTTAAAGGGGTTGAACACCGCTTGGAATTTGTCCGGGAAGTCCGTGGGGTCAAGTATTACAACGATTCCATAGCCACCTCGCCGGAGAGGGTTGTAGCTGCCCTTAACTCCTTTGATGAGCCGATTGTCCTTCTGGCGGGGGGGAAGGATAAAAACCTTCCCTGGGAAGAGATGGCTGCCCTAACGGTTAAGAAGGTCCGGCACATCGTGATCTTCGGGGAGGCGGCGCCGAAGATAGAGCGAGCGGTACGAGAAGCTCGCTCGCGTTTGGGGGCAAGCACTCCCGAAATCTCCCTCTGCTCAACTCTGGAGGAGGCAGTTGCGGAAGCTTCAAGGGTAGCAAGGCCGGGGGATATAGTTCTCCTGTCGCCAGGAGGGACAAGCTTTGATGCTTTCAGGGATTATGCCCACAGGGGCGAACGTTTCAAAGAGCTTGTAGCCAGACTTTAGGAGCTTATCGTGATGAGGCAAAGGGCGGGGATTTTACCAATCCAGCCGGATTACATCCTAATAGCAGCGGTAGTGCTTCTGGCCTTCATAAGCCTGATGATGATGCACAGCGCTGGGGTTCACCTCTTAGCCTTGAGGGGTTCCGGAAACCCGGAGCGTTTCTTCACCCAACAGCTCATGGGAATTTTAGCCGGCTTAGGGGCTATGGGCATCGCCTCGGCCATTGATTACCGGTTGCTCAAACGCTTCTCGGTTCCCATAATGCTTGTAGTCCTTTTCCTCTTGGTCCTTGTGAACCTCAAAGGTACGGGGCGTTGGCTTTTGCGGACCCGAGCCGGCTCCTCCCTGCAGCCGAGCGAATTTGCCAGGCTTGGGGTTATCATCTATGCCGCCCACTGGTTATCCTCCCGAAGGGAAACCTTGGCCTCCCTCACGAGGGGCCTAATCCCGTTCGCCATCATAGTCGGGATTGTGACCGGCCTTGTAATCCTGCAGCCGGATTTGTCCATGGCAGCCCTCATTGCCCTTACGGGAGCGATTATGTTCTTCATAGCCGGTGCCAACTTCTTCCAATGGGCAGGTAGCCTCCTAATGGGTGGGGCTGCGGCCGTTACTGTCATCCAAATGGGCATTTTCCACTATGCCCAAAAGAGGATTTTGCTCTGGGAGCAAGTCCAGCGCTTCTTAAGGGGTGAACCGATTTCGCCGGAATACATGAGTGAGCAGCCTTTCTATGCCCTCGGCTCATTCATAAGGGGTGGGCTCTGGGGGAAAGGGCTTGGCCAAGCCTCTCTGGCCCCAATGATGGGTGAAACTTTGCCTTCGGATGGAATAATGTGCCTTGTGGCCGAGGAGTTGGGCTTTGTGGGTTGCCTTGTGGTAATAGTCCTTTTAGGGCTTGTTGTATACCGTGGCCTTGTCATAGCCTCAAAGACCGAAGACCTATTTGGGAAGCTAATAGCTTCGGGGTTCTGTTGGAGCTTAGCCCTGCAAGCTCTAATCCATCTGGCAAGCCTTGTCGGCTTCATGCCCATGACTGGGATGGTTTTCCCCTTCCTGAGCTTGGGAGGGTCGGCCATGGTGACATCCATGGCTGGGATTGGCATTCTCATGAACATCTCAGTCGGAGGCAAGGAGGAGAAGAGAAGTGCGGTTTATCTTTACGGGTGGGGGAACAGGGGGGCACGTCTATCCCGCCCTCGCCGTAGCCGAAAGGCTAAAAGATAGCCAAATCCTATACGTTGGGACTCGTTCCGGCCTGGAGCGCGATATCGTAGCTCGGTGGGGCATCCCTTTCCGGGAGGTTTCCTCAGCTCCTCTGCAGGGGATTAACCCGCTCCGCCAAGCCTTTAACCTGTTGCAGGTCGTTAAAGGGGTATTGGAGGCCTGGAAGATAGTGAGGGAATTTTCACCCTGTGCCATCTTTGCCACCGGGGGATACGTCTCCGTTCCGGTTGTCCTGGCCGGTCGGCTTCAGGGAATCCCATCGCTAATCTACCTTCCCGACCTTGAGCCAGGGCTGGCGGTGCGTTTCCTTTCGCTTCTGGCGGCCAAAGTGGCGGTGACCTTCCCCGAGGTTCTGAAGTTCTTCCCGGAAGGGAAAGCGGTCGTGAGCGGCTATCCGGTACGGAAAGGGCTTCTGGAAGCTAAGCCGGAGGATGGCCGCAGAGCCTTCGGCTTGGAAGACGGAATGAAGACCGTGCTTGTATTCGGCGGGAGCAGGGGGGCAAGGAGCATAAACAGGGCATTGGCCCGCTCCCTTGACACCCTCTTAGACTATTGCCAAGTCCTCCACATCTCCGGCGCCCTGGATTACGAGGAGATGAAGGACCTTTACCATTCGCTTCCGCCGGAGAAGAGGAAGCGCTACCGGGTCTTCCCTTTCCTCTACCAAGAGATGGGCTTAGCCTTAGCTGCAGCTGACCTTGTAGTCTCAAGGGCAGGGGCAGCCACCCTGGGGGAATTTCCGGCCTTAGGCAAGCCTGCCATACTAATCCCTTACCCCTACGCCGGTGGTCACCAAGAGCGAAATGCTCGGTTCCTTGAGGAAAGGGGGGCAGCCTTGGTAATCCTGGATTCGGATTTAGACAAAGCATTCCTCCCGGCAGTCTTAGGCCTTTTGGAGGATGAAGGGCGGCTCAGGGGGATGGCAGAAAGGGCCAAGGCGCTCGCTTACCCCGACGCTGCCGAGAAATTAGCCGAAATCCTGAAGCGGCTTAGCCCAGGAGGTTAAATGATTGCCATTGAGGCTGTGTTCATAAGCCTCATCTTTCTATTCGGGATAATAGGCATGAGCCGGGGCTGGGTAAGGGAGCTCATCGCCACGGCTGGGATAATCGTGGGCCTATTCATAATCAACTCTTTGGCCATAACCCCTCCAGGGGCTCCCCCGGAAACGAAAATCTTCATCCTTACTTACATAGTGGCTCAGCTCACCCGCCGGCCGTTCAATGACAGAATTACTCAACTGGTGGTGCAATTGAGCGTCTTCGGAATCGTCACTTTCTTCAGCTACTACGGGCCTACAGCGATGAGGACGGTTGGGCCAGTCAAAGGTTTGTTTCAGAGGGCGAGGGTAGGATGCCAAGAAGCCCTCCTTGGGTTCCTGGTAGGAATGATAAACGGCTACCTCATAGCTGGCACTATATGGTATTACCTTCACCTGACCGATTATCCTTTGCCCCCCGGCGTGTGGAACAAGGATTTGATGAGTGCGACGGCAAAACAGATTGTAAATTACTTGCCGGAAAACTTCTTGAAAGGGCTCACCCTTTACGGAATCATGGCCATCTTGCTTCTCTTTATCTTTGTTGCAATCACTTGAGCGAGGGGAAAATGAGGGTACACCTTGTGGGAATTGGAGGGGCTGGGCTTTCGGCTATAGCCAGGGTGCTTAAGGAGCGGGGTTACGAAGTCTCCGGCTCCGATAGAGCCCACTCCTCCCTTCTGGAAGAATTGGCGAAGGAAGGGGTAAAGGTTTTTGTTGGCCATAAGGGGGAAAACGTCCACGGAGCCGATATCGTGCTCATCTCCTCCGCTGTGCCAGGCGATAACCCGGAGGTCCAGGAAGCCAGAAGGCTTGGGATACCGGTCTTCAAGCGGGCCGAATTCTTGGGCTGGTTGACCCAAGGCTACAAGGTTATAGCCGTGGCCGGAACCCACGGCAAGAGCACAACTACAGCCATGGTTGCTTGGATTTTGGAGAGGGCGGGCTTCTCCCCTTCCTACATAGTCGGTGGGATAATGGCCAATTCCGGCCTGAACGCCCGCCACGGCCAAGGGCCATACTTCGTCATTGAAGCCGATGAGTATGACCGGACTTTCTTAGGGCTAAGGCCGTTCTTGGCCCTTGTCACCGCTTTGGAGATGGACCACCCCGATTGCTACCCGGATTTGGAGGCGATGAAGGAGGCGTTTGAGGAATTCCTCGGCCGAGTTGAACCTGGCGGATACATCTTGGGATGCGGCGATGAGGGCAATGTAGCCGAAGTCCTGAGGAAAGTGAAAGGTAACGTCATCACTTACGGCCTAAAGGATGGCAACGTTTGGCAGGGGGAATCCTTGGGGCTGGGGGAAGGAGGCCACATCTATCAGGTTAAAATGGGCGGTAGGGTTTGGGGGCCGTTCAGCCTCGCAATCCCCGGCCTTCAAAATGTCAAAAACGCCGTGGGAGCCATAGCTGCCTGCCGCATCCTGGGGGTAGAACCGGAGCAATCGGGCCTGGCCCTGAGCTCTTTCCGGGGGCTTAAGAGGCGCTTTGAAATCAAAGGCGAAGCCGGAGGGATAATCGTGGTGGACGACTATGCCCACCACCCAACCGAAATCAAGGTTACGCTGGCGGCAGCGCGGGAGCGCTTCCCAGGAAGGGAAATCTGGGCTGTCTTCCAGCCCCACACTTATTCCCGAACCAAAGCCCTTCTGGAGGAGTTTGCCTCAAGCTTCTCTCAGGCCGACCACGTAATCATTTGCGATATCTATGCTGCCCGCGAGAAGGACACTCTGGGCATCTCTTCCTTGGACATCCTGGCACTCATGGACCACCCCGATGCTAAATACATCGGTTCGTTGGAGGCGGTGGCCTTTTACCTTGAGGAGCACCTTAAGCCGGGGGCCGTCCTCATAACCCTTGGGGCTGGAGACGTCTACCAAGTGGGGGAGAAGGTTCTGGAAGCGCTTCGGGGGAAAGGCGAGGATGAAGCTTGAGAGGCTTGCCAAGTTCCTGAATGGAGTCAAAAGGGATGAGCCCTTGGCCCCGCACACGTCTTTTCGGATTGGCGGGCCGGCAAAGCTCTTCCTCAGGGCTAAGACGGCAGAGGAGGTTGAGAAAGCTCTGAATTTGGCCCAAGAAGAAGGAATTCCTTGGGTGGTATTGGGCAAGGGGACAAACGTCTTAGTTGCCGATGGCGGATTTCCGGGCCTTGTGGTAGTCAATGCCTGCGGCCGCTTTGAGCTTGAAGAACTGGGGGATAAAGCCTTGCTCCGAGCCGAGGCCGGAGTTAGCTTGGCCCATTTGGCCCGCCTTACAGCGCTGAAGGGCTGGGAAGGGCTTGAGTGGGCGGAAGGGATTCCGGGCACCATAGGGGGAGCGATTGCGGGGAATGCCGGAGCCTTCGGCGGATGCGTGGCCGATGTCCTTGAGAGGGTGGAAATCTTGGGGGAAAAAGGCCAGAGGCTTTCCCTTAAACCGGAGGAACTGGCCTTCGGTTACAGGCACAGCGCTTTCAAGGGCGAGCTTAAGGGGAGCGTTATCTTGTCTGCCGATTTCACCCTTGTGAAGAGGGAAGCAAGGGAGCTAAAAGAAAGGATGCTCCGCTACCGGGCGGAGAGGCGGGCCAAGCAACCCAAGGAACCAAGCGCTGGCTCCGTCTTCAAGAACCCGCCTGGGCATTATGCGGCCAAGCTCATTGAGGAAGTGGGCCTAAAAGGCTTCAGGGTAGGGGACGCCTGCTTTTCCCCTATCCACGCCAACTTCATCGTAAACCTCGGCCAGGCCAAGGCTTCCGATGTCCTCAAACTCATGGAGTTGGCGATGGACAGGGTGTGGAACGTTTTTGGCCTTAAACTTGAACCGGAGTTAGAATTCATTGGCCTTAATCCCCCTGGAGGTAAAATCCATGGCTAAAAAGCTAAGGGTAGGGGTGATATTTGGGGGCAGGAGCGGGGAACACGAGGTCTCCCTCGCTTCGGCCACCTCCGTAATCGCTTACCTGGACAAAACGAAATACGAGGTCATACCCATAGGCATAACCAAGGAAGGCAAGTGGGTAGCCTTTGGCGACCCCCTCCAAGCCCTGAAGGCTGGGACAATTGGGTCCAGCGTGCCAGTGGCCCTTTTGGGAGACCCAACGCAGAAAGCTCTCGTGAGCCTGGAGTTTTCTGAGCAAAGCCCAAGGCCCATCAGACTCCAGGAGCTGGACGTGGTCTTTCCTGTGCTCCACGGCCCTTACGGAGAGGACGGGACAGTCCAGGGCCTTTTGGAGCTGGCTGGTATACCATACGTTGGGGCTGGGGTATTGGCTTCAGCCGTGGGGATGGATAAGCCAACCATGAAAGCCGTCTTCATGGCCCATGGGCTTCCGGTGGTTAAGCACATCGTGATAAGGCGCAAGCATTGGGAAAGGGACCAAGCACCGATAATAGAGCAGGTGGAGGAAGAAATAGGCTACCCGTGCTTCGTAAAGCCGGCCAACCTTGGCTCCAGCGTCGGCGTTTCCAAAGCGAGAAACAGGGAAGAGCTGGAAAGGGCCCTGAGGATTGCCGCCCAATACGACCGCAAGATGTTAGTGGAGGTGGCGATAAACGCCCGCGAAATTGAGTGCAGCGTCCTTGGGAACGATGACCCGATAGCTTCAGTCCCGGGGGAAGTGGTTCCCCACCGCGAGTTCTACGATTACAAGGCCAAATACATCCCCGGGGAAAGCGACCTCATAATCCCAGCGCCAATACCTCCAGACCTGGCGCGTTACATCCAAGAGTTAGCGGTGAAGGCCTTTTTGGCCGTGGATTGTGCCGGCATGGCCCGAGTTGACTTCTTCCTGGATAGGGAAACTGGCCAAGTTTATGTAAACGAAATAAACACCATCCCCGGCTTCACGGCTACCAGCATGTATCCCAAGATGTGGGAGGCCAGTGGGATTCCTTACCCTGAGCTTTTGGACAGGCTAATTGAGCTGGCCTTGGAGAGGTTTGAGGATAAGAAACGCTGCAGGACTTCTTACACTCCGGAAGAGGAAGAATGAGGACCCGTCGCTCAAGGAAGAGGCGTCGCCTTTACCGGAGCCTTATCCGGCCGATAGCTTTGGCGCCAGTGAGGCTCAAGAGCCTTCCCCCGGCTCACTGGGCAGCGCTGGGGGTTGTGGCCCTCATCCTGGCTTTCTTCATCTACTCCGGCCTGGCCTGGGAATTCTACGATTACCCGGTAGTGGTAAAAGGGGGGAAAGTGGTAAGCCCTGAAGTAGTTAAAGCCCTCTGCGGGCTTGAGTATTACCACATTTTCTTCGTGAACTCCAAGCAGTGCCAGAAAAAGCTGGAAGGAATCTTGGAGGTGAGGGAGGCTTCGGTCTCAGTCCGTTTCCCACCCAAGGTTGTGGTGGCAGTGGAGGAGAGGGAGCCAGTGATGGAGCTCATAAGCGGGGGTAAGTCCTTTTTAGTGGACCGGGATGGGGTCTTGATGGAGAGCAGGGGGAGGAAGCTCAGCCTTTTCCGCCTCTTTGACGATTCCGGTGGGGACGTGCGGCCAGGCCGGAAGCTTTCCCCAGTTGTCCTTACCATCGCCCTAAAGCTTAAGGAGCTTGGGGTAGAAAAGGAGGGGGAGCTACACTATCACCCCGATGAAGGGTTCATACTCAAGGCCAAAGGCGGCTTCCCAGTTTACCTGGGCATGACTTCATACCTCATGAAGACTCGCCTTGAAGCCTACCGCTACGTCTGGGGTCACCTTGAGGCTGAAGGCTTGAAGCCGGCTTACATAGATGTGCGAGCGCCTGATGCACCTGTGTACTCAATTCATTCACCTTGAGCGGGGGTAGGAAGTTGGCCAGAATCGTTACAGCCATTGACGTTGGGACGACGAAAGTTTGCACCCTCATAGCAGAGGTAGAAGAAGAGGAAGAGGGGGCAGCCGTTCAAGTCATAGGGTTCGGGAATGCTCCCTCCAGAGGCATGAGGAAGGGTAGCGTGGTCAACATCTCCCAACTGGCCCAATCGGTAATGGAATCGGTGGAACAAGCGGAAAAGCTGGCCGGGCTGACGGTCTCCCGGGCCTATGTTAGCATCACCGGCTCTCACGTCTTCTCCATGAGCAGCCGGGGGATGATAGCCGTCCGCCGCCACCCCGGTGGGATAACGGCGGAAGATGTGGCAAGGGTAGTGGAAGCGGCCAGTGCTGTTTCCATCCCCTCCACTCAGGAGGTAATCCACGTAATCCCTCGCCATTTCATCGTGGACGGCCAGCCCGGGATTCAGGACCCAATCGGGATGGAAGGCTCAAGGCTTGAGGCTGAAGTCCTCATAGTAACGGCCTCAAGCTCAGCTCTTAACAACCTCAGGAAATGCTTCAAGGAGGTGGGGATTGAGCCTGAAAAGTTCATCTTGGCCGCCTTGGCTTCAGGGGAGGCCGTTTTGACCCCATCCGAAAGGGAGATGGGGGTCATCTTGGCCGACATCGGCGGGGGAACGACCGACATCGCCATATACATGGATGGGAGCCTCCTTTACACAAGTTCCCTGGAGCTTGGCGGGAACATGATTACCAGCGATATAGCCTTTGGCCTCCGGATGCCATTCTCCTCGGCGGAGGAGATTAAGAAGAGGTACGGGTGCGCTCTGGCCGAAGAGGTTGGGGAGGATGAAGGGGTGGAGGCCATGGTTTTTGGGAGCGATAAGAAGCAGGTGCTCTCCCGCCGCTTCATGGCCGAGATAATCCAGGCCAGGGTGGAAGAGATGTTTGATTACCTCTACCGGGAGGCGCAGAAGAGCGGTTACGCTGGCCTTCTCCCCGCAGGGCTTGTCCTCTGCGGAGGCACGGCCGAGGTTAAAAGGATTGATGAGCTGGGGAGGCGATACTTGGAAATGCCTGTGAGGGTGGGGAGGCCATCGGGTGTGCAGGGGCTTGTGGAGATGTTGGAAAGCCCAGCCTATGCTACGGCCGTGGGACTTCTGCTCTGGCCCATCCGCCAGAAAATCCTTAGGGGCAAAATGACCTCAAAGTCTTGGAAAGAGAGGGTCATTGAGTGGTTCAAGACCCTTCTACCCTACTAAAGGAGAGAGGCCTATGGAAGAATTTGTGAGGACGAGGGAAAATTTCGCCCGAATAAAAGTCATAGGGGTCGGTGGGGGCGGCTGCAACGCCGTGAACCGCATGATAGAATCCGGAATCATGGGAGTTGAATTCATTGCCGTCAACACCGACAGCCAGGTCCTCCTTCTATCCAAAGCTCCTACCCGGGTTCAGATAGGGGAGAAGCTAACCAAAGGGCTTGGAGCAGGCGGAGACCCCGAGGTAGGTCGCAAGGCAGCCGAAGAATCAATTGACGAGCTTTCCCAGATACTGGAAGGGGCCAACATGGTCTTCATCACTGCCGGGATGGGCGGCGGGACCGGAACAGGGGCTGCGCCAATCATCGGTAGGCTGGCTAAAGAAGCCGATATCCTTACGGTAGCGGTAGTCACCAGGCCTTTCTCCTTTGAAGGCAATAAGAGGGCGGCTATAGCTCAGAAGGGGATAGAGGAGCTGGAGAAGGCAGTAGACACCCTCATCGTAATCCCTAACGACCGCCTCTTGGAAGTAGCCGATAAGAAGGTTTCCCTCCGGGAAGCCTTCGCCCTGGCTGATGACGTCCTACGCCAGGCCGTCCAAGGGGTATCCGAACTCATCGTCAAGCCTGGGCTAATAAACCTGGACTTTGCCGATGTCAAGAAAGTGATGAAGGATGGGGGCAATGCCCTCATGGCTATAGGCCGGGCCTCCGGCGATGATGCCCCGGTCAAAGCGGTGCAAACGGCTATAAACAATAGGCTTTTGGATGTGAGCATAGACGGGGCTAAGGCCGTTCTCCTCAACTTCACAGGCGGCCCTGACCTCTCCCTCCCCGGAGTGCGTGAAGCAGCGGAGCTGGTGAAGAGCAAAGCCCACCCCGAGGCCGAGATTTTCTTCGGAGTCATGCTGGACGAGGGTTTTGGGGATGAGGTTCAGGTGACGATAATTGCCGCCGGGTTCCAGAAGCCCGGAGCCGAAGCGATTAGGCCTGCGGAGAAGCCCAAAGTGATAAAGTTCCCGGTTCCGGAGCGCCCACTCCCGGAGGACAATGTGGACATCCCGGCTTTCATAAGGAGGGCCAGGCGGCCTCTATAGCCAGCCATGCTCTTTCCACCAGCTGAGCGTTTCCCTGAGCCCTTCCTCAATATCGGTGCGGGGGGTAAAGCCAAGCTCCCTCTGGGCCTTGGAGCAATCCCAGGCATTGTTGTTGGCGAGGACTCTTATCCGGAAGAAGCTTATGAGGGGAGGGCCTTTGAGGGGGAGGAGCCGGTAAGCTATTTCAAATGGGAGGGCGAAAGCCCACCCCACTTGGATTGGCGCCCAGATTATGGAAGTGCCCATAAGGCGGGCCAGAGTCCCCCAGAACTCGCAAGCCTTCCGCAGAGGCCCGCCCAGGATATAAGTCTGGCCTATGGCCTCTTTACGGGTAGCGGCCAGCATTATCCCATCCACCAAGTCCTTGACATATATGCGGTGATGGTAATTCTGGCCGTCGCCCGGAAGGAGGCGGAAGCCAACCTTCAAAAGCTTGGCCACAGTGTAAACCCCAACGTTCCTCTCCCTTGGGCCATAGACGTATACCGGCCTCAGGATTACCAAGGGCAAGCCCTTGGCGATGAACTCCTGAGCTAACCTTTCGGCCTCGGCTTTGGAGCGGCAGTAGGGGTGGGAGCTTGAAGTGAGGGGAAAGCTCTCATCTTTCAGGCCGGGGTAATCTTCAAGGCCTGTAGCCGCCACAGAGGAAGTGTAGATTACCCTCTCAACCTTCTCCTCCAAAGCGGCCTTGAACACATTGGCCGCCCCGAGGACATTGACCTCGTAGAAAAGCCTCCATGGCCCCCAATCGCTCATGATAGCGCCGAGGTGGAAGACCAAATCCACCCCTCTTACCGCCTCCCTAACCGCTCTGTAATCCCTGAGGTCGCCCACGAAGGGCTCAACCCCTTTCTTTTCCAAATCCTGGGCCTTGGCCGGGCTTGTAGTCATGCCCCGGAGCTTGAACCCTTCGCTGAGGAGCCTTTCCACCAAATGGCTTCCAATGAACCCTGTAGCGCCGGTTACGAGGGCTTTCATCATAGCTCTTTCTCTAAGATTTGGGCATTGATTTGCTTCAAGGTCTCCTCCACAATGTTAATCGTGCTTTTCTCAATGGGCTCTCCAGTCGCGCGGGCTTCAAGCTTGATTTCTAACTCAATGGTCGCTCCCTTTTCGTGCAGCGGCCTCAGCACGCCACGCATGAAATCGGGAAGTTTATCCCAGGGTATCCGGGCCCTGAGGCGGTAAGGGTGCTCCTGAGGCTGAGAGAGTGCCACAGGGAATGTTTTAGGCTCCTGGACAGGCGAGGTTCTCTTAGCCTCTGTTACGCTCACTTCCTCGGGCTTTACTTCTACTTCGGGCTCCTTGGGAGGGAGTGCCTCTTTGCGCACCAGAACCGCACCGTATTCCAATTCCTGGGGTGGAACATCCCTTCCGTAGAAGATTTGACTCCCAACCCGCAAGCCGAAGAGCCCTTCTTTCACGCCGCGGATGATGCTTCTTTTGACCACTTCGTCTGTTTCCACCATTGGGAGTTCGGGGTAACGCCTGAAGGCCTCCAAAATGTCGGAGACGGGCTTTTCGGTTTCGTCTGGCCGGAGGGCTTTTTCCAGGAGGCGCTGGGGGGCAAGCTCCAGCGCTAACTTGTCCTCAGTGCGCAGGTAGTTCAGAACCATTGCGGCTAAGGAGCGCTGTTCCGCAGCGGTTGGCAGGCCCATGTCCAGCCACTCTATTCCCCCCATCCCTATCCCTGCCTTGGCTATGTGCCGGTAGGTTCTCCGCAGGGAATCTTTCACTGCCCCTCCGAGGTCGCGGATGCGCCGTTCAACATCCTTCCGATTTTCCTCCGGGAGCTGGTTCCAAAGGACTTTATCCTCCCGAACGGATTTCAGCGCCAGGAAGCGCTTGAGCTTGGTCCGGGCTTCATTCCAGCCATTGGAATCGGCAACGAGGACGAGCAAGGCATTGCGGTAGACGCGGGGGACTGAGCCGCTCCTCTCCAGGAATTTCCTCGCCTCCCCTTCGGCCCTTTCCCCAGGCCGCGAGAACTCCGGCGAAAGTATAACCAGCTGCAGCTCTCTGCGGTCGGGGACTTCGCCTGGCTCTTGTGGGCAGAGGCAGGTCAGGAGCTCCTTCCCGGCGAGGTCCCTGAGTATGGCCCGGAACTCCTCCTGAATCTGGGGCTCCTGAACTTCGTCCTCTCGCTGTGCCAGGATTCGGTTCAGGTTCGGTTGGCTGGAGAACCAATAGCGACCGCCTTCCACGTGGAGATACCACAGTTCCTCTTCCAGCCGCTTGAGTGCATCGCCGACGAGTTGCGAAGAGATGTCGCCCCAGAGCAGGGCCAGCCGGAGCTCAGGGGTTCCGACGCCGCGGCGCTCGCCACCGCTGAAGGAGGCGAAGAAGATGGCGGTCGCCAATCCGGTGGCGATTCCGAAGCGTTTGTATTCGGAGCCAAGTTCTTGGTCCAGCCGCTGGGCCTTGGCATTGCTATCGGCAATGTCGGAAGATAGAACTCCTTCGTATTCGTTGCCGATGTGCTTGAGGAGTTCCCGCCGGATTTGGGGGTTAGCCAAGTTGATGTGGGCTGGCTGGATGAGGGGCGCCGGGTGCCTCTGCTGGTAAAGGTCGGAGATTACGAGGCCGAGGAAGCGGAGCACGCCACGAGTCCGCTGGAAGGTTGAGAAGGTGCTCCAGCGCTCCAGGAGGATGTCAATGACCTGGGGATGGAATGGGTAGGCCTTGAGCATGCGGTCCCGGTAGTTTGATTCCCGCACCTGAGCCGGCACGTCGTCCCCAAGCTTCCGGTACATGGCCATGTAGCTTTCCACAACCCGCTGCACCTCTGCCGGTTCGGGGACATTGTCAAACAGCCGCCGGCGGATGACTTCGTAAATCTCTTCCCCTTCCACCGGGGTGTAGATTGCCTCCATGCGGCCGAAGATTTGCTGGATTCGGTAGTGGGCTCGTTCCCCTTCTTCGCCGTAAGGGGCGCTGGAGGGCAAGGTGACCACCAAGGCGCATTGCGGGAGGGTTTTTACGGTCTCGGTTAGTTCTTGCAAGAAGGCGAGGACTTGGGTTTGGTAGGCCCGCGCGGCTTCGGATGAGGGGGCCTCTTCCAACAGTTTCGGCTCCACGCAACGGACAACGTATTCGGTGATTTCGTCCATCAGTATGAGGGTAGGCTCATCCTTGAGGAGTTCGTAGAGCAGGTCCTTCCCTGGGGCCAGGCGTCGCTCGTCGTGTTCCCGGATTAGCTCGTATTTTCCGAGCTGTTCGGCGATAGCTCCCCAAGGGGTTCGCCCCCGCAGGGGGTCGGGTGCTGTGCCGACAAAGACTGCTACTTGGGCCTGGGGGAGGGCGGGGAGCCCGATATCGCTTAAGATTGGCCTCAGTGCGGGCAGGGTTTCCGGCTCCGGCCTGGATTTGAAGAGGTGGTATAGGGTGATGAGGCTATGGGTTTTGCCCCCGCCGAAAGGAGTCTGAAGCTGGATTACGTGTTCGCCGGGCTTTCCGGCCAGGCAGGCCACAACCGTGGCTATGAGGCGCTGTAGCCCTCGCGTTAAGTAGGTGCGGCTGAAGAAGGTGAGGGCATCCCGATACTCCTGTGGCGCTCTGCCGGCCACTACATCCGATAGGTCGGCGGCGAAGACGGATTCGTCCAGCCTTCCCTCGCGTATGTCGGCACGAGGGGTGACAATCTGGTGCCAGGGGCGGAGAGGGCCAGTGGGCGGTGTTGGCGGTGCTTTGAAGCTGGCTCTTTCCAGGCAAAGGTTTACCCAGCTTAGGAAGGCCTCGGCCTCGCTTGAGGTGATTGGGAGGCTGCCGGGGTGCGCAGCTCGGTTCCGCAGCTCTATCCACTGGTCAACTGCGCCCAGCATCTTGAAATCGCGTCTCAGCTTCTTCTCGGCGGTGTCCAGGAGTTTTGCCCTCTTGAATAGGCCAAAAAGCTGCCCCAGAGTTAGCTCATCCACCGATTTGCCGAAATCGGCCAAAGCCTTTGTGACCGCCTCATGCTCCTGAGCGGTCAGGCGGGGCATGATTTCCTGGTAGAGCCAGCGGAAGAGCGATTCCAGGATTTGCCCGCCGATAGCGACGGCTTGGCCGTAGTAGCCTTGCCTGAGGAGAGAGCGAGCTTGCTCCAGTTGGACCTGCCAATCCTGATTCATCTTCACCTCCTGCCGATTGAATTTTCCCACTTTTCCTTCATAAACCTCGCGCCAGGTATCGCGTGAGCTTCTGACCATCCTCCCGACTTTTAGGTTTTGGCCAGCCCAGATGCTCAAAGAGGACGGGGTAGTAGAGGTCAAAGGCCGAGCGGACCAGGTCGCCGGTCTGCCGGTAGCGGTCTTCCCCTTCTTGGGCATGGCGGAGGTCGGCTTGGAACTCCGGAGGAATTGGTGGGCCACCGCTGAATTCGGCAAAGGCCTGTTCTATCCCCACCTCCCGGCAGCGGCGCAGGAGAGCGCGGTGCCTCTCAAAGATGCGGAGGGCGGCTTCGTCTCCATGGGCTCGGGCTGTGTCTATGAGTTGCCTCAGCACGGCGTCAGCTTCGTCCGTGAGGAGTTCGGGGTGGGCTTCTAAAAAGCGAAGGGCTTCGTCCAAATTTCTGGCTTGGATGAGGGCGAAGAGGGTTTGCCTTAATTGTTCAGGGTCGCTTGGCATGTGCGCTCTCCTCTCATTTGCCGGTTTCAATTCCTGGCAGCCGGAGTTGGAAGGAGGAGCCGGCGTAGTGTTGGCGGTGGTGGTAGAGGAGGCCTTGCAGAATCTGGCGCTCCTTGTCCCCCTCCATGAGCACTTCGCTCAAGGCCTGGACTACTTGCCAGAAGACTTCGTTCCTGCCATAGGTGGCTGCCAGGTGCTCCCTAAGCTCGGTAGCACGCCCCGCCATCCAGAGGGCTGCTGCCCAGTGCAGGGCATCTACCATGGTCCGAAATTCCTTCCGGGCGGCAAAGCGCTCGTCCTTGGCCCGCTCCATCGGGGAGCGGACGCGCACGTATTCGCCGTCTTTGGCTACCAGCCCGCCCGGCCCCCAGTGCTCGGTTAGCTCTACCCCGGTCCCGGTGGCAAGCTTCCGGGCTTCGTCAAATAGCACACGGGCATGGTTGTAGGTCCAACGCCAGAGGAGGTAGAAGCGGGTGAGGGCATCAACCCCTCCCAAATCGGCCCTTCCGAGGATGCGCTCCAGGGCGAACTCCGCTACCACTTTGCGCACGTATTCCAGGAGTTCGGTTACGGTGACCTCTTCTCCGGAGAGCTTTTCCACGCGGGCGTAGCGGCCAAAGACCTCCACCGCCGGGCCGATGGCGCTCATGAAGAAGTCGGCGCCACGGATTCCTTCCTCCCAGAACTGGGCCAACTTCTCCCGCACCCGCCTCTCTATCTCCCGCCGCACTTGGTTGTAGTCGCCAATCTCTTCGGTGGTGCGCTTGCGGCAGACCATGTAGATGGATGAGGCCAGCGCCGCCGATTCCTGTGCCCGCAGCCGGGCTTGCATCTCGGTATGGACTGGCCAGGAAGCGGTCATGTAGAGTCCGGCCGAAAGCAGCGAGGCAATGATTGTCTCCCAGGCCGCAGTGCTCTTGTGGGCAAAGACGATGACGGCGATGCCATCGGGCTTGAGGACCCGGTGGATTTCGCGGAAGGATTGGGTCAGCATCTTAGCAAAATCTTCTTTGTCTTTAACCAGCGCGCCGGCCTGCTTCGCTTTCTCCTTTGACATTCCACGTAACAATTCCAAACTATCAACAATCTCCTGCGATTTGGGGGTGAGCGGCGTAGCGAAGAGGTCGGGGTAAAGGTCGCCAACCGCCCGCTTGAGCCAGACGTAAAAGAAATCTGAGAGGTCGGCGTAGGGGACGTTATCGTAGTAAGGCGGGTCGGTTATGACAGCGTCAAAAAAGTTGTCCGGGTAGGGAAGTTCGGTCGCAGAGCCTTGCTGAACCTGGGGCAAATCCTCCACCGGCGGAATGCGGGTGAGGTGGGCAATGTTTGAAATTGAGTCCTCCAGTAAAGCAAACCAACCACTTGGATGTGTTAGTGGGTTCATTTCAATGTAATCCCAGAGCATCGGCAATGCTTGACGTGTAAACGTAAAGCCTATCGCTTCGGTTTGTGGAATGACTCGGCATAAAACCGAATTTCTGTCTGCCAAACGACTAATGCCCAGTGCCAGATATGTCACCACCGCCTTGGCGAACTCCGGCTCGGCGCCTTGGGAGAGCATTTGGGCGTGGGCCTGGCGGACTTTCTCGGCGAAGGTGATGAGGGCCAGCTTCTGGCGAGCATTGAACAGGTCGCCCCAGCGGGTGAGGCCATACAACACTATCGGGGTAAAATTGTAGAACAAGCTGCCATGCTTATATTCCCTCCCAGTGGGAGTCGGAATAAATTCATCCGGCACGGGGTCCATGCCCCATTCTTCCCAGAACTTTTGGCGTTTTTCTTCCAGGGCTTGCTCGGCAGCGCGGTAGGCTTCAAGGTCCTGCTCGGTGGCGAGGCGGTAGCGCTTGCCCGACCGGTCCGGGTGGTGCAAGACCACGGCCATCATCCGCTGGCCGGCCTTCCCCTCGCGGAACAGGCGGCGAGTTGTCCTATCGTCCATGGTCCCGCCGCACAGGGGGCAACGGACGTGAGCACGGGTCACTGTCCCTTCGGCAGGGTCAAAGTTGATGTTTTTCTCTTCCACTATCTCTGCATCCACCCGCTTAGCGGCGTGGTTGGGGATAAGGCGCAGCGCAACTTTCTTCTCCGGCTTTTTGGCCAGCCAGGTCTGGCGCATTAGGGGGATTTCGGCACCGCAGGCAGGGTTCTGGCAGGGGAGAGTTCGCGCCCAGATGTAGCCCACGGGGATGCTTCCATCGGAGTCGGGGGGATAGAATTGCTGGAGTTCCTGGCGAGCCTCCTCCAGCACCCACCTTCCCCAGGCTTGGACGGCCTGCAGGAGGGGGGATTTCTCCTCCCCGTCAGTTTCCCCGAAGAAAAAGCCTTGCCGGGGGCCGGCGGCCTCCTCAGCGAGTCGGGGCGGCAAGGGAAGGACGGAGACAGACTCAGGCTTGGCGTAACGCTGGGGGTACTCCAGAACGCACTTCAGGATGAGGACGGCTACCGGGTTGTAGTCCAGGGCGTGCGTCTCACACCCCAGGCGCAGCGCCTCTAAGGGGATAGAACCACCGCCGGCGAAAGGGTCAAGGACACGCGGTGTCCGCCTGCCACAAGCTTTCCAAATCAGAGAGCGGGCCTGCTCCAGGTCGCTGTTCTCTTCCTGGACGGCCTCCCATGGGGCCAATGCTCTGATTAGGCTCAGCAAGCTCTCCCTGCGTTCAGGGTCATCGGGGAGCAGGGCAGCCAGAATGGTAGCGCGAGAGGCGGCCAAGGGTCGCCGGGCCCACCAGATGTGGAGGGTAGAGATATGGCCGTGGCGGATGTTCTTCTCGCGGACGGATTCTTTGGAGATATCCCCCAAAGGGAAGGAGACTTCAATCAAGCGCTTTGGGTGCTGGGGGTCCATCGCTCAAACTCCCCTCACCGATTGAGCTTTTTCCTGAGATAAAGATAGCACCTAATTTCCCCTGGCGCAAGTTTTGGGTGTATCCATCGGCCGGGCAAGAGCTTTTCTGACCTAACCCCCTGACCCCCTTCCCTGCGAGGGAAGGGGGAAATTTCCGCCTCGGAGAGAGGCCTGGGGAGGTTAACCCCAAAATGCCGGCAAACCCTAAGCCCACGGGGGTGGGGAATGGGGGTGGAGGGGGCGCAGCCCCCTCCCAGGGGGTTTGGGGGATGTGCCCCCAAAATAAAAAAAGAGGGGGCGAGTAGCCCGCATTAGCAACCCCACCACGAGTGGGACCCATAACGCCGGCGAACCCTAAGCCAACGGGGGTGG
>Ga0272445_1000882_pt1 | contig 25416 bp, 27 predicted proteins | sample YNPCB0031_FD_194404 | JGI IMG/M metagenome (GOLD analysis project Ga0272445, IMG submission 194404) | Hot spring sediment microbial communities from Yellowstone National Park, WY, United States - YNP-CB-003-1 | ecosystem: Environmental > Aquatic > Thermal springs > Hot (42-90C) > Sediment... | reverse complement strand
GGCGCGCCCATCCCCTCTTCACATTAAGAAAGTCTTGGCCTCAAAAATGGTATAAGGGCAAAATGAAGCTTTGAAGAAGGGTATTTTTGGCGGGTGAAAGTCGGGGTTATTGGCGCTGGGGGCGTAGGACAGGCTATAGCGAGAAGGCTCTCTGAGGCGAGGCATGAAGTGTATTTAGTACGACGCCCCCATCAGGTGGTGGCAGGCCCCTTTACCCAGCTTACGGATTGGCGATTGCTTCCGTGGGGAAGGATAGAAGTCGTGCTTTTATGCGTGCGGGATGGGCAGATAGCGCCTTTGGCGGCGGAGATAGGGCGGGAGGGGGTGCGGGAAGTGGCAGTTGGGCATACAGCGGCCTCCGTAGGCATAGAAGCCCTTTCGGCTTTCGCTCGAAGAGGCGTGGTGTATCCCCTCCAAACTTTCTCACCCGGCGCAGCTATAAAGTGGGGGACTTTCCCGATCTTCTGGGAGGGGGATGAGATATTCTTTGATTTAGCGACAATTCTTGCGGGCACATTCCAGTCTGTCTATCATGCGGATGGTACGGAGCGATTGAAGCTTCATATTGGGGCGGTATTTGCAGCGAATTTTACGAATGCATTGGTGAGCATAGCAGAAAAGATAGTAGGGCCCAAGTGGGACCGGCATGTCTATCTTCCTCTTTTAGAGGCAGTAGTAGCTAAACTTCATACTTTTTCGCCGGGGGAGGCTCAGACGGGTCCGGCTCGTCGGGGCGATAAGGAGACGATTCAGAGGCACTTAGCGTATTTAGAGGAGCGGTGGCCGGAGTTAGCGGAGCTGTATGGGGTTTTGAGTCGGTATATTCAGGCTCAGTCGCTCCAGTAGTCGTAGATTTTTTCTTTTCGGACCTGGGCTTTTTCTAAGAGGTACTTGGTGAGGCGGTAGGCGGCGATGGGGTCTAAGATGGGATAAGTGGGGCGAAGGGTGCGTTGGTAGTAGAGGTCTTTGTAGCGCTGTTCGGCGATTTTGATACGTTCTTGGGGGTCTGGGGGGAGGTTGGCCAGGAAGTAGGCGATGATTTCGGGGCTGACATTGTCGCGGGCGACTTGGGATTGGGTTTCTAAGGGAATGTTGAGGAGGGCGGTTTTGAGCTCTTCGGGGGTGCGAATAGCCGAGATGCGCACGGTGGGCAGCTCCAAGGTGTCTTCGGTGAGGTAATGCACGGCATAAAGGAAGCCTTCGGTGGTATCTCCCGTATAGGCATCTAAGTAAGGACTGACGAGGAAGCGAGCTTTTTTGTAGCCTAAGGCGGAGAAGTAGAGGGTATCTCCCCGAATTACGGGCACGCTATAGAAGCCTTCAGCATTGGCGATGGTGCCTCGGCGGGAGTGGTTGATGCGGATGGAGACGTAGGGGATGGGTTCGCCGGTGGAGGCATTGAGGACCATGCCGGAGAGCTGATAGACTTTTGGGTCTTGGGCATAGAGCGTTAGGATAAGGGCGAAGGGCAAGAGGAGTTTATTCATATTTGGACGGCGACCAAGAGCATGTCGTCGGTGAGGGCGGCATTACCTCGCCATTCTTCTATGTGGGTTTTGAGGGCTTCGAACCAGGTTTTGAGGTCGTGTGGGGCGTTTTCGGCCAGCCAATCGCGTATTCCTGAGCGTCCGAAGCGCTTACCCGTACGGCCGCTAACGAGACGTTCCCACCCATCTGTAAAGAAGAACAGGACGCTACCTTTTTCAATGGGGAGGATGGTGCTATTGTAGATGCGTGGGCCGGATTCTTCACCTTTTTGGCCGATGAGACGTTTATCGGGTTGGAGGGCTTCCCAGGATTTGAGCACGGGGTTGAAGGCCCAGAGGGGGATAAGCCCGCCCGCATAATGCACCTCACCTAGGTTTGGGAAGACCGTGCAGATGCCGACCTGGAAACCTTCGGCGCTAATGTTTTCGAGTTCTGGGGAAGTTTTTTTGGCGGGGGGATAGAGGAGGTCGGTGAGGCTTTTGTGGAGTTGGCTGAGGATACGGCCGGGGTCGGTGACCCCGCGCACGGCGAAGATTTCGTAGAGGAGGGTATGGGCCATAGTGGAAAGGATAGCGGCCGAGGCGCCTGCACCGGAAGCATCTACGACGGCTAAGAGTTGAGCGCCGTCCTTGCCTTTGCCTACAAAGAGGAAGTCGCCTCCGATGATTTCCTTAGGGCGGAAGTAATAGACGCTATTGGGGAAGACTTGGCGCAGTTCGGCTTCGCCGTGGAGGATGACTTCTTGCAGACGTTTGGCGACGGCGATTTCGCCGTGGAGGATGCCGGCAGTGCCTTTGAGCTCTTGGCGCAGGATGCGGTCCAGAGCAGCTAAGGTGTTTTTATTGATGGACTGGGCGAGGGCGATCCTTCGTTCGGAGTATTCTTTGAGGTAGCGATAGGCCTCTTCCCACCGGCCTTCCTGTTCTGCAAGGCGAGCTTTGAAGTCCGGCAAGAAGTAGGTGAAAGTTCGGTCGCTGACCTCTTTTTGCAAGGCTTCAAAGCGTTCTAAGGCGGTTCGGGCGCGCTGGGTTTCTCCTACATTGAGGCAGGTATCAATGAGCGAGGCCAGAACTTGGGCTAAGAGGGCTGGATTCTGAAGGGCATTGGCCAGCTCCTCGGCTCGGGATAGAAGGGGTAAGGCTTCCTCCCGTTTTTGCTGCGCCGCCTTAATCTCGGCTTGCGTGAGCAGGGCCCGCACAATCAGGTCTTTCTCACCTAATTCGGAGGCAATATCCAGGGCAGCCTGCGCTTCCTCCTCAGCTTTTGCCCATTGTCCCTGTGTCCTATGCAACGTAGCCAACGTAACATGGGAGAAGAAAGCCCCTCGGCTATAGTTATTCGCCCGGTGAATAGCAAGGGCTTTCTGGTGATACTCAAAAGCTAAGTCAAACTGTTCCAGCTCTGCAAAGAGACTGCCCAGATTTCCCAGCGTTTGGGCATAAAAGAAACTCAGTTCAGGCAGGAGCTCCAAGTACCGCAAAGAATGCGTAAGGTATTGGGCCGCCTTTTCCAGAATGCCCATCTGCTGGTGAACGGTGCCGAGGTTGGAGAGGGTGAGACCTAAGCCCCTGAAGTTATCTAATCGCTCAAAGATTTGGAGGGCCTCCTGAAGATGCTGGAGGGCTTCTTCGCTTTTTCCTTGGATAGCTTTTGCGATACCCAAGTTGCGCAGGGCCCAGGCTTCGCCTTCTTGGTAGTGGATTTTACGGGCCAGCTGGAGGGCATCCTGGGCGAGCTTCTCGGTGAGAGCCGTGTTATTGTAGCGGTTATCGTAGGCCTCCTCGTTGAGGCGATCTACGGTTTGCTTCTGACGCTCAATCTCGGGCTCAAGTAAGGTGCTGCTCATAACGTAGCAGGAAGTGGCTGTTCTTGGTAATATCCGGTGCTTAGGCGATGTGCTACAGCCTTGAAGGCGGCAATTGTCCGATCTACATCGGCTTCCGTGTGTGCAGCAGTCGGAATAAGCCGCAAAATAATCTTCCCTTTCTCAATGACGGGATAGGTGACGCCCGAAGTGAAGATGCCGAAGTTTTCCCGCAGGTCCTTCACGAGGGCGATGGCTTCCTGTTCGGAACCCGAAAGATAAACGGGAGTTACGGGAGAGACGGTATCTCCTATGGAGAAGCCGGCTTGGCGCAGTCCTTCTTGGAGGCGGCGGGTGATAGCCCAGAGCTTTTCCCGGCGTTGGGGCTCATAGCGAACCTTTTCCAGGCGCTTGCGGGCGCCAATGACCGCCGCTATGGGTAGCGCCTTCGCATAAATCTGACTGCGCAAGTGATAGCGAAGATACTGAATCACCTCCTTTTCCCCCGCTACAAAGGCCCCAATTAGCGCCATCGTCTTCGCAAAAGTCCCTACCCAAATATCTACCGCCTCCTCAACCCCAAAGTACTCAGGTACCCCCCGGCCTGTCTTTCCCATGACCCCAAACCCATGCGCATCATCCACCATGAGCCGGAAGGGATACTTCGCTTTTAGCTCGGCAATCTTATCCAGCGCCCCAACATCCCCCCGCATCCCAAATACCCCCTCCGTAATCACCAATATGCCCCCACCCGTCTGCTCTACATGCCGTACAGCCTCCCGAAGGCGACTCTCTAAGTGCTCTATGTCGTTATGCCGAAAGCTAAGCCGCCGAGCCGCACTGAGCCGAACCCCATCTATCAAACACGCATGCGAGAGCTGATCATAAATAATCACATCATGGCGGTCTGTGAGCGCATCTATCACCGATAAAAAGCCCTGATAGCCATAATTCATGAGGAAGGCATCGGGTTTGCCTAAGTAATCTGCGATTTCGCGCTCCAGGGCCTCATGCTCGTCGGTATTGCCTGTGAGCATGCGAGACCCCATAGGATAAGCCAAGCCGTAGCGGGCGGCGGCCTCCGCATCTACTTGTCGGATTTCGGGGTCGCTGCCCAGTCCCAAGTAGTCATTGAGCGACCATACCAGGACGGGCTTCCCCCGAAACATCATGTGCGGCCCTAGCGGCCCCTCCAACTTCGGAAACGCCAAATAATGATGCCCAATCGCTGCATACTTGCCCAGATCGGCGCTCATGCGCGAGCGCACCTTGTCAAATAAGTCCATACCTGCCAAAGTTACGGCGAAGCCAGCTCTACTGAGAGAGCTACGAGCCGAAGAAGATACCGAGCCTCCCGCTCAGGAGGATACCACCGCCAGCCCCGAATCACAAACCGCACCTTCACCCAAGCCCCAGCTCCTATTTGTCGCACCGCTTCTCCCACTTCATCATAGGCTTCCATGAGAAGGAGGTCCGTCTCTACCTGCACGACAAAGTACTGCCTCACCCGTCCATCCGAAAGGCCCACCCGCTCCCCTATCTCCACCAAAACCCCCTCGCACTCATAAGGCCCTACACCTTTCATGGCTTATACTAAGTTTCTGAATGGGAAGAGGGACATTGGGGGCGACGCCAGCCCCCAGCGGGGGCTGGCGCCGCCCGAAAAGAAAGTCTATCCCGGAAAATAGGATTAGCCGTGGAAAGTTCCTGCCTCACTTCCATAAGGATATAGCCTCCCTAAACGCCGCTGAAAAAGGGCATGAGAGGAGCCTGAATGTATATTAGGCATAAGGTCTCCTATGGATGGGGGAGGTTGGGTTCTTTTTTTGTGTGGCGCTGGCGGAGGGTAGCTTCTATGTCGGTGGGGGAAAGTCCTGCGGCTTTCAGGAGCACCCACAAATGATACAATAGGTCGGCGGTTTCGGCGGCGAGGGCGGCTTTGTCTTGGGCTAAGGCGGCTATGACGACTTCTATGGCCTCTTCTCCTACCTTTTGGGTGAGGCGAGGCAAACCCTGCCGCAAAAGCTGAACCGTGTAGGAGCCTTCACTGCCCCCCTGCGCTCGCTCCTCTATCAGCCGCCATAAATGCCCCAGCACACTCCCCAGTTCCCAGTTACTTTCTCCCTCCTCTGAAAAGCAGCTGTAAGTTCCCCGATGACAAGTAGGGCCCATCGGTAAGGCCCGCACCAAAATCGCATCCCCATCACAATCCACGCGCATTTCCACCAGTTTGAGATAATGGCCGGAGGTTTCGCCTTTTACCCAGAGGCGGCCCTTTGACCGGCTAAAGAAAGTAACTTGGCCAGTGGCTTGGGTGCGTTGGTAAGCTTCTTCATTCATGTAACCCACCATGAGTACCGCCTGTGTGTGGGCATCCTGAACGACCGCAGGTAAAAGCCCCTTGGAAAAGTCTGGTGTCCTCATAGTCGTACGGGTACGCCATACTGATGCAGGTATGCTTTGACGGTGTGGGGGGTGAGGGTTCCTTCGTGGAAGAGGCCGGCGGCCAGAGCGGCGTCCGCTTCGCCTACAGTAAGCACCTCGTGAAAGTCTTCTATCCTTCCAGCGCCTCCCGAAGCGATGACGGGTACGGAGACGGCTTTCACTACGGCCTGAGTCATCAGCACATCGTAGCCGGAACGGGTGCCGTCCCGACCAATAGCGGTGAGAAGGATTTCGCCAGCCCCTCGGCGAACGGCTTCCTGCGCCCAGCTTACTACTTCCCACGAGGTGCGGCGCCGCCCCCCATGCGTATAAACCCACGCCCTGCCCCCCTCCCAGGCCGCATCTATCGCCACTACAATGCACTGCGAACCAAACACCGCTGCGCCTTCCTCTATGAGTTCGGGCTTCTCTACCGCGGCTGTATTAAGACTCACTTTGTCGGCCCCTGCCTCCAAAAGGCGACGAATATCTTCAATGCTCTGCACGCCCCCGCCCACCGTAAAGGGAATACGCAAATGGCTTGCAATTCGCTCCACCGCCCCCGTAAAAGTCCGCCGACCCTCCACCGACGCCGATATGTCTAAATACACCAGCTCATCCGCCCCCACCTCCTCATAGTAAAGGCCTAGCTCTACAGGATCACCCATTTCGCGTAGATTTTGAAAGCGCACGCCCTTGACGACCTTTCCTTCCTGCACATCTAAGCAGGGGATGATACGTTTGGTCAGGGCCATAGGGTCTTTCTGTAGGGTTCAGACGGGGGGAAGGGGTCTAAGAAACATAGTTTTTGACCCAGGCGGGGATAGAGTTTTCTTCGTAGAGGGCTCGGCCGACGATGGCGCCATAGACGCCGACTTTTCGGAGGGCCTCCAAGTCTTCGGGACCTCGGATGCCACCAGAGGCCAAAATCGGTATGCCAGCCGATAGCCCCACCAGCCGCTCATAAAAGCCTACATCTACCCCTCCCAAAGTCCCGTCCCGTTCCACCTGCGTACTCAAAAATGCCGCAATCCCCATCACAGCCCAGGCGCGAATGAGAGCTTTAGCTTCCAGGAGGGAGTCTTCTTGCCAGCCTTTGAGGGCGACTTTATCGCCTCGGGCATCGGCCGCAATGATAAACCGCCTACCTCCGTAAGTCTGTATCCATGATCGGAGTAGAGCTGGCTCCAACACAGCTACGCTTCCAATCACCACCCAATCAAAGCCCGCCTCCAAAGCCCAAATCAAATCCGCCTCAGAACGAATTCCCCCTCCCAAACTCATCTGTACCTCAGCAAAGGACTCCCGCAGACGCCGTAAAGTCTCCTTTTGAATGAGCTGGCCAGCCTGCGCCCCCTGAAGATCCACTACATGCCATCGCCGCAAACCCGCTTCCCACAAACGCCTACCCACCTCTTCCCAAGACCCATACACCACCCGCTGACTAAAATCCCCCCGCTGCAAACGCACTACCTCACCTTCCCACAAATCTACCCCAGCTATAAGCTGCATAGACGCACAAAGTTGGCAAGAATTTGGAGGCCGATGGAACTGCTTTTCTCCGGATGAAACTGCACGCCCCAAAAATTATCCCGCCGCATGGCCGCACTAAAAGGCTCCCCATAAGTCGTCCGCCCAATCGTATAAGGCGAAAGGGACGCCCGATAACTATGCACAAAGTAAAAGTAGCTCCTCTGAGGAATGCCCAGAAATAGGGGGTCCTCCGCTAAAAGCTCTACCGTATTCCAGCCGATATGGGGGATGCGGGGGGCCTTTTGGAAGCGCTCTACCCTCACGGGGAAAACGCCTAATCCTGATACCTCGCCTTCTTCACTATGGTCGCACAAAAGCTGCATGCCCAGGCATATTCCTAAAAAAGGTCGTTCCCAAGTGGGTATCCAATCGGCCAGGCCGGAGCGCTGTAAATCTTCCATGGCTGGGGCAGCGGCTCCCACCCCCGGAAATACCAGCCCTGCACACTCCCCCAAATCCCGAATATCCCGACTATAAATCACTTCCACGCCTAAGCTTTCTAAGGCGCTTCGGATGGAACGGACATTCCCGCCTCGGTAAGCGATGAGGCCAATCTTCATAAGAGGCCCTTAGTGGAGGGGATGGTACTTTGACTCCAATCTCTTTGGAGCGCTTCTAGAAGGGCCCGCCCTAAGCCCTTGAAGAGGGCCTCTATGAGGTGGTGGGGCTCTTCTCCTGCGGCCCATAAGTGGAGCGTCAGGCCTGCCCGAATTGCAAAAGTTTGGAAGAAGTGTTTCCATAGCGGGGGAGAGATGCCGCCAGGCCCTTCTGAAATCTGGACTTGCCACTCGCAATGTCCCCGCCCACTAAAATCCACCACGACCAGGGCCAGCGCCTCATCCATGGGGAGGTAACGACGCGTACCCTCTAAGCGCCATTGCCCATATCGCTGAAGCCCCCCTACATCAGCTAAAAGCCCCCTCAGCGCCTCCCCTAAGGCAATCGCTACATCCTCCACCGTGTGATGAGCATCCACCTCCAGATCACCTTCAGCCATAAGCTCAAGGTCCCATCCCGCATGATACGCCAAAAGAGTAAGCATATGGTCTAAAAACCCGATGCCTGTTCGGATCTTTCCGTTTCCTGTGCCATAGAGGGTTAGGTGGAGGCTTAGGCGCGTTTCTCGGGTTTGGCGCTCATATCGGGTGGAAAAGACAATCCTTGGAAGAAGGGCCATGATTTCGGTCCAGTCTTTAGCCCGGAAAGCCACAGGCTCTAAGTGGGGCGGTAGGGGGCCTTGACGTGGATTGGGAAGATATATAGCGCGCAGGCCCGCCCGGTATGCCATCTCCACATCCGTAACTCGGTCTCCAATGACTAAGGACCGGGTCTTGTCGGCATTCTGAAGGTATGGCAGAATCATCAGGGGGGAGGGCTTCCGAAAGGGAGAGGGCGCTGACGCAGGACTGCGGTCTATGTGAGTGCCTTCCCAGCTAATCCCTTCACTCTCCAGAATATGCAGGAGGAGACGATGGGGACCCCAGAAGTGCGCTTCGGGAAAGGCGGGGGTGCCCAGCCCATCCTGATTAGTAACCATAACCAGCCGAAACCCTAAGCGCTGGGCCAGCTTAAGAGCCGAGATCACATGCGCTTTCAGCCGAAGGCGCTCGTAACTATCTATTTGCTCGGTGTCGGCCGGCTCCTCTATGAGGGTTCCGTCGCGATCAATGAAGAGATAGTGCATAAAGCAGAAAGTAAAGCATCATTTTCTGTGGGTGTGCCGATGGTGATTCGGAGGGTCTCTTCGCAGAGGGGGAGGTGGCCTCGGTAGCGGGTTACAATGCCACGGGCAAGGAGCGCCTGGTAAATTTCTTTGCTGGAGTGGGTTAGACGCACAAGTAGGAAGTTGGCCTCCGAGGGAAAAACCTGACGTACTATGGGCAGCGCTAAAAGAGTCTGCGCCAGGCGGGAACGTTCAGCCTTGATATGCGCAACGCTCTGAAAGACAGCCTCTGCGCGGCTAAGGGCCTTTATGGCCGCTTGCTGCGCAGGCGTGCTGAGATTGTAGGGCAGCTTCGTGCGGTAAAAGAGCGAAACCACCTCTGGCGGCGCTATCGCATATCCCACTCGCCACCCCGCCAAACCCCACGCCTTAGAAAAGGTGCGAAGGAGGATGAGACTCTCATACCTCCGCCATCGCTTTAGCCAGTAGCCGGGCTCATCAGAAAATTCCACATACGCCTCGTCCAGCACTACCCATCCGTCAAAAGCCTCCAAAATTTTCTCAATAGCCGAGGGGGTTAGCCGATTACCTGTGGGGTTATTGGGGGAGCAGAGGAAGATCAGGCGGGTCTGGGAGGTTAGCGTCTCTAATACCGCTTCAGCCCGTAAGCTAAAGTCAGTCTCTAAACGTACTTTTTGCACTTGGGCTCCATGGAGGCGGGCATAAGTTTCATACACCCCATAGGAGGGCTCCAAGGTGAGCACAGCATCTACATGGGGCTCGCAGGTAACCCGAATCAGCCAGTCAATAATCTCATCGCTGCCATGGCCGCAGAGGACTTCCTCCGGCGCTACGCCCAGGTAGTTAGATAAAGCCTGACGTAGGGCTTTATGGTGGGGGTCAGGATAACGAAAGATGGAGTCTGAGGACCAAGCGGCTGCGTAGGCGTTTTCATTGGCGTCTAGGTAAATCTGAGCTGAGCCTTCAAACTCATCCCGCGCACTGGCATAAGGCGGAATCCCCAAAAGATGCTCACGAAAGCGCTTCATACCGCACGGCTATGGCTTTGGCGTGGGCAGGAAGGCCTTCCGCTTCTGCTAAGGTGATGACGGTAGGGGCAAGCGTGCGAATCCCCGTCTGCGATAAGACTTGATAAGTAAAGCTTCGCATGAAGGCACTTACGGTTAGGCTCCCAAACGATCGGGCAAATCCGCGGGTGGGGAGCACGTGATTGGTTCCTGAGGCGTAGTCTCCGGCACTTTCTGGGGTCCAGTGGCCTAAGAAGACGGAGCCGGCGGTTTGGACTTCGGGGAGCCAGGTTTCGGCGTCTTTGAGGGATAAGATGAGGTGTTCGGGGGCGATCGCGTTGGCGATGGTGAGGGCGTCTTTTAGGGAGGGGACGAGGAGGGCCCAGCTGTGCTGGAGGGTTTGTTGGATGTAGGAGGCGCGGGGGTGGATAGCGAGCGAGGAAGAGATTTTTTCCCACACGGCGGAGATGAGAGGGGGATGGGTGGTGATGAGGCCGACGAGGCTATCGGGTCCATGTTCGGCCTGGGCTAAGAGGTCCCACGCTACCCACTCAGCTGGAGAAGTCTCATCGGCAAGGATGACGACTTCGGAAGGGCCAGCAGGCATATCTATGGCTATCCCTCGGCGGGCCGCCTCCAACTTAGCCGCCTCTACATAGCGATTGCCCGGACCGAAGATTTTATTTACGGGAGGGAGGCTTTGGGTGCCGAGGGCCATAGCCGCAATCGCCTGCGCTCCCCCACACCGCCATACGCGCTCCAAGCCACATAGCCCCGCCGCATACAAAATAGCGGGATGAATAGAGCCATCTCTCTGAGGCGGTGTGCATAGATAAACTTCGGGCACTTCGGCTATTTGCGCGGGTACGCCCAGCATGAGCACCGTAGAGAAAAGGGGCGCCGACCCCCCCGGCACATACAGGCCTACCCGCTGCAACGGCACGTACCGCAGCCCACATCGCACACCCCCCATCGTCTCCACCTCATAAGGCACAGGCTTCTGCAAAAGATGAAAAGCCCGAATATTCTCATAAGCAGTCTCTATGGCGGCCGCTAAGGAGGGCGCTATGGGTATTTGGGAGAGGGGTGGAATAGGCACACTCAGCTCGCCTTCTATGTGCACGCCGTCCCACTGTGCTGTAAAGCGCCGAACTGCCACATCCCCCTCCGCCGCTATAGCCTCAAAAATAAATCCCACCTCCGGAAGGGGAGGCTGCTGCGCTCTGAGCTTCTCCACCGGAAAACCTGGCTCATACCGATAGACCTGCCACATATCAGAAAATCAACTTACCGATGTCCATCACTAAGATTCCTTCGGCTCCAATAGCCTTGAGCTGATGCAAGGTCTCCCAGAAGCGACTTTCTTCCACCACGGTATGTACGGAAATCCAGCCTTTTTCGGCGAGGGGCATAATGGTGGGGCTTTTAAGTCCGGGGAGAATCTTGAGAAGCTCAGGCAGCTGGGACTCGGGTAGGTTGAGCAAAATATACTTTCGGGTGTGCGCCGCCAAAACGGCATCTATGCGAAAGAGAAAGGCTTCCACTTTGTCGTGGGGTGCCTTGGGTGAGGCTACGAGGACGGCTTCACTTTCCATGAAGACATGCACTTCTCGCAGGCCATTCATGAGGAGGGTGGTGCCGGTCGCAACGATATCTACAATGGCGTCAGCTAAACCCAGGCTGGGGGCGATTTCTACCGAACCTTCCAAAGGCACGATGGTAGCGGAGAGCCCGACTTCCGCAAAAAATCGCCGGGTGAGCTGGGGATGACTGGTGGCGATGCGCATTCCCTGACAGTCCGAAAGGGTTTGTATAGGCGATTCTCGGGGTACGGCTAAAGCCAATCGGCACCGCCCAAAACCCAGCCGTCTTAGCACCACCAGCTCCAATCCCGATTCCCCCAAAGTATTCTCCCCCACAATCCCTACATCCGCTGTTCCATTAGCGAGGTACGCCGGAATATCATCATCCCGCAATAGATACGCCTCTAAGGGGAAACCCTGTGCTGGCACCCGCAGCCGATCCCCATGCAGCATCAACCGAATGCCAGCCTCGGTCAAAAGCTGAATAGAATCCTCATGCAGCCGGCCCTTCTTCTGGAGGGCAATCCGGAAAAGGCTCACAAAGTCGCTACGACGTTCTTCTTTACAGAATAGGTTCGTAGGAGGCGCTCCAGCCGGCTTATCCCCTCGTCAATCTCTGCTTCGGTTATCGTGAGGGCTGACCGGGAGCGGATAGAGCGTTCCCCAGCTCTAAGGAGCAGTAGGTTTTCTTTATCCAGCGCATCCTGGACGAGTTTATCGCGCAGTTCTTTGGTGGGGAGGTCAAAAGCCACCATTAAGCCCCGTCCCCGTACATTGGAGATAAGGTCGGGATAAAGGCCTTGGAGTTCTTCCAAGCGCTGCTGGAGGTAAGAGCCCACTTGGGCCGCATGCTCTACGATGTGGTCTTCTTCTATGATGGTGAGGATTTGGGCGGCGCGCACCATGTCTGCGAGGTTACCGCCCCAAGTGGAGTTGATACGGGAAGGTACCCGGAAGACATTCGTGGGGACTTCATCCACCTTAGGTCCGACGAGGATGCCGCACACCTGCATTTTCTTGCCGAAGCTAATAATGTCGGGCTGGGCTTCGGGTCCAAAGTGCTCATGCGCCCAAAACCGCCCCGTCGCCCCCACCCCCGTCTGCACCTCATCATAAATCAGCATCACGTCATTCTCATCCGCTAACTGCCGTAAAGCCTTCATAAACTCCGTCCGAAAGTGATTATCCCCCCCCTCGCTTTGAATGGGCTCAATGATAATCGCACAAATGTCATCCCGATGCTCTACAAACGCCTGTTTGATTTGCGCAATGGCAAGAGCTTCTACCTTTTCTACTCGGGCTATCTCCTCATCCGTGATGGGAAAGCGCAGCTTAGGATTCACAATCCGAGGCCAGTCAAACTTCGCAAAGTACCGAATCTTCGCAGGGTCGGTATTGGTCAGGCTCATCGTATAGCCCGACCGCCCATGAAACGCCTCCTCAAAATGGAGCACCTTCGTCCCTACTTCTCGGCGATAGCCCTTTTGAAAGTTTTTCTGAACCTTCCAGTCCATCGCCACTTTGAGAGCATTTTCTACGGCCAAAGCACCCCCCGCAATAAAGAAAGCATACTTGAGATAGGGTGGGATAGCTACTCGCTCAAAAACCTGCATAAAGTGCGCATATTCCTCCGTATAAATGTCGGCGTTGGTGGGATTGATGATAGCGGCGCGCAAGAGGTGCTTGAGGAAATTTTCGTCTTCGGTCATTTTGGGGTGGTTGTACCCTAAGGGGATGGTAGCATAACACCCAAAAAAGTCCAGGAGCTCCCGATTATGGAGTTTGTCATAGACCCAGACGCCGTGGCTCTTTTCTAAGTCCATCACTAAGTCTAATCCATCCCGCAAAATGCGCCTCTGGAGAATGCCATAGACATCGCTTGGGCGGAAGTTGATTTGATACCGCATGGTGCAAAAGTAACAAATTTGGCCCTGTGTCGGGATTTTTTGTACCTCTTTTGGTGGGGCGGGGTTTAGTGGAGCTTCCGGTGGAGGAGGTGCATCATGCGGTGCGGACATTGCGCTGTCGGGTGGGGGAGGAAGCCTACCTCAGTAATGGGCAGGGGCTTTTGGCGCGGGCCCGCTTTGTGGAGATAAAGGGAGAGCGAGCGGTATTGGAGGTTTTGGAGGTATGGGAAAGGCCTGGTGAGCCGCCGGCCCCTATTGGGCTGGTGGTGGCTTTTCTGAAGGCACCCGATCGCATAGGGTGGCTCGTTGAGAAGGCCGTAGAACTCGGCGCTACGGATATCTTTTTGGTGCCTTTTGCGCGGAGTTTTCCTCGGCGGCCCAGCGAAAGTCGTCTGCGCCGAATCGCCATAGCCGCCCTCAAACAAAACCTGCGTAGCGTGCTTCCGCGCATCCAAGTGTGCAGTCAATGGGAGGAGGTGCCTTGGATGCAGTTTGAGCGCCGGCTTTTTGGGGAGATTGGGGCGTCGGTGCCTCTTCGGCAGGCCCTTCCCTCCACTCCTGTAAGCACGCTCTGGGTCGTAGGCCCCGAAGGCGACTTTACGCCCGACGAGAAGGAGGCCCTTCGCCGCTTAGGCCTTACGGGCGTAAGCCTGGGACACCTGCGCCTGCGAGCCGAAACCGCCGCCCTCCTCTACCTAAGCACCCTCAAAACCCTCTGGGGATACTAACACTTTGCCGTATGTTTGCCTCATGGCAATCCTCGTTGATGCCCACACCAAAGTTTTAGTTCAGGGCTTTACTGGGAAGGAAGGCACCTTCCATGCCCAGCAGATGCTCGCTTATGGCACTAAGGTGGTGGGGGGGGTCACCCCCGGTAAAGGCGGACAAACCCACCTTGGACTACCCGTCTTCAACACTATGCGAGAAGCCGTAGCCGCTACGGGTGCGGAGGCGTCTATTATTTTTGTGCCTGCACCGGGGGCCGCAGACGCCATCATAGAAGCGGCAGATGCGGGCATCCGCCTCATCGTAGCTATTACCGATGGGATTCCCGTGCGGGATATGCTCCGGGTCAAGGCGGTTTTGCAGGCGGATTATCCCCATGTGCGGCTGATTGGGCCTAACTGCCCGGGCGTCATCACGCCAGACGCCTGCAAAATCGGGATTATGCCGGGGTTTATTCATAGGCGGGGCACGATTGGGGTGGTAAGCCGTTCTGGCACCCTCACCTATGAGGCGGTGCATCAGATTACGCAGGTTGGCTTAGGGCAATCTACCTGTGTGGGTATTGGCGGCGACCCCATTGTCGGCTCTAAACACCTGGATATTATCAAACTTTTCATGGAAGACCCGGAGACGGAGGCTATTGTGCTGATTGGGGAGATTGGGGGCACGGATGAGGAGGCAGCCGGGGAATGGATACGAGACCATGGGAAAAAGCCGGTGATTGCGTACATTGCTGGGCAGACGGCGCCTCCGGGTCGGCGCATGGGCCATGCGGGGGCCATCATCACGGGTGGAAAAGGAGGCGCTCGGGAAAAGATGGACTTTTTGGCGCAGTGTGGCGTAACAGTCGTGGAAAGCCCCGCAGAAATCGGGCGTACCGTGGCTCGGGTCCTCAAACGCGCTGCTTAGTGGACATTACCCGTCAGGATTTCGGCTCGGACTTTCATTGGGGCGTTGCCGTCTCCGCCTACCAAATCGAAGGCGGCTGGCAAGCCGATGGCAAAGGTCCTTCCATCTGGGATGACTTTGTCCACCGCCCGGGAAAAATTGACCGCCGCGAAACCGGCGACATCGCCTGCGACTTCTACCATCGCTATCTTGAGGACATTCAGCTCCTGCGAGAGCTGCATATCCCCGCTTTTAGGTTTTCTATTTCGTGGCCTCGTATCTTTCCTCAGGGTCGCGGCCAGCCCAATCCCGCCGGTGTCGCCTTCTACCATCAGGTCATAGATGCCCTCCTGGCAGCCGGTATTGAACCTTGGGTCACCCTCTACCACTGGGACCTTCCCCTCGCCCTCCAGAAAGAATACGGCGGCTGGACCAGCCGAAAAATCGTAGAAGATTTCCTATCCTATGCCGCCTTTTGCGCCAAAGAGTACGGCCGAAAGGTACGTTACTGGATGGTACTCAATGAGCCCTTAGCTTTTACAGCGGCGGGATACCTCTTAGGCGTCCATGCGCCGGGCCTGCGCGGAATCAAACCCTTCTTAGCCGCAGTTCATCATGCGGCTTTGGTGCAGGGCGAAGGAATTAAGCTCCTCAAGGCCCTTTTACCGAGCGGGGCGTGGGTGGGAACGACCTTTTCTACGGCGCCGACCTTTCCGTATCGGCCCCAAAACTGGAAAGACCAAGCCGCCGCCCGCCGCTACGATGCCCTCCTCAATCGCCTCTTCGTAGAACCCCTCATGGGACTGGGCTACCCCGTGGACGCTTTCCCCCTCTTAGAAGAGATAGAGCGACGTCATGGCCAGCCCGGCGATAAAGAACGTATGACTGCCCGCCCAGACTTCATCGGCATTCAAAACTACACCCGGGAGGTCATCCGCCACCATAGCCTCGTACCTTATATTCGGGGTCGTCCCATTCCGCCTAAGCGGCGGGGCGCCCCCTACCAAGCCATGGGTTGGGAAGTCTATCCCGAATCCCTGTACCTCTCCATCAAACTTTTCGCCCGATATGACGCCCAGCTCCCCATTATTATCACCGAAAACGGCTATGCTGCCGAAAACGAAACCACCGATGATCCCCAGCGCATAAGCTATCTTCAAGCCGCTCTCCGCCAGGTTCGGCGCGCCCAAAAAGAGGGCTTTTTAGTCAAAGGGTACTTTATCTGGACTTTCATGGACAACTTTGAATGGGCCGAAGGCTATCGTCCGCAGTTTGGCATCGTATATGTAGATAGAAAAACTTTGGAGCGCCGCCCCAAGGCCTCCGCTTTTTGGTATAGAGACTTTCTGGACGGGAAAGCGACTCTGTGAGGAAGAGAACGCGCCCAAGTCCAAAAGTGATGTACTTTTGAGGGGATGACAGCACAAGAGGTTTTTGAGGCTATCAAGGGCCGAGCGGAGCGGGCCAGCGGCATACAAGGCTCGTTCAAGTTTATCGTGGATGGCGACAAAATCGTGCATGTAGATGCTCGGCAGACCCCGCCTCAGGTCTCTATGGAAGATAAACCCGCCGATTGTACGGTTCGGCTCACTTCGGAAACCCTTAGCGATCTTCTCAGTGGCAAGACTAATCCTGCTACGGCATTTATGTTTGGCAAGGTCAAAATAGAGGGAAATATGGGCTTAGCTATGTCGCTGACGAAGATTTTATGAAGGTTCCTTTTGGACCTGGCAGTCAGCGGCGTTATGTAACACAGGTTTTGCCGGAGAAGGTAGCGCAGTTTCAGGGGGAAGTGGTGCATCCGTATTATTCTACTTTTGCTTTAGCGCAGGATGTGGAGTGGGCCTGCCGGCAGTTTGTTCTGGAAATGAAAGAGCCTGGCGAAGAGGGGATTGGGACTTATCTTTCTATTCATCATGTAGCGTCGGTGCCCTTGGGGGCACAGGTAGAGATTGTAGCGACGCTTTTATGGGTGCAGGGGAGGACGGTGCATTGTGGGTATGAAGTCTATTGGGAGGGGCGGCGGGTGGCTTATGGCGAGCAGACCCAAAAAATCATTGAAAAGCGTTAACTTTATCACTATGCAGAAGCTGCGCTGGTTTGGTTGGTTCAGTTTAGGGTTAGCGGTGGGGTTGTTGAGCTTGATATTGGGTTTTCGGTGGCGGGAGGCGGACCCTGAGCGGGTTCAAGCCGATGACATCAAGAAGCTGGAAACGATCATTAATTTGGTGGAGAGGTACTATTATCGGGATATTTCGCAGTCGGAGCTGGTCTTGAAGGCGATTAATGGCATGTTTAAGGAGCTTGATCCGCATTCTTTTTATATTCCGAGGGAGGTTCAGGAGCAGGAGGAGGCGGAGATGAGTGGGGGGTTTGAGGGGATTGGGATAGAGTTTCAGATTGTGCAGGATACGATTATGGTGGTGGCGCCGATTGCGGGGGGGCCAAGTGAAATGTTGGGGATTCAGTCGGGGGACCGGATTGTCCGTATCAATGGCCGGGATGTGGCTGGAAGGGGCATTACAACTCGGGATGTGGTGAAGTCCCTGCGTGGCCCCAAAGGCACCAAAGTGCGGGTAACTATTTTGCGGCCCGGTCTTCCCCAGCTCTTAGAGTATGAGATTACTCGCGATCGCATACCGATTTATGCGGTGTCGTTTGCGGGGATATTGGAAAATGGTATAGGTTATATTCGGCTCACGCGTTTTAGTGAGACTTCGCACGAGGAGGTGCGTAAGGCCATTCAGCGCTTGAAGGCGGAGGGCATGAAGGGGCTTATTTTAGATTTACGGGGTAATCCGGGTGGGTATTTGCATATGGCTCAGCGCATTGCAGATGAGTTTCTGCCTGCTAATAAACTGATTGTCTATACCAAAGGCCGGGTGCCCGAGAGCAATACTTCTTATTCGGCCACGGGAGTGTATAACTTATATGAGCAGGGGCCGCTCATTGTTATGATTGGGCCTGGTAGTGCCTCTGCCAGTGAGATAGTGGCGGGAGCGGTGCAAGATTGGGATAGGGGGCTGATCGTAGGACAGCGCTCTTTCGGTAAGGGCGTCGTTCAAACCCAGCGCTACCTTCCTGACAGTTCGGCCGTCCGCATCACTTTCTCTCGTTACTTCACCCCTTCAGGCCGCTGTATCCAAAAGCCCTTTGAAAACCTCTCCCCCAGCGAGTACGAAGAAGACCTCAAAAAACGCCAAGAGGAAGGCGAACTCTATGACGAGACAAAAATCAAACTTCCCGATAGCCTTAAGTACAAAACTTCTTCGGGCCGCATCGTATATGGCGGTGGGGGCATCATTCCGGATATCTTTTTGCCCATAGACACCTCTATGCGGCTTGCTGCTTGTGCCGAAGAAGCCCAGCGTAGAAACCTTTACCTTCTCACCGCCCAAGAGTATGTCAATCTCCATCCCGAACTCAAAAAGAAATACACTTCCGCCTCCGACTTCGCCAAGAATTATCAAGTAACGTCGGATTTGTGGGCTCTATTTGAGAGAAAGGCTAAGGAGGCCGGCTTAAGTTGTAACTTAGAAGAAGCAAAGACAGATATCACTTGGCTATTGCGGTCTTTTGTGGGGAAGTTCGCCTATGGGGAGGATGCCCGTACCCGGATCTCTATGGAGCGGGATAAAAACCTTCAGCAGGCGCTTCTCCTTCTGCCCGCGGCTGAGGAGTTAGAAAAAACTGGCCAAGTGGATGTGAGCAAGTACAAGGCACTTTTGCGGGGGAAATGAGGAGAGAGCATCCGCACCCGATAAATGAGGTGTGTGCGAAACACCGAAGTCGGGGCCATGAAACACGACTAATGCCCCCATCGTCCCGGCCCTCATTTCCGCGCGAAGCGCTGTAATTTTGCAAAGAAAGTGAGTGCGCAGGAAAAAGAATATCGCATCAATCGCCAGATCACGGCAGCAGAGGTACGGATCGTAGGACTGGAGCCGCCCGAGCGAAACGGCATTTACCCCTTGGAGCAGGCCCTACGAATTGCCGAAGAGGAGGGAAAAGACCTGGTAGAAATAGCTCCCCACGCCAATCCGCCCGTTTGTCGCATCGTGGAGTATTCCAAACTCAAGTTTGAGCAAAAGAAAAAAGCTAAGGAAGCCAAACAAAAGCTTCACCAGATAGAGGTGAAGGAAATACGGTTTCGCCCCCACACAGACGATCATGATTTTGCTTTTAAGGTTCGTCAGGCCGAGGCTTTTTTACAGGAAGGCAATAAGGTCCGGGCGGTTGTGTTCTTCAAAGGGCGCAGTATCGTGCATCCAGAGTTTGGAGAGCGGCTCTTACAACGTTTTGCGGAGGCCTTGGCTCATGTATCCAAGATTGAGAGCCCTATAAAGTTAGACGGGAAAAATATGACAATGGTTTTAGCTCCGCAGAAAGGAAAAGCACAAAAGCCTAAACAAACATCCTCCTGATTTTCCTGAGGAAATCTCCACTAAGCGATGAACCTTTTGCCCTCGGAGCTGGATAGGTCCGGGGCTTGTAAAGTTTCTTTTGTCTCCATTCGAGAGAGCTATCGTGGGAGGATTGCCTCTATGCAAGGGTTATACCATTTTGAGGCCAAGGCTTTCTTAATGTGAAGAGGGGATGGCGGCGGCCAGCGCCCAAAGGGCGCTGGCCGCCGCCTAAAAAGAAAGTTTATAATGGGAAATGGTATTAGTTTTATGGGCTAATGGGTAGAGTTTTTTTCTGATTTTGAGCAGGAATCCGATTATAGTGTTCTATTAAGTAGGAGTGTAAGTGGCGGTAATTTTCTGGCAGGAGATTGGGGGAGGGGTGCTTTTGGGAGGTGGGGAAGAGGTAACCTTTCCAGAGGAGGTAAGCATAGGCGGCTCCTACCGGTCCTATGAGGATGAGGAGTTCTATCAGAGCCATAGGGGGCGATAAGGTTTTTTGGACCCAGACCCAAGGGAGGGCGAAGAGGATCTCGGCCTCTAGTAAAAGGAGGAGCGTGGCGAGAGGCAGGAAAGGCCAACGCCAGCTTTGCCAGGCGGAGCCCATGGGGACTTCGCCACACTCATAAGGAGTTTGGGCGTCGGGAGAAAATGGAGGGGCCTTCGGAGCCAGTAGCCGCTGTAGGAGATAGCCCCCCAGTCCTACGGCTATGCCCGCCGCCCCATACAGAAGGGTGGTAAGAAGGGCTTTCATGCTATTTGGACTTGGAAGACGGCCTCAAAGGCGTGGATGAGGGCGGTTTTGACTTCGGGGAGGGGGATAGGGGTTTTGAGCTCGGCGGCCATAGAGGTAACGCCTTTGTCCCGGATGCCACAAGGGATGATAAAGCTAAAACCCCGAAGGTCCGTATTCACATTGAGCGCAAAGCCGTGCATAGAAACCCACCGAGAGAGTTTGACGCCCATAGCGGCGATTTTACGGGGGGGCTCAAGAAGCCAGACGCCCGCATGACCGGGGATTCTTTCGCCCCGCAAGCCCCACTGAGCAATAGCCCGAATGATCACCTCTTCCAAGCTTCGCATATACCAGGTAATATCGCGTTTGTACCGCTCTAACCAGAGAATTGGGTAACCCACAATCTGACCCGGAGCATGATAAGTTACATCGCCTCCGCGCTCTACGGCATGGACTTCTATGCCTTGGGCTTGGAGGAGAGGCTGAGGGAGGAGGAGATGATCGGGCCGGGCATTGCGTCCCAAAGTGATGACAGGAGGATGTTCGCAGAGAATGAGTCGGTCCGTCCAGCCTTCAGGGTGGTCTAAGGCCTGCTGAACATAGGCTTTCTGGCGGTCCCAAGCCTCCTTATAAGGGATGAGCCCCCAATCCTCTACGAGGACTTTGCGGTGCGCAGTTGAAGGAAAAGCAGCCATATCACGCCTATCGTGATAGCACTATCGGCAATATTGAAGATAGGCCAAAGAGCCATGTATTCGCCACCCCAAATAGGTACCCAAGAGGGAACATAGCCCTGCCAGATATCTATATAAATAAAATCCACCACATGCCCCTGGAACCACCCGCCGTCATAATCGTTGATGGAGGCGAAGAGAACCCCATAGAAAATGCGGTCAATGAGGTTGCCAATAGCGCCGCCGAGGATGAGCCCGCCCGGCAGGGCATAAGCAGCTTCCTGCGAAGCCAAACGCCATAAGTAATAACCGATACCCACACTCACAGCTAAGGCAAAAAACGTCAGAAGAAGCCGCGGCCAAAACCCCATCGGACCTTCGTCAGGAAAAAGACCCGCCAAAGAAAGCCCAAAAGCCGCACCCGGATTTTCTACAAAGTGAATCTTGAACCAGCGGCCTAAAAGAGGAAGCTCATAACCCAAAGGCAAATGGAGTTTGACGAGAACTTTGCTCAGCTGGTCCAAGGAGAGTGTCGCTATGACAGTCCCCCAGAAACGCCGACGTCCCATCAGGCTCGTTTTTCCTTGACTTCTACGAGGGTTTCAGCGACGGGGACAGCCAGCAGGCGCTCCTTGGGAATCAACTTACCCGTTACTTTACAAATGCCATAAGTGCCATTTTCTATGCGGATGAGGGCGCGCTGCAAAGCATCAATATACTTGAGGGTGCGAGTCATGAGCTGCTCCAACTGGACTTTTTCGGCATATTCGGCACCCATGTACTCGCCGGTGCGATATTGGTCTTCAGCGGCAGCGACAAGGTCTTGCAAGGTGTCTTTTAGACGCTGATACTCTTTTTGAGCCTCTTCCAGCTTTTTGAGAATAAGCTCTTTGAATTCGGCCAGCTCCTCGGCTGTGTAACGAGTTTTCTCAGGCGTGCTCATACGCTTTTACAATATGGATTTGGACAGGAATATCATAGGTGGAGGGGGAGATTTCGGCGGCTTCCCACGTGATCGGATCGGCGAGACATTCGGTAGCAATCAGGCTGGTGTAGGGTCGCAGACGCTCTATGAAGGCCTGCGGCGCACGCAGGGTAAGCTGAATGCGATCGGTTACTTCTAAGCTTTGGTTCTTACGTTCTACCTGAATCAGATGGATGAGTTCTCGCAGGAGGCCTTCGGTTTCCAGTTCGGGCGTGAGGCGGGTATCCAGAGCCACGACGAGCCCGCCCTCAGCGGCATAAAGCCAGCCCGAAAGCTCCTGCGTGCGCACATCCAAGTCTTCCTGAGAAAAGGTCTCTCCCTTCCAAGTTAGATGGCCGGTTTGCAGGAAGGCGCTAATCTCCTTTTGAGAGAGGCCCTGAAGATAGGCCGCAAAAGCTTGGATGCGGGCTCCGAGACGTTGCCCTAAGCGGCGGTAGTTAGGGCGAAGCTCGTACCGAACGGCCTCGCTATGGTCGTCCAAATAGGTGATAGCTTTGACATTCACTTCATCCAGGAGGATAGATTGGAGGGGGGATAGCCAGCCATGGTAGGATTTGGGGAGGAGGATTTGAGGGAGGGGTTGGCGTACGCGCAGATGGGTGCGTTTGCGTAAGCTGTGGATGAGGGAGGCTAAACGGCGCACCTTCTCCATGGACTCCTCTAAGGAGGGATTTCGAAGCTCGGGACGAGGCACGGGAAAATGAGCTTCGTGCACGGAGGTGGGCGAACCCTTTAGGGCTCGCCAGAGCAAGTCCGCCGTGAAAGGAATTACGGGCGCCGCCAGAGCCGCCACCCGCAAAAGCGTCTCTCTCAAAATATAAAAAGCGGCCCACTTATCGGCATCCTTTTCGCCTTTCCAGAAGCGGCGGCGGTTGCGACGTACATACCAGTTGGAAAGCTCCTCGGTAACAAAATGCTCAATGAGGCGGGCGGCCTCAGTGGGGTTGTAAGCCTCATACGCTTCACCAACAGCCTGCGTGAGGGTCTCTAAGCGAGAAAGCAGCCATTGGTCCATGAGCGTAAGAGCCTCTGATGAGGGCGGAGGAGCATCAGAAGGATAGCCATCTATTTCTGCGTACAATGCAAAGAAGTCGTAAGTATTGTAGAGGGTGGTGAAGAAGTTTCGTACTTTTTCGGCGAGGCGGTTTTCATCAAAGCGGACATTTTCCCATGGGGGGGCATTGGTGATGAGATACCAGCGCACGGCGTCAGCCCCATACTGGTCCATGAGCGCAAAAGGGTCCACTACATTCCCTAAACGTTTGGACATCTTGTTGCCGTTTTTGTCCAGAACAAGGCCATTGACGAGGACGCGTTTGTAGGCTACGCTGTCAAAGAGGGCCACCGCGATCGCATGCAGGGTATAGAACCACCCCCGAGTCTGGTCAATCCCCTCCGCAATAAAGTCTGCCGGAAACTGCTTTTGCCAAAGCTCTTGATTTTCAAAGGGGTAATGCCATTGGGCATAGGGCATAGCGCCCGAGTCAAACCACACATCAATTACCACGGGCTCTCGGTACATGGGGGAGCCATCGGGAGCTTTGAGGATGATCTCATCTACATAAGGGCGGTGGGGGTCAAAGTCGGGATTTTGGAGGGGGTTTTGGCTCATGAGGCCGGCGGCCACGGCTTCGTCAATGGCTTCTTTCAGTTCGGCAAAGGAACCGATACACCTTTCATAGCGGCCGTCGGCGGTGCGCCAAATCGGCAGAGGAATGCCCCAATAGCGAGTGCGGGAAAGATTCCAGTCCTCAAGATTTTCCAGCCAGTTTCCAAAGCGGCCTTCCCCAATAGCGGGAGGGTACCATTGAATGGTCTTATTGAGCGCTACGAGCTTATCTCGCAGGACCGACATGCGAATGAACCATGCTTCCACGGGATAATACAAGATGGGCTTGTCGGTGCGCCAGCAATGGGGGTAGTTGTGCTCATACTTTTCAGAGCGGAAGACCAGTCCTCGGGCTTTGAGATGGGCGATGATGTCTTCGTCTACGCTGCGGTAAGAGGGGTCGTCGGTGTAGTTTTTGACGTATCGGCCGGCAAAGTCGGTGATGGCGGGGACAAACTTGCCTTCTTTATCTACGATGGGGGTGGGTTGGTCATTTTCGTCGCGGGCGAGGATGGGCGCAATGCCATTTAGGCGCGCTACGCGTAGGTCATCCGCTCCAAAGGTCGGCGCAATATGCACGATGCCGGTACCTTCTTCGGTGGTAATGAAGTCCCCTGGGATGATGCGCCAAGCATCGCCTTCAGGCTGAATGTAGGCGAAGAGCGGTTGGTAGCGGCGCCCGATGAGTTCCTCCCCCCGAAGGATCCGCCGAACGCGATAAGGCAAACGCCCCCGCCGTAAGTCTATCTCGCTGGGGTCCATGGGGAGCTTTTCTCCCTCAGCACTAAAGTACTTGGGGAGGGTCGCTTGAGCTAAGATAACCCGAATGGGCGCTCGGGTATGAGGCTGGAAGGTTTCCACCTCGGCGTAAGGCAGGGAGGGATCTACAGCCAGGGCCGCATTGGCCGGAAGCGTCCAAGGAGTCGTCGTCCAAGCTAAATAATACAGGGAGGGGTCCTGCGCATCTGGAAACTGAACCGTTAGGGAGGGATCCTTCACGGGGCGGTAAGCTCCCGGCAAATTCAGTTCGTGCTGGCTGAGGGCAGTGCCCGCCGCCGGCGAATACGGCTGAATAGTGTAAGACTTGTACAGCAGCCCCTTCTCATAAAACTTTTTCAGAAGGAACCACACACTCTCTATGTATTTGGGGTCAAAGGTGATGTAGGGGTCATCTAGGCGCACCCAGTAGCCCATGCGGCGAGTAAGCTCGTCCCAGGAGGCTTTGTAGCGCATGACGGCTTCTCGGCAGGCCTTATTGTAGTCGGAAATGGAGATTTTTTTGCCGATGTCGGCGCGGGTGATGCCCAGTTCTTTTTCTACGGAGAGTTCTACGGGTAGGCCGTGGGTATCCCAGCCTGCTCGGCGTAGCACATAATAGCCCTTCATTGTCTGGTAGCGGCACACGAGGTCTTTGAGGGTGCGGGAAAAGACGTGATGGATGCCGGGTTTGCCGTTAGCTGAGGGAGGCCCCTCGTAAAAAACGAAGGCGGGGCGCCCCTCCCGCTGGGCCAGCGTGCGCTCAAAGGTCTTCTCCTCCTCCCAGAGGGCTAAAAGCTCCTTTTCCCAAGCAGGCAGGTTCAAGGGGCCAAAGCGCTTCCACATGGATGTGCAAAGGTACGAAAGGCCAAAGGGCCAGCCGAGATTCCCAAAAACCTTCACCCATTACTCTATACACGCCCCTACCATCCACCAAAAAGGTTTTGTCGGCGATAAGGGGATTGGTTTCTAATCAGAGGGCCGATCAGCCCAAGAAGTCTCTGAAAGAATGCCCCCCTAAAGCCCTTTGCCCCTGTAGCTGTCTCTCAAAAGAGAGGGGCCTTTGGCTAAAGAGGCTCTTTCTGCTTATACCACTTGCAATCAAAAACCTTCTGAATAAAGAGAGATGTTTTGGCCGCTCCGCCCCTTCGGGGCGGAGCGGCCGGGGGCGGGGGGGGGGCCCCGCCCCGGGGCGCCCCGCCCCCCCCC
>Ga0272445_1000879_pt1 | contig 25510 bp, 26 predicted proteins | sample YNPCB0031_FD_194404 | JGI IMG/M metagenome (GOLD analysis project Ga0272445, IMG submission 194404) | Hot spring sediment microbial communities from Yellowstone National Park, WY, United States - YNP-CB-003-1 | ecosystem: Environmental > Aquatic > Thermal springs > Hot (42-90C) > Sediment... | reverse complement strand
CTCCTCGCTTTTATAATGAACCTGAAGAACCTCCCGAAACTTGGAAGGGATGCTCACTCGACCTTTACTGTCAATCACATGCTCAAATCGTCCGCGAAACACAGTATCACCACTTTATCCCACTTAATCCCACTTTAATCTATTTTGAGGAAGTTGTCAACTTTTGGAATTGTGTTTAAAAAACAAAAGGGGGGTTAACCCTCCCCTTTTGTTTTTTGAGAGATATGGCCCTTTAAGGCGTTAACTTTTGACCTTTTCCCTTTCTTCGAGTCTAACTTTACGTCTCAAAATCTTTCCTGAAGGTGAGGTGGGAAGGCTTTCCCGGAACTCGATAAAGTGTGGTACCTCGTAAGGTGCAAGTTTTTTGCTACACCACTCAATTATTTCTTGGGTTGATGGGGGGGCTGTTACTTCTTTTTTAAGCACAACCAGTGCTTTTATCTTCTCACCCACTTCGGGATCGGGAATTCCTATTACGCAGGCTGCCGTCACGGAAGGATGTTCATTTAAAACCCTTTCGACTTTTGAAGGAACTACCCTATATCCTTTATGTTTGATTATATCACCTGACCTATCTAAGAAGAAAACCCACCCGTTTTCGTCTATTTTTACTATATCGCCGGTCTTATACCATAATCTATCCCCTATTTTTATAAAGCTTTTTGAGGTTTCTTCGGGTTTATTCCAATAACCTTTAATCATATGGTCAGAAGAGATGAGAAGTTCTCCCTGCCCCGGAATACTGACCTCTTCCATGGTATCCGGATCCACAAGTTTTGCCTTCCAATGAGGGAGAACTCGGCCTAAACTTCCTTCAGGAATTTCCTCGTCCCCTGGAGTCATGGTTATACCACCACAGGCCTCTGTGGCACCAAGGCCTTGATAGATATATTTCCCCGTTCGTTCTCGCCAACGCTCAATGAGAACTGGAGGCAGATAATCACCTCCACTGTAACACCATTGAAGGGAGCTTAAATCATATTGATCGATTTTCGGATGTTCCAAAATCATCCGATAGAAAGTGGGAGTACCAAATATGTTCGTAACCTTATAACGTTCAATATGAGCCAAAACATCTTCAATGTCCATCCTAGGAAGTATCACCAGGGTATCTCCGTAGAGAAGCCCTGAAAGCCCCTGAGCCTGTCCCAAGATGTGATAAAGAGGGGATCCTTGAAGGATTATAGCTTTTCCTTTTGGCACCACCTTAGCAACAGTTTCTCTTTCTATTTTGGTACAGGAAACAAAAACGTCATGGGTAAAGGGGACACCCTTGGGTAGACCGGTTGTACCACTAGTATAAAGGATCTCAGCTAGGTCATCGGGATCTACTTCTACTTTGGGAATCTCTTTCCCCTTTTTGAGAAGTTCGTCAAACATTATTACCCCTTCTGGGTTTCCAAATTTCCTTGCCTTTAAAACAACCTCATTCACTACTTCTTTCCACATTGGTAAGTGTTCAGCAGTATTACTGAAAATTACGTTTTCAAAAAGTCCAGCGTTTTTTAAAGGTTCCACATTTTGGAAATTTGCTTCACAACAAAAAATCGTCTTGGCTTCGCTATCCTTAGCTATGTATTCCAGATCGTGAGAGCCGTAAAAATGGGTCACTGGAACCGCCACAGCTCCGATCCTTTGTAGGCTAAACCACGCTATCACCCACTGAGGGCAATGGGGTAAGTAAATTATAACTCTTTCCCCTTTCTTAACCCCCATTGCACTAAGGGAACTGGCAAGTCTTTCGCACAAATCGTGAAGTTCAGAATAACTGTACTCAACTCCAAGGTAAATCAAGCTGTTTTTATGTGGCTTCGTCTCCACCGTTTCTTCGAAAACATCCCATACGCCCCTTTTCATGATCCTTCCTCCTTGAGAGTTTTTGCCTTAAGTTATGCCCTATTAGTCTCCCATTATTCCCTTCCATTGTAAAGTTTGTAAAACAAAAACAGATGAGCCCCCTACTTTAGAGTAGGAGGCTCATTTAACTTGTCTTAAACCTAAAAATTTATTAGTAAATGTGCCTCAAAGGATAAAGCCCAACTTTAACCTGCTTTCCACCTCTAACCTGGTCCACCCTACAAGCATCTATACCTTCGACTTTTTTAGGACCATAAGTAAGGGGCGTATTGGTCAATCCTCCGGTATCCAAGTTCTTTATCCTCCAGAGACCTTTCTCGAGCACATCCACAGGCCTAAGCTTTTCAAAAGGCACCTGTTCCATCGCTAACCTTATAGCCTCAAGCTGAATCATAGCTTCCACAATACCCGCCATATACATCACGTGAGGAACCTTAGTGGGAGGCGTATAAGTAGGCCTATATTTTTTGAAAAGTTCATGGATGAACTTCATACCCGGACAGTCCTCATCCCAGGCTGGGAATAAACCACCTACTACTACACCCTCTCCGAGCTCACCCATCGCAGGTATAAAGACCTGAAGGTGCATCGGAGTGGCAAAACCAAAAACGATCTTGTATGGAAGATGAGGCCCCATTCCAAGCCTTACGGCCTCCTTTATGGTGGGTTGCCCTCCCGGATTGATCATAAAGCCAAGGGCCAAATCAACCCTATTTTCCTTAAGCCACATGAGCTGTGTTGTGGGAGGAGTGGTAGGGACAAGGGGGACGTATTGGCGTCCTACGAATTCATAACCTATTTTTTCAAGATATTTCTGCATTTGGGGAATCTCTATGGACTTACCAGCTGGGTTATCTGCTGTAAGATAAGCTACCCTTGGTTTCCGAGATTCTTTCCAATTTTCCTTAAACCAATCCGCTATGGCAGCCAAACTATCGGTATAAATGGGATAATAACTTACCAGTGTCCCTGGCTCAGGAAGCATTAGATAGGGACCTGTTGCCATACTTGTGGCCATCATCCTATCTTGAGCAAGCTTATCTTTAAGGGCAAGGGCTTGAGGGGAACCGGAAACCCTAAATACTAACATTCGGCCCTTTAATTCCTCATATATGGAAAGCGCTTTGGCCGGCTTTAATTCGTCATCACGCCATAGGACCTCTATTTCAATATCACCGGGCCACTTTTCCTTCCGCCAAGGGGCAAGGTTCTTGGTCTCATTTACATATTTGGCATAATCTTCAAACCCCATGAGAACCGCCGCCGCATCCTCAGCATAAGCCCCTGTAAGAGCAAAAGCGCCCCCAATGTAAACCTTCTTTTTGGGTTGCCCTTCACATATCCCTAAAAACCCTAAAACCATCAACAAAATCGTTAAAACCCACACTTTTCTTACCATCTTGCACCTCCTTTTTAAAAATTTGTAAATTTAAATTTATTTTCCTCACCCCATAAGAAGTGGCCATCGCTTTATATAAGTCCACAATTTCTCCCACCCATGCCATAATCCCCTTGGTTCAAAAATGAGAAATATCACAATAATGAGCCCTCTCACTATTAAACTTAACGAAGCTGCAAACTGAGCAGCCACAGCAGGAAATAAACTAGAAAGGATCGGTCCAACAATAATCACCAGCTCATCTAATAACTTCAACACTACTGCTCCTATTACTGCACCCCACGTATTCCCCATTCCTCCTACTATTAACATTGCAAGATACCATACTGAATCCATGAAAGGAAACTGATCTACACTAGCAAAAGCATAGTAATGAACCAATAAAGCTCCTGCAATACCTGCATAAACACATCCTATAAAAAACGCTTGAAGCTTATAAAACCACAAATTTATTCCCATAGCTTCAGCTGCAATATCAAAATCCCTTATGGCCATAAAAGCCCTTCCAATTTTACTACGTGCTATATTGTGTGCGGCTATTGTAGAAATTAAAGCGATAATTGCCACTAGATAAAAATAGCTGAGTTTGCTACTCAATACATATTTGCCTATTTTAGGTCTTGGAACTGCAAGCCCATCGGGACCACCAGTTATATGATAAAGTTGCAGTATAAACCACATAATTATAAAATAGGCCGCAATCGTGGACATGATCAAATAAAAACCTTTTATCCTAAGTGAGGGAAGCCCGAAAATTAACCCAACTAAACCAGCACCGATACCACCAAGGGGAAGTGCAATCCAAAACGAAAGTCCGAGTTTGGCAGTAAGTACCCCGCAAACATATCCTCCAACTGCCATGAACCCCACATGTCCCAAGGAGACCTGACCGCAATAACCAGTAAGCAAATTGAGTCCATGTGCACTTGTTATAGAAATCCCTATCATGGTCAAAATTGTAAGGACTCTATCCGAACAAAAACGAGGCAAAAGAAACAGCAACAACAGAAAAGCCAAAAAGGCAAACCATTCCGTCTTGCTTTTAAAGAGCGAAAGCTTTTGAGCATAAACCCTATGAGCTAAGGAGTCATTCATCCCTAAACCCTCTCGATCTTCTTCAATCCAAAGAATCCGTATGGTCTTATGATTAACACTATTATCATGACCACAAAAGGAAAAACTCCTGCAAAACCGCCCCTTGGCAAAAGAGGATCCAAATAACCGGAGGCTAAATTCTCAAGTACCCCTAATATAATCCCCGCAATTACCGCTCCGCCCAAAGACTCCACTCCACCGAAAAGAGCTACCGTAAAAGCCTTAAGTCCAATTTCGGCAAGAGGCACCATTACCCCCGAGATAGCCCCTAATAATAATCCTCCGATAACTCCGACTATAAAAGCAACTACCCAAGCGAGTTTATAAACGGTAGTAGCTCTGATTCCAAAACTCTGAGCAACATTCAGATCTTCTGCGGTAGCTCTCATCCCTAAACCAAGCTTCGTATAGCGATAAAAAATCATCAAAATACCCACACAAATCGCCGAAATGAAAAATCCTATTGTTGGTTCCGAAGGTATAGATATAAAACCAATTTTAAGCGAAAAAGTGGGAAGCAAATCATGATATGTTTTATATTGTCCCCCCCAGATTAAGGTAGCCATTCCTTCTATAATAGTAGCCAAAGCAATAGTCATCATAATAATCGAAATAACAGGTTGCCCAATTAATGGACGAAGTAAAAGCCTCTCAATTATCAATCCCATTAATGCTGCTACCCCCACCATACAAAAAATGCTTAACCACAAAGGAAAACCCGTAATCACTAAAAAGGTATAACCTAAATATCCTCCCAACATAACAAAATGACCTTGTGCTATATTAAAGACATTGGAACTCTTAGTAATCATAACGAAACCTATCGCAATTAAAGCATATATCATCCCTAATGCTATCCCTGTAACAACCAGTTGCAAAAAGAAATTCACATTTCCACCTCTTTCAAATAATCTTTTGTATTCAGAATTTCATTCATAATTTTTTGCCGTCTAAAATGTCCTGTCAAAGTTATATGACCTTCAAATATATCAAAAGGTTTTAACAAAATCTTAAACCTTTTGATCTTCAATCCTTCTGATAATTTTTGATTTACTTTAGACAACCCTTCTTTAATATATCCGAGCACCTCTTCTTTTTCTAACAGATCGCTTAAACTCAAATGTTCTATCCCCTTTGACCGAGCTAACTCTGTTAATCTATCTGGATCAGGTACTATAAGAGCACTTAATGTACCGTTTTCTTTAAATACGAAAACATCTTTGATTCCTTCTGTAACTCGAAGCTGGCTTTCTAAGAGTTGAAAGGAGACTATCTCTTTTTCTTCCAAAAACACCTCTTCTTTCCTACCCCAAAGCTCAATTTTTCCGTCTTTTTTTATCATCCCCATATCATCCAACTTGACTCTCTCATGAGCCTTAACTTCAAAACCATCCGGAGTCTGTAAAACCTCTACCCCAACAAAAGGAAATCCCATATCTCCTGGATTTTCCATTATCCCTTGGGTGACTGATATCAACCCCACCTTTTTATTCCAATAAAGGTTTTTAAGAACAATATCTATTCCTTTGAAAAACTTAATAACCTCATTGCATATCAAAGGTCCTATGTTATAACATAATTTTACCTTATCTAAACCTAACTTGGCTTTTAAAGGCTTGCAAAAGATCAAATTCAACAAGGATTTTTTTATACCACTCTTATTTTGTTCAACTTTAAGCAAATACTCCCAAATTTTTCTCAAAATACCTGTGGTAGGTATTTTTGTTTTCACATTTTTGTACAAATTTTCCCACGTTCTTCCTGAAAAATACAAAACTGTAGGCTTTATTTCCCTCAAATTTTCCATATATGTTTCTTCTCTTTCTGCAAAAGCTAAAGTACATCCACTAAGTAAATGTACTCCAAACATTAAAATCTTATCCATAAATCTAACAGGTGGGAAAAATGGCATAATGACCTCGTTTTTTGTAAATTGTTCTTTTTCTATTAATTTTTTAGCATTTTGTAAAATATATTCTTGAGTATATAAATTGGTAGTAAACTCTGTAAGCCCTTCCGAATACACACAGGTACAAATATTTTCCAGTGAAACACTTCTATCAATTTCTATCGGTTTTTCTAAATTCTCATTAATTATCTCTTTGAAACCCTTTAAGTTATGAAAAGGAAAATCCAAGATACCTTTATAATCCCAGAAAACTATAGCTTTTGCTTTTTCTAATATATCGCCAAAAGACAAAAATTTACTTATTTCTTCTCGTCCTCTTAAAACTAATACCTTAACTTCGTATTTAGTTATAAGCTGATGTAATTGCTGAAAATCCCAAAAATCTCGGATTGTTAAGGATATTCCTCCAATCGCATATACAGCCATTTCAGCTATACATATCTCTGGAGAGTTTGGGCCGCAAATTAAAACCCAATCTCCGCTTTTAATTCCTAAATTATAAAAATACGAGGCTAAAGCATTAACATACTCAAAGTAGTCTTTCCAACTGTATTTCCACCAAACACCCTTCCTTTTATAACAAAAAGCAGAAATCTTCTCTCCATAATTTGTTGCGTTATAGCGTAGTAAATCTATTAAAGAATTAACATTTACAACATCCATGCTCGATCCGCTCTTTTCAATTTTTTATAACTTATTCGGTTACTTGTACTTATCCCTAAATAAAAATCTTTTATCATTTCAGAATCTTTAAGTACATCCGATTTTCCTTCCATTACTATTCTACCATTCTCCAATATATAACCATAGTGTGCAACTTCAAGCGCCATCTTCGCATTTTGTTCAACTAATAGTATTGACATTCCCATTTCTTTGTTAATCCGATAAATGATCTCATAAATTTCTCTAACAACAAGAGGAGCTAAACCTAACGATGGCTCATCCAAAAGCATCAATTTAGGTCTTGCCATTAAAGCTCGCCCAATTACTAGCATCTGTTGTTCCCCACCAGAAAGATAACCGCTGACCCTTTTTCTCATATCCTTCAGTTTAGGAAACCATTGGTAAACCATCTCTAAATCAGATTTAATGGAATCCTTATCTTTTCTACTATAAGCTCCAACCAATAGATTCTCCTCGACTGTAAGATGTTCTAAAACCCTTCTCCCTTCCATAACTTGAGCGATTCCCATCTTGGAGATTTCGTCGGGAGGGAAGTTATTAATAACAACTCCTTTAAATATAACATCTCCTTTTATGACCTCTCCTTCTTCTGTTTTTAGTAAACCCGAAATAGTTTTTAACACGGTGGTCTTACCAGCACCATTTGGCCCTAAAAGGGCTACAATATTTCCTCGAGGTACTTCAAGGGTGACGTTTCGCAAAACGTGGATCACTCTTTTATAGGCAACATCTATATTATTTAATTTTAATAATGTCTCATTCTTCTCCAAGGTACGCCTTTATTACGCGAGGATTTTTCTTTACTTCTTCAGGAGTACCTTCGGCAATCTTTTCGCCGAAATCTAATACCACAATCCTATTAGCCAAATTCATAACAATACCCATATCATGTTCAACTAAAATCACACCCTCTACTCCCCTCTGTAAAACTTCTGAGGCACTATAAGCTCCTTTCTGTCCATGAAATACTTCCAAAATATATCGCGTAAACTCCTCTTTTTCCTCTTGATTCATTCCGGCCATAGGCTCATCCAGAAGTAAAATCTTAGGCTCCATCGCTAAAACCCTTCCGAGTTCGACCCTCTTCCTCAGTCCATAGGGGAGAAAAGCCACTCTTTCGTTTCTCCAAGGTTGAAGATCCAAAAAATCTATGATCTCTTCAGCTACTTCCCTATGTAAAGCTTCTTCTTTTTTGGTCCATCCTACATATAAAGCTGCAGTAAGCATATTCTGCTTCTTCATAAAAATGTGCCTTGCCGCCAAAATGTTCTCTAGCACAGTTAAACCAGAAAATAAGCCTATATTTTGAAAGGTCCTTCCTATTCCTAGTTTCGGAAGTTGGTAGGGAGATAAATTAGTAATTTCTTTACCGTAAAAATATATTTTCCCTCTTTGAGGTTTGTAGAAGCCTGTTATACAATTCAATAAAGCTGTTTTACCTGCACCATTAGGGCCTATCAAACCCAATATCTCTCCTTTTTTCAATTCCAAACTCACATCCATTAAGGCTACTACACCTCCAAAACTTAACCATATGTTTCTTGTAACAAGTATCTCCATTTTTATATTGGCGGTTTATTAACTCATGTTTTACTTTACTTTAAAAAAAAACTTTTGTCAATACCTCATTTAGGCTAAGCCGGTTTGGGGTACAGAGGTCGTGCCGTTCTCCTAGGGCTTTTGTCTATCACTTCAAAAACGTTGTCTTGCCATTGTCCAATTTCACCTGGATGACATTCCTTTGCAAGGATCTGTTTCTCGTCATACCAATAAAGACCAAGGGCAGTTTCAAATTTGCTTTTGGCTAAAACGTCCCTAACCACTTTTTGGTCTAAAGTACCCGCCTTTTCTATAGATTTCTGAAAATGTTCCAAAGAAGACCAAAAATAAAGGGGACCCCAATAGGCAGGTTCTATTTTAAAGTATTGGAGGTGCTTTTTTACTAGCTCCGCGGCTCGAGGAGAGGTTTTGGCGTTCCAAGCACCTCCACCCATCACCCCCTCAACTTTTTTGGCTCCAAAGATATCTCTATAAACCACTGGATCGTAAGGTCCCACGCTCATCCATATGGCATTAAAGTTAATATTATTAGCAATAGCTTGCTCAGTAATTGCAACACTTTCTTGTGGATAGCAAGCTGCAACAAAGGCATCCACTTTCAATGTTTTTGCTTCTTGTAAGAATGGAACAAAATCTTTTGTTACATCGGGTGGGAAAGATTTCACCATTTTAACTTCGATACTTTTTCCTTAAAGTAAGGGATCAAAGTACTGCCATATTCTAAACCATGCAAATCTCCTCGGTAAATAATCGCTACGCTCTTTACACCCACTTCTGCAAAGATTTCTGCAAGAGCTGGCCCTTGAGTCTCAGCAAAATTTAACACTTGGAAGAAATAAGGTAAAGTTAGTTCTTTCAATTTTATGGCACCACCTGCCCCACCAATTAGGATGTAACCGTATTTGTTAAATATGTTCGCAGCAGCATATAACCAAGCTGTTCCCCAAGGAGGAAGCACAAAATCCACCTTGTCCTCCAGGATCAGTTTCTCCAAAAGCTTTGTGGTCTTCCCAATATCACTTTCGTTGTCATAAATCTTTAATTCTATAGGTAACTTCCTCCCATATTGCTTGACGTAAATACCACCCGCTTTATTTACCTCTTTGACCCACATCTCATAAGTGGTACCAGCAGAAAGTTTTGCTGCAGGTGCTAATGGACCTGAAAGAGGCCAAGTTTGTCCGATAACTATTTTATCCTTTGCCCATAAGATCGTTGAAAATACCAAAAACTGCTGTTGTAATGATAAAACTTAACCTTTTCCAGAACCTCATCTCATACCTCCTTTAAGGTTTTTTAAGAGAGCTCATACGCTCCCTGTAATTCGCAATATATCTTCTGGCCCTAACATCCTTACCCATTATCAAATCAGCTGCTAATACAGCAGGCCGAACTTGGGCCACATCGACGATCAAACAAGTGGCACCACATTCTATAGCCATAGCTACAAAAGTACGATTGAGGAGTTCTCGATCAGGAAGGCCAAAGGACATGTTACTTGCCCCTAAAGTGATGTTAACCCCAAATTTTTCCCTAACCTTCCTTATGGCTTCAAGCACGGCGATACCCGCCTTTTGATCAGCTCCCACCGAAGAAGCGAGGCAATCGATAATGATGTTGCTTCTATCAATCCCCATGGACTCTGCCCTTTCTATGATTTTGCCCGCAATAGCAACTCTTCTTTCGGCATCTTTAGGTATACCTTCGTCATCTTGAAGAAGGCCGATGACCGCCGTTCCATATTCTTTAACCAAAGGCAAAACCCTCCTAAGGGAATGTTCTTCTCCAGTAACAGAATTTATAAGGGCCTTACCCTTGTAAACCTTTAAAGAAGCTTCGAGTGCTTCAGGATTTGCCGTATCGATACAAAGGGGGACATCCACGATCTCCATAAGCATCTTTATAACTTCAGGTAAAAGCCTCACTTCATCCACCCCAAAGGTCCCAACACACACATCTAAAGCATCTGCCCCTGCCTGTACTTGAGAAATTGCCTCTTCTTTTATCAACTCCAAATTGCCAGCTTTTAGAGCTTCTTGGAGATGTTTTTTACCAGCAGGGTTTATCCTTTCGCCGATTAAAACCGTAGGCCTATCAGGCGAAATGATCAATTCCTTAGTAGCACTACTGATCTTGGTCTCCATCTACATACCTCCTTCTCTCATCAGTTATTTTATATTTGCCCAAAAAAGAAGCTTCCAATAATAAACGCTGAAAATCTTTATTGGCAGCAAGTTCTATATAATGACAAGTCTTAGCGATTAAATCGGCCTCTTCCTGTTTGTTTTTTGACAAAAGCGCTATCTTAGCTCCTACTCCGGCGGCATTTCCCACTTGGATGAACCTCTCTCGTGGTAAAGCGGGCAACATACCTATATAGATAGCGTTACCTACATCTATATAGGTTCCGAAAGCACCCGCTATATATACCTTCTCAAGGGCATCTTCCTCTAAATTCATCTCATTTAATAACTTCTGAATTCCCGCTCTAATGGAAGCCTTTGCCAATTGAAGTTCCCTCACATCCTTTTGGGTAATGGTGATGGTTTGATCGTTGTTCATCTCCTTTTTCTCAACAAGTACAAACTCCTTAACCCCTTCACTATCCCTCAAACGAGGGTGCCTTCCTTTGAACCTTCCACTTTCATCTAATACTCCAATTCGAAAAAGCTCGGCCACTACATCAATCAAACCCGAACCACAAATCCCAATCGGGGGGATATCATCTATCGTTTTGATCCAAACCCCATTTTCACTCAACTTAATCCGTTCTATGGCTCCAGATGCCGCCCGCATCCCATGTTTTATGTGACCACCTTCAAAGGCGGGCCCGGAAGGAGTAGAGACTGTGAAAATTTTGCCTTCTCTTATTAACGAAATCTCGGTATTTGTCCCAATATCCAACAACAACACAGGTCCTTTCTCGGTCCATGCTCCTGTAGCCAGAAGCGCTGCCACATGATCACCACCTACAAAACCCGCTATGTTAGGGAAAAATCTTAGATAAGCTCCCTTGGAAAAGCTTAAGCCAAGGTCTCTAGCCTTAACCTCCAAAGCCTGAGAAATAACGGGAACAAATGGAGCACTAGCAAGGTACCTCACAGGAAGTCCCAAGAACAAATGATGCATGGCCGTATTCCCCACAAACACGCCTTCGACTAATTGGTCTGTCGAAAAGTTTAATTTTTTCAACAAGGTAATAATTGCTTCGTTTATGGAATCTATTATGCTCTTTTGAAGCATTTGAGCATTTTCTTCAGACTTAATGGCTTTTTGAATCCTGGTGATAATATCTTCTCCGTAAAGTATCTGAGGATTGGGTAATCCAACGGCTTGGATGGTTCGACCGCTTTCGAGATCTACCAAATACAAGGCTATCTTGGTGGTTCCCAAATCAACCGCAACTCCAAGAACCGCCTTCTCTCTCGGTAAAACACCGATCAATTCACCATCCCTTAAAAGCGCCTTTACCTTCCAAGAGGATTCCCTTAACTTTAAGGGCATATCCCTCAAAGTCTCTACATCAAAGCCCTTACATTTAAAACCTTTATTACGTAAGCCTTCCTCGATCCTGTCGGTATCAGCTCGAGGGTCCTCCAAGGCAGGTGGAGAAAGTTCAATCTCAAAGGTTTTCACATTGGGGTTTAACTCGACTTCCCTTTCTAACCCCTCGATTTGCAACCGATAGTTATGAGCTAATGACTCCAAAGGTACATATACTGTAAGGGATCCCTTTGGCCTTAGTTGACAGGCAAGCCTCCATCCTCTTTGTATTTCCGGAAGGGTAAACTGTTCGATCTCACTAGAAGTTAAATCCGAAGTAGGGCCTTTTAAAACTCTCACTCTGCAGCTACCGCATAACCCCATTCCCCCACATACGCTTAATATTTGAATACCTGCTCCGTGAGCACATTGAAGAAGAGTTTGTCCCTCTTCACAAAGGACTCTTTTGCCCAGGGGTTCAAACTCTATAATAAAATTCTTATCGTCCATCTTTACGGTAAGGGCACCGGTTATGAAGTCTGCAAATCTTACATATCTCCTTCTTATCAACCTTGACGAGGTTCTCTCCTATTCCAATTAAGGTAGTAAATGACTTCCTTGGAACCAACATTCCCCCTGTGGTAATAGAAAGCCCGATTTCTTTAACCGGAAGCCTGATGACTATTTCCTTCTGGACTTCCATCGGTAAACCGAGCATACCCGGGCTCATTGGGGTTCCCGCTCTAAATCCCTCTTCTCGAGCGATCAAATCTATAAACTCCAATGCCTTATCAAGTAAAACTTCTACGGCTGCACTTCCTATCTCATCTAATAAAAAGGCCTCAAGCGGTTTTCTTCCTCTAAAAAGTTCCTCCACGCGTTTCTCCAGGTAAGGACCTATAGTACCAGCTAAAAGAGCTGCTTTCCTAATCCCCTTAAAAGAAAAACAGGGTGATTGAGCCTCCCATTGCAAGGCCCAATCACCCTCAAAAACTATTCTGTCCCTGTTTATTTCCTTTATATTGTAAAAATCATAAACTACCTTCGGCCTTATAAGCCCTTGGGCTTCTTCCAAAAGAGCCTCACTTAACCCTTTTACTTCGTCTCTCTTCCTAGCTCTTACTCTACTTTTTACGTCCTCCAGATCCGGAGTTATCTCGAGCCTCAGCCAGGACATCCAAAACACCACTTCATCGTCTTATCGATATACGCCATATTCCTTGGCAAATTCCACCATCGTTTTCACATTCTCGGGCTTAGCTTCATCGAAGAAAGCCCCATTTGTCAGAATGAAACCTCCACCATCCGCACAGGTATCTATGAGTTTTTTTACGTATTCCTTAACCTGTTCAGGAGTCCCAACAGCTAATAAATCCGTAGGAACATTACCCGCAATACAGGCTGAATCACCTAGAGTCTTCTTGGCTTGAGCCATGTCGGTCTGATCGAACATCCATACGACTTTACCCTTAGGTAAGTCCTTTATGACCTCAAGCCGGGAATTGAACCCTCCTTCAGCTACAAGGAAGGGTATGCAACCTTCCTCTATGAGACCTAGGATCACTTTCTTTAAAGTCGGCCAATAGAATGTCTTAAACTGCTGATCCGACATAAAACCATCAGCTCCTTTATGAAGGGGCATGAATACCAACGGAACACCGTTCTGTTTCGCAGCCTCGCTCCCCATTTTTATCATTATGGGAACCAAAGCTTCCACAGCTTTAAGTACCTTCTCAGGTTGTCGGTACATATCAATGATTATCCCCTTAGTTCCCCTTAGGGTATCCCCAACGGTATCAAAAGGAGCCTTACACCCCCCCCCTGCCAAAAGTGGAAAACCAGAGGCCATAATTTCCAAGTTCCATCCGACTACTCCCTGAATCCACTTAAGGACCTCGGCACCTGCCTCAGCCATAACCTTTAATGCCTCCTGCACCGGTGGAAGAGCAAAGGGTATAAAATGAACGGCCGAAAAGGTGGGATAGAATTCAAGCACGTAAGTAGGTGGTGAAAGCAAAGATAAACCTTTGAGTGATCCGAAGGCCCGCGGAAAATATACTGTAAGAAAATAATAAGTGGGATCAGTAACAAGCGCATCATATTCGTCAGCTTTCATGTATTCATCTTCAACCGCCTGATAACATTGATTAGGACCAACCCCATGGCCAGGCCACCTGTAAACCTTGTAATCTACAAGGTCATAAAACCTCCCGGGACCAGGCCCCATGCATCCCATGGTGGCATCGGGTTGGAAATCTAAAACGAACTTCTTAAAGGCAGCAAAACACTTCTCATAATCGTACATTGCCTCTTGAACGGTTATGCCGTAATAGTAAACAGGAAACATGTTAGGCAAAGGTAAAACCGGCACCCGATCGGGGACCTTCTTCAACTGTATTGCGTCCACCAGCCGCTGAACACGAGCCTTATATTCTGCCTCGGCTTCGGGGGTTTTAAACTTCAAATTTTCCCCTTGAGGATCTTTTGGCGAAAGCCACCTTTGTATCAAAACTTCTTGCCTCTCCTCAGGGGTCATCTCTTCCCATTTTTTTTCCATTTTACTACCTCCTTCCAAAATTTTATGAAGCCCCTACCCAGGCCTTCGCCAAACTTACAGCAGCCATAGCGTCTTTCCCATAAGCATCGGCTCCGGTATACTTTCTCACCTCATCGGTAACCTGTCCTCCACCTATCATAACCTTCACTTTATCCCTTAAACCTGCCTCTTTCAAAGCCTCTATGGTTCTTTTCATCGAATCGAAAGCCAAAGTTAGAAATCCACTTAAACCCAAAATGGGCGCACCGGTCTCCTTTATCTTTTCTACAAACCTCTCTGGTGGTACATCTACACCCAAATCATAAACTTCAAAACCGTTTACCTCTAACATAAACACCACAATGTTTTTGCCTATATCATGAATATCACCAGCCACAGTACCTATAACGACTTTTCCTAATTTTTTAACCTGGGTCGTTTGACTTATAAGCGGCTTAACTATCTCAGTAATCTGTTTCATTATCTCACCCGAGTAAATAAGATCAGGGATAAAGTACTCACCACTTGCAAAGCGATTACCAACAATTTCAAGCCCTTGTCTTGCTTCTTCGAGAATTTTTAACGGATCCTCTCCCGCGCTAAGTCTATCTTTTACGATCTTCAAGGCTTCCTCTTCTCTTAGATCTGCAATTGCCTCTACCAAATCCATCATCCTCTCACCTCCTTATTCCCATTTGAATTTAACTAAAGGTAATCTCTCGTCCATTGACCATTCTTGAGCAGAACCATCATATAACTTTACATTTGGATACCCTAAAACCTCACTCAGAATATACCACAGGGTGCTCCCATACCCCCCTACCCCACAGTAAACTATGATCTCTTTTCCTTGAGATGGTTCACCTATAAGTTCTTTCATCATCTCCTTAATCAATTCCATATCCTTATACATTCCGTAGTCCTTCGTCAGATTCCACAACCATGGAGTCGGAAGGTTTTTAGCCGTAGGAATGTGCCCAGGTCTCGGAGACCAAGGTTCAGCCTTCACTCCAAAATAAACATCAGGATCCCTACCATCAATGATAATGGCTTTTCCAATCTTTTCCTTTACTTCGTCCTTTGTAATAAACATATCTTTTCTCAATGAACCTTCATACTTCACAGGCTTAGGCACGGCCTTCACCTTGGAAACCGCCTTTCCTTCCCATTTCCACCGGTCAAATCCACCATCAAGAATAGCTACATTCTTAACTCCAGCATAAATCAACGTGATAGCTACCCTAGTGGCGTTCGCCATAGCATAAGGAGCCATCGGATCAGTAGTACGCCCAACTATTACGACCTTTGAATCTTTGGTAATCCCTGCCTTTCCCACCGTATTAAAAAGTTCTTCGGCAGGTGGCAATTCCAATAAAAGCCCATCCTTCATAACAATCCACGCAGAAACCGGTACCTCAAAAGGAACATTTATGGCTCCGGGAATGTGCCCTTTTGCATATTCTTCTGCACTTCTTATGTCAAGAATCACCAGATTAGGATCAACAATATTAACGCCAAGCCAATCCGCACTAACAATGGGATCTATTCCGCGTTGAGCTTGAGCTGAGGAAACAAAAATACTAGCCATCATTACCACCAAAAATACTCCCAATGCTATTAATTTTGCAAATGCTCCTTTCATCTTTACACGTCCTTCATAAAATTTTTCCAAATGAATTAAAATCATCATTTACATCCCTAGATACGCCTTTTTAATTAATTCTGACTCAAGAAGCTCTTCTCTTGTCCCCTCCATTACAATTCTTCCGTTCTCAAGGACATACCCCCTATCTGCGATTTCAAGGGCCAAATTCACATTCTGTTCGACCAATAAAACTGAAATCCCTTTTTCGGGTAAACTTTTAATGACTTTCATCATCTCCAGTACCACCAATGGTGCCAACCCATATGAGGGTTCATCGAACATGCATAACTTCGGTTTCGACATAAGCCCCCGTCCTATGGCCACCATTTGACGTTCCCCTCCGCTTAGGGTTCTGGCAAGCTGTCTTTCTCGTTCCTTAAGCCTTGGGAAAAGGGAATAAACCTTTGGGAATTCTTTATGCTTTTCCCTCCAAGCCCTTAGAGGAAAAGCTCCCATCTCGAGGTTTTCCTTAACATTCATATCCAGAAACAACTTCCCGCCTTCGGGCACTTGAGCTATTCCTAGCTCCACAATCTTATAAGGCTGTAGTCCATCTATTCTCTGTCCCATAAACTCGATGGTACCCGAAGCAGGCTTTATAAGACCTGAAATGGTGTTCAAAAGCGTAGTTTTACCGGCTCCATTAGCCCCTATAAGGGTAACAATCTCTCCTTCCCTTACTGTAAGCGAAACATCCCACAATACTTGAATCTTTCCATAAAAGACGTTTATGGCATTTACGCGAAGCATACCTTCTCTCCCAAGTAAATTTCTATAACCCGCGGATTAGAACAAACCTCTTGCGGAGAACCCTCCGCAATCTTCTCCCCATAATGAAGCACCATAACCCGGTCACATATGTTCATAATGGCCTTCAAAACATGCTCTATCAAGAAGACCGTAATACCCTTTTCCCTTATGGCCTTAACCAACTCCATAGCTTCAGAGGTCTCCATAGGATTAAGCCCTGCCATAAGCTCATCAAGTAATATCAATTTGGGCATTGTGGCTAAAGCCCTCGCTACTTCTAAACGTTTCTGAAAAAAAGGGCAAATCTTTCGCCAAAACACCCTCCATCCCTTTGAGCCCACAGAATTCAATGGCTTCTTCAGTAAGCGCTCGCCTTTTGGAACCATCCTTTCCCCCAAATACTGCCGCCAAATACACGTTTTCAAAAACCGTCATATTCCCAAAAACCTTTACATCCTGAAAAGTCCTAGCAATCCCCATACGACAAATCTGATGGGGTTTAAGACCACTTATCTTGAGCCCCTCAAGCAAAATCACCCCTTTATCAGGTTTAATAGCACCTGAGATTAGATTGAAAAGAGTAGTCTTACCTGCACCATTTGGACCTATGAGCCCAAAAATCTCACCCTTCTCGACTTTAAAATCTACATTATTTACAGCCACTAACCCCCCAAACGATTTCATCACTCCTTTTCCTTCTAAAATACTCATTTCTCAACTCCTATTCCTTTTGATCAAATTAATCCTTAACAAACCTATTAACCCTTCTGGCATATAGGCAATTATAAAAACCATTAACAAACCAAATAAAAGCATATAATAGTATGGAATTTTTGTAGTAAGTACTTCTTGTAAATAACTAAAAATAAATGAACCAATAATAGGACCATATATTTCTCTCATCCCACCAAAGATTGCCATGAAAATTGGAATAAAAGAATATAACGGATTAAAAGCAATTTTGGGATCAATATACGTTAATCGTGTCGCCATTATTGATCCACACGCACCAACAAAAGCAGCACTTAATGCATAAACCAGTATTTTAATACGTGTAACATTAACTCCACTGTGTTCTGAAGCTATTTCATTATCTCCTATACTTTTCAGGGCCATTCCGTATTTAGATTTATTGAGAATATACATGACTAATAATAAAATAATACTTAAAATATACATTATGTAATAAACCGTAACATTCCCCAATGTAAATACAATTCTACCCGTCGTACCTTTAATATTTGTTTCATACCACAACACAAAATAAAGTAATAACTCAACAAAACCAAAAGTAAACATTGCAAAATATATACCTCTCAATCTCAAAGTTATTACTCCTATTAACAAAGCTAAAAGAAAACCAACCGTCGCACCCATTAAAACTATCATTATTACTGGAAGCTTAAAACTTAAAACTGCAGCCGTGTAAATACCGGCACCAAAAAAAGCAGCCGAAGCCAAAGAAATGTAGCCAGTTGGTCCCGAAAACATGACCCAACTTAAGGTAAGCACCACATACATGAAGATATTGCCAAAAAGAACCACCATATAAGGAGTACCGAAATAAGGTAAAAGACCAAAAAGAGCCAAAAGAAGTAAAATTATCGCCACCTTTTTGAAGCTCATCATAACTATCTCCCCATAAGTCCCGTTGGTTTAATTAACAAAAGTAGCATGAATAGCAAATAATAGGCTACAAGAATCAATCCCGGCTCAACATAAGACATAATACTTCCTATAATTCCCAAAATAAAGCCTCCTATAAGGCTACCTGTTATACTACCTAAACCACCAAGTACTATCACTATTAAAGCTATAACTGTATATTCCAAACCCATCGCAGTATGGATACTGTACATCATGCTCACCAAACAACCCGCAATACCTGCGAGCGTAGCACCTAAGGCAAAGCATAAACTAAGAACAAAATCTATATTTACCCCCACAATGGCAGCCGCGGTAGCATTTTGGGAAGCAGCTCTTATGGCTTTTCCGGTTCGGGTTTTAGTCAAAAATAGATAAAAGAGAAGACTTATACCTAAAGCGTAAACCAAGGTTATCAAACGATTTGTACCGAATACCGCGCCTCCTATATTAACAGGAACCGCCAAGTAACTATATCCCTTGAGTCCACCTCCCCATAGCAACATGGCAAGGTTTTGTATTACAAATTGAAGCCCAAAACAAGCCATTAAGGAATTACCCTCGTAAACCGAAATGGAGGGAGAGATCCTTCTTAGGCGAGAAAATAAACTCCAATCTATTATATATCCCAAAATAAAGAAAAGCCCTCCTACCAAAAAGAAAGTGATAAGAGGACTTATCTTTAAAAAAGTATAAAAACTCCAAGTAATAAAAGCACCGACCATTAAAAATTCACCATGGGCGATGTTAAGGACTCTTCCTACCCCATATTGCATGCTTAATCCGACAGCCACTATGGCATAAATACCACCCATTAAAAACCCGCCGATTATTACATTCAGCAACGTTACCATCTTTCTTCCGCTCCATTCCCGAGTCCAAGCATTTTATGGGGACGGGCCTTTAAATGCCCGTCCCCATCTTATCCCCATCTTAAACGTTACTTCTTCTTAGGCCAAGCTGGTTTCGGATAAAGCGGTTTGGCTGTCCTCTTTGGACTCTTGTCTATGACCTCAAATACGCCTTTTTGCCACTGTCCTATTTCACCCGGATGGCATTCCTTAGCTAACATTTGATTTTTGTCATACCAATAAGGCCCAAGGGCGGTGTCAAATTTGGTGGTAGCCATGATATCCCTTATAACTTTTTGATCGAGCGTTCCGGCCTTCTCTATGCACTTTTGGAAATGCTGTAAAGAAGACCAATAGTAAAGAGCACCCCAATAATCTGGTTCCGTTCCGTAATACTGCTTGTGTAATTTAACCAACTCCGCAGCTCCAGGAGAGGTTTTGGCGTTCCAAGCGCCTCCACCCATTACACCCTCTACTACATTCGCCCCGAAGTTATCACGATAAATCACCGGATCATAAGGACCAACACTCATCCAGATGGCGTTAAAGTTTATATCTGAAGCTATAGCTTGTTCGGTTATAGCAATCGCTTCATGAGGATAACAAGCTGCCACAAAGGCATCGACACCGAATCCCTTCGCCTCTTTAAGGAAAGGCGTAAAATCCTTTGTTACATCCGGTGGGAAGGACTTCATCATCTTTATCTGAATTCCCGCTTCTTTAAAATAAGGAGCAAATATACTTCCATATTCTACTCCGTGGAGGTCACCCCTATATATCAGGGCTACACTTTTAACCCCAACTTCCTTAAAGATATCCACCAAGGCTGGGCCTTGGGTCTCCGAGAAGTTAAGAACTTGGAAGAAATAGGGAAGCTTTAACTCTTTTAATTTAGCAGCCCCACCAGGTCCACCGATCAGGATGTACCCATATTTATTGCATATGTTCGCAGCAGCATATAACCAAGCTGTTCCCCAAGGAGGAAGCACAAAATCCACCTTGTCCTCCAGGATCAGTTTCTCCAAAAGCTTTGTGGTCTTCCCAATATCACTTTCGTTGTCATAAATCTTTAATTCTATAGGTAACTTCCTCCCATATTGCTTCACATAAATACCACCTGCTTTATTAACTTCCTTAACCCACATTTCATAAATAGTCCCACCGGAAATCCTCGCCGCTGCTGCTACCGGTCCAGATAAAGGCCATGCCTGACCAATGACAATTTTATCCTTGGCACATACCTTTCCCGGAAAAACTAAAAACATCAATACCAACGAAAGCATTAAAATACCGTATTTTACAAATGACCTAATACTCATCTCGCACCTCCTTTCATTTTTTCATTATTAATTATCCACCTATTAATGGATTAATAAATATTAAACTTTCACCTTCAGAAAGTTTATGATCCGCTTCTTCCTCATATTCCAACACCCGATTTTTTAAAATTATGACAACCTTTTTGCTTTTTAAAAGTTCTTCAATATCAATTCCAACCTTTTCCGAAAGTTTTTGTATTACATATTTCACCGTACTATTATCCGGTAAAGAAATTTCCAATGTTCTTTCTGCATGTGGCAAAACCTTTCGGAACTGAAGGGCTGAAAGCACCGCTTTTACGATCACCTTATCAAATCCTCTATGCCTATTTGTGAGAGCTTATCTTGAGTAGGATATCCGTCCTCACCTATTTGGCGTATAGAATAGTAAATCTTCAAAGTTTTTTGGAGATCAGGTACAAAGCCTCCCGTTCCGCCTCTCTTCAATGGTCTAAGTATAACCTGAGGCAATTTTTCGTGCTCTTTACTCATACCGAGCTTAAGGTTTAACATCCGTTTAAGCATAAAGCTTTTCTCACCAAGTGCCACTATATCTTGGGGTTTAACCTCCTTACCCGTTATAGCCGAGTAAAAAGCACAAAGATCATTTATGTCAAAAATACCAAGCATACATATCACACCAGAATTCCAAACTTCTTTAGCATTCTGATGATTTACCATCATCCTCACCTTCTCTTCGCTTTCTTCAAACCTATCAGTAGGTACAACACCTATTTCAGGTATAGGAGCAGCAGCTATATCAACCGTGAAGTAATCGGAACGCATATGACAGGCTCCTCTTACCCCTGTGGCGTAGCATAGAGCTTGCATGCTAAAAGCCCGAGGGTCGTGCATCGGTATCTCAAGCCCTTTAACACAAGCTGCCTCTTCGTGATCAATCCCAAGCCTTTGAGCCATCCTTAAAGTTCCTTCGGCAATAAGATCACCAAGACCCTCCCTAAAAGCTACACTTCTCAAAAACTCAATCGCTCTTTTCCCATCTCCCCATTGGATACCATCTTTAATGACTCCCTTTTCGCTTAAATACATGGTAAAACCAAGGCTAACCCCTGCCGAGATAGAATCCATACCCATTTCGTTGCAGATGTGGGTGAGATCGAGAATGTAATCAAGATCATAAATGCCTAGGGTTGAACCGAGCGAACCAACAGATTCATATTCCATCTTGACTCCTCTTATCCGGTGGCCACATATAACTGGGCAAAGGGCACATCCTTCGTTTTCTACCTCATAATTTTCTATCAAAGCTTCACCGGAGATCTTGAAGGCAGGAAACACACCTTCCTGAAAATACTTTGCCGGAGTGTCACCAAGCTCATATCCTTGAGTGGTATACATAAGGGTACCATAAGTGTGCCATAGTTCTTTACCAGGGTTTGCGTTTATTTTCTCGAGACACTGCGAATAAAGCTCCTTTACTCTGTTTGGATCAGCAACCTCAGGTAACCCTTTCTGGCCAATAACCGCTATAGCCTTTAGGTTTTTCGATCCCATTACTGCACCCATACCGGTACGTCCAGCTGCTCGATGCTTTTCATCCATTACGCTTGCAAACCTGACCAACCTTTCTCCAGCAGGACCTATGCACATAACCCTAGCTTTCTTGTCGGTCTCTTCCTTTACCTTTTCGGCGGTCTCGGAGACGGATTTGCCCCAAAGATGATCTGCGTCCCTAAATTCGACTTTACCTTCCCTTAAAACAAGGTAAGTAGGCTTTGAGGCTTTGCCCGTTATGATCAAAGCATCAACGCCAAACCTTTTCAGCTCTACCCCAAAAAAACCACCGACTGTGGATTCTCCCCAAAGCCCAGTAAGAGGTGATTTTCCACAAACAGCATGCCTCCCAGAAAAAGGAGAAAACCCCGTAAAGGCCCCGGTTACAAAAGCCAAAGGTGCCTCAGGGGAATAAGGGTCAAGATCAGCATTAAGCCTTTTATAAAGAAGAGCTGCTCCTAAACCGCAACCTCCTACAAAGGCCTCAAGCAACCTCTCCGAGATCTCTACCTCTTTGAAATTCTTTGTAGTAAGGTCAACCTCTAAAACCTTTCCATGATATCCCCTCATGTTAGACCCTCCCATAATACATGTCTTCAACAAGCTGTTTCACTTCCTCATAGGAAGGCTGTCTCGGTGCCATAGGACCAGTTGGATCTTTAAGGATGTACCGGACCAAAAGATCCAACTTTTCCCCGAAATCCTTCTCCCCTATCCCAAGCTCTTTAATGGTCAAAGGCGCTTCTACTTTTTTATAAAAATCAAAGAATAAAGCGATCAAATTGCTCAACACCTCTTTCGGTTCCCCTTTTATACCAAGCTCTTCAGCCAAGGAAAGGTATTTGTCGTCAACTTCTGCGTAAAACTTAATCACATAAGGAATAGTAACCCCACAAGCCATACCATGATGGATTCCGAATAACGTACCTATATTGTGAGCTACCCCATGAGTGGTTCCCACTCCTCCGTTAGAAAAGGCAGCACCTGCTAAGGTAGCAGCAATTTGGGTCCTCAACCTTAACTGGGGATTGTTAGGCCTCTCTAAAACCTGAGGCAAGTATTTAAAGATCATCTTTATGGCCTTTATCGCGAAGGCATCTGAAATTGGATTGCTGGACCGACATAAGTAGCAGTCTACCGCATGAGAGAGAGCATCAAGAGCTGTACCAAGGGTTAGAGTCTTAGGCATCCTTATGACAAACCTGGGATCTAAAACGGCAAAATCCGGATATAACTCAGGATGAAGGACACCCTCTTTTCGCGGAGGACTATAAGTTTCATCATGAACCACAGCCACATTTGTGGCTTCAGAACCGGTACCCGCAGTAGTAGGTATACAGGCCAAAAGGGCCTTCTTTCTTAGCCCTAACGGCTTCATAGCATCAATGGCAGCAAGGTTTGCATCAGGAATCTCATACAAAATCCAACTCACTTTCGCCGTATCCATCACGCTTCCGCCCCCTACCGCCACAATAAGATCAGGCCCGAATTCTTCCATCTTCTTCGCTATATCCTTTGGCACATGAAGCGGAACCTCAAGTTCGGTCTCATCAGTAGTTTGAACGACGATCCCTACTCCATTTAACGCCTTTTCTACCATATTGGCCAAAGACCTCACACCTTTATCGGTTATAATAAAAGCCCTTCTCCTCCCCAGCTGCGCCATTGAACCAACAAAAAACTGGAGCCCCGCAAGGCCATAAAAGATCTTCGGTAAATAAAAAGCATTCAGTAAAAGTTTTGACTCAGGAGCATTGAAGGTAGTAACCACTGTTCGCAAAACAGGAACATCCATCGGCCATATAATGGCTTCTTTTTCCCCCATCTTACCCTCCCCTTTTTATAATATCATTAAAAAATTTTTTTTAACAATACACAATTTCTCTTTTTTGCCTTTTTGGTATATCATAAAACGGCTTTTAGAACAATGCGTAATCTCTCCATGATACACTAACAAGGACACTCATTATGCCAGGCTTTGAAGTCCTTAATCCGATCGTTCAGACTTTGATCGCAACTCTTTTTACCTGGGGAACCACCGCGTGTGGTGCCCTTTTTGTATTCCTTCGTAGAGAACCCTCTCGTAAGTTCCTGGATTCAATGCTTGGTTTCGCCTCAGGGGTTATGTTGGCTTCAAGCGTGTTTTCCCTTCTCATACCTTCAGTTGAACTTTCCGGAACTTGGGTTCCTGGAGTAATAGGGTTACTTTTGGGGGCCGTTTTCCTTAGGTTCATTGATTTGATATTACCACACTTACATTTGAGACTACCTCAAGAAAAGGCCGAAGGCATTAAAGCCTCTTGGCGAAGGACCTCTCTTTTAATTCTGGCCGTGACCATCCATAACATCCCTGAAGGCCTTGCCATCGGTATTTCTTTTGGAGCCCTTACGCCTCAGATGGAGAAAACCCAACTTATAAGCGCTTTAACCCTTGCCCTAGGAATAGGCATTCAGAACCTTCCCGAAGGGCTAGCAGTTTCGTTGCCTTTGAGAAGGGAAGGTTTTACGGCAAAAAAGAGCTTTTTCTTCGGTCAGCTCTCAGGGGCAGTCGAACCAATGGCTGCCCTTTTAGGAGTAATATTGATAAGGCATATGCTTACGCTTTTACCTTATGCTCTTGGATTTGCAGCGGGGGCTATGATCTTTGTAGTGGTGGAAGAGGTAATACCTGAATCGCAGAGCGAGGGACATTCGGATGAAGCCACTTTTGGAGCAATAGTAGGCTTTGCCTTGATGATGGCGCTTGACTTATCCTTTAAAAGATGAACCTTGGTGAAAAGATAGAAGAAGGGATCTTACGGGTAAAAGTTCCTATAGAAGGATCTCCTTTAAAGGAAGTTAACGCCTATTTAGTCGTTTCAAGCAAAAAGGTCTTAATTGTTGACCCTGGCCCCAATCACCCCCTTTGCCTTATAGTTATCGAAACACCCGGACATTCGCCAGGTCATTGTTGTCTTTACGAACCAAATAAAAGGATACTTTTTTTTCGGGGGATCATCTTTTAAAGGAAATAACGCCAAATGTAAGCCTATGGTCAGAGGAAGTGGATGTACTGGATTTATATTTAATATTTAACAAACTTAAAAAAGCTCACCGAGTTAGAGATAAAAATGGTCTTACCTGGGCATGGGGAGCCTTTTTCGAAGTTCGAGAAGAGGATATGGGAACTTGAAAGACACCATCTCGAAAGGTGTGAGGAAATCCTATTAATCTAATAAGGCTTCAATCCAAGGTAAAACTTGAGGATACCGAAAGTGACTTAA
>Ga0272445_1000877_pt1 | contig 25559 bp, 19 predicted proteins | sample YNPCB0031_FD_194404 | JGI IMG/M metagenome (GOLD analysis project Ga0272445, IMG submission 194404) | Hot spring sediment microbial communities from Yellowstone National Park, WY, United States - YNP-CB-003-1 | ecosystem: Environmental > Aquatic > Thermal springs > Hot (42-90C) > Sediment... | reverse complement strand
CGGAAATTAAGGGGTTGCCAACTTTAATGAGGCTTGCTGCATTCCTCAAACTCCTCACCTCCTTAACCTCCATCTTCATGGTACTGGTTTTAGCCGCGAATCTTAGACCTCCTGAGAAGCTTCCAACTCCGCTTCCAATGATATTTAGGGGGTGGATAGCTTTTACGATCGCCATCACACTTTCCCTCACGTCGATGATTGCCCTAATGACTGTGGATTATACCATTAGAAGGAAGATAATAAAGTATGAAGAAGGACATAGCGAAAAGTTTAGTGCAGGAAGGCAACGTATCAAAAATGTTATAGAAAAACTTGTGGAAAAACTTGCTGAAGGGATAAAGCAGAGTGGTGAAGATCCACAAAAATATAAAATGATTCTTTTCTTCAAATATAAGGGGTTAAAAGTTATAAAAGAACATAGGGGAAGGATCTTTAAGAAGAGGTACCCGCTTTACGAGGTTATATGTTCATCCTAAATAATCTAATTTCATTTTAATTGAAATGCATACGTTTTTAGATCGATTACCTCAACATTCCCATCAACGAGTTTCCTCATCATCTTATTTAAATCAACAGCAATGTTTTTCCACATTTAATGGTTGCTGCCCAAGTATGGAATCTGCAAGGCTGCAATTAAAATCTTACCCTTTAAGATGGTATTCTTCAAAAGATCCTTTACCCTCAATCATCATGCAACGAAGTATGAATGCGAATATCAAAAAGCGATACTAAAAAACGCTGAAGATACTCTCTTTATGATCAATTTAGCGCCTTGCTCATCTTAATTAAGGAATGGAATGAAGAAAATTTTTAGGGAGGGGTTCACATAATATAATTAGCATCTGAAAAGGGTGAAGATGAATATGGCAGTTTTCGCTAGAAAAGCTAGTGGGCTTACGAGGGAGGCATCGCTTTTTGACGCTTTTGCCTTCGGCTTCATGAATAATGGGCTTGGAATAGGCTTATGGTGCATGACTAGCTGGGGGCTATACACGTTTCCAGGTGGAAACTTGATATTGGGTTCCATAATAACTGGAATATTAACGATCTTCGGGGTTTCTCTTGCATGGGGGATACTGGGAGGCTCTATGCCTCGAAGTGGTGGAGATTACGTGTATAATTCAAGGATTATTCATCCAGTTGTGGGTACAGCTACAAGTTGGTGTCAAGGCCTCTTCACGATGACTGCGTGGATATGGTTGCTGGCTCCATGGGTTGCTGATCCCGGGATTCCTATTCTTGCTGGTGCATTGGGGATACCTCCTGAGGCATATGAGTTCTGGACGACACCCATAGGCATGTTAATTATAGCTTCAGCCGTTAATATCTCAAGTTTTCTATTGTGCATTACTGGTTTTTAGAAATTATCTGCGAATGCAAAAGATCACCTTTATCCTCGGAATGGCTGGAGTAATTATTGGCATGATCATTTTATCGACAACCAATCCACAGCATTTCGCATCGATATATGATACTATAGCTGCGGAGTATGGTTCCCCAAAATATCATGAAGTTATAGAGTTGGCGAGGGAGGCAGGTTATGTTACTGAAGGTTGGAATTGGATATCCACATTAGGGTTAACGCCAAGTATAGCATGGGCTATTACTTATGGCTTTGCTATAGGCTACATAGGTGGTGAAGTAAAGAGACCAGAACGCAACATATTACTTGCACAAATACTGGCTGCTTTAATTCCAACCATTTTCTGCGTTTGGAATGGGTATGTGATGACGTATAATATTGGATATGAGTTCACGGAGGCTAGCGCATATATTGATAATGAAGGGCCAGAATGGTATACGATGCCTTTTCCGCCTACTTGGGCTAATTATGCAGCCATCCTCACAGACAACATTTTACTCAAATTCTTGATAGGCTTTAAATTCATAGCCTTTGACTATTACTGGATACCATTCAGCTACATAGTCTTTGCAAGAGTCTTGTTTGCTCAAGCAATGGACAATATTGGTCCAAGGTGGTTTATAGATTTAAATCCGAGATTTGGAACTCCTGTTAAACTTTACTTCCTTCAATGGATACTTGGACAAGCCACTATTGTACATTACTGCCTTTACCCAGAAGTGCTTGGAGGGTTATCGGTAACGGGCTTAGACGCATTAACCGTGTGGGCAATAATTGGAATATCATGTATGCTCTTTCCATACGTTAAAAAAGTTAGGACTATTTGGGAAGCGTCACCCCACAACTGGAAGATTGGCAAAATACCAGTTGCCGTGATTGCGGGAATATTATCCATAGTCATGGCTGGCATAGTGATATGGTCAGTTTATGCTTCTCCAGCCATGGGTGGACTTAACATATATTGGACTCCCATATACTTCGGAGCTGGGTTTGCTGGTGTCATCTGGTATCTCTTCTGGAGATGGAAGCGTGCCAAGGAAGGGATTGATGTTACACTGGCATTCAAAGAGCTACCTCCGGAATAAATAACTAACCCCTCTTTTTTCCCATATGGTATGGTTAAAAAGTGCTAGGAAATACTTATCAGTAGTTATAGGCATAGGTTTTCGTACTTAAGTTCATGATTATTTTTATATTTGCATAATTTTTCATAGATTCTTTCTTAAACTTTGCTACAATCAATGTTTCGGCCCTCATTTAGAGAAATTTATCATTAATTTCATTTTCAAATAATTACTTCGTATTTTATCTCTTTAAGAATAATGAATTGCTTCTCTAAATGTTAAGTAGATTTTCTTCAAAACTCCAGAAAGTTGTAAAACTCTTCTCCAACTCAAATAAGTTAATTGCTGCCAAATTGTTACTTAAAGCAAAATAGCAACTCAACCAATAACTCGTATCTCTGTAAATGTCTAATAAATATAAAATTATTATATATATATCATTTAGAAGATGGGTCAGCAATATTCTACAAATTTTAAAAAAAGTAAAGATTTTTAGATAGCCTCTATCATAGCTTCTTCTAACTCTATCTTTCGAACGTACTCAGCGACTTCTTTGAAAACTTCTAAGTGTCTTTCTATATCTTCCTTGGTGTGTTGTACTGAAATCGTCCATTGCTCGTCAGGTCCTGGAGCCATGGGTACGATGCCTCTGTTCATCATAACCATGAAGTATAGGTGCCATCTCGCCACTTCTTGTGTTAAGAAGGTTCTCCAATCCTTAACCCTTTTAACCTTTGTGAAATGAACAGTGCCGCTTACGCCAGCCCATTGGACTATGCAGGGGATCTTCTTATCTTCGATTATGTCTTCATAACCTTTTGCTAACGCTTCAGATAATTCTGTTGCCTTCTTCATGTTTTCTTCTGTTAATATTTTTGTGAGGGTTACTATTCCAGCTGTCACGCTGAGTGGGTTTGAATTGAAGGTGCCGGCGTGAGAAACGACTCCCGGGACTACGCAGCTCATTACCTCCTTTTTCCCAGCAACTACGGATAGTGGGTAGCCTCCTGCTATGGCTTTAGCCATCGTCATGAGATCTGGTTTAACGTTAAAGTAGCCGGCAGCCCCTCTATAAAACTTTCCGCATGTTTTCACTTCATCAAATATGAGTACCGAGTTATATTCATCTGCAAGTTCCCTTAAACCCTTGAGGAATTCTATATCGGGGAGTACGAAGCCCATATTCATAGGTATAGGCTCTAAAATGATTCCTGCCACATCATTCCCATGTTCCCTCATAATTTTCTCCACAGCTTCTAGATCGTTGAATGGTGCCACGAGAGTGTTCTTTACAACCTCTTCCAAAATTCCTTGAGATGCTGGCACTTGATTTGGAAATCTAGGATGCCCAGCCTTAGCCTTTGAAGGCTTTACACTTACCAAGAGGGAATCGCCAAACCCGTGATAGCATCCCTCAAACTTCAGTATTTTCTTCCTTCCCGTGAAGGCTCTAGCAAAGCGTATAGCATAATTTGTGGCTTCTCCACCTGTACTTGAGAATTTAACCATATCAACCTTGAAACGTTCGCAAATGATTTTTGCCAGCTTATATGAATCTTCAAATTCAAATCCTAAAATAGTGCCATTTTCTATCCTTTCCCTTATAGCTTCTACGAGTATTGGATGGGAATGTCCGCTTACTAAAACTCCAAATGCCATGTTGAAGTCTATGTATTCATTACCATCAACATCCCACAATCTTGTTCCTTTACCTCTTGAGAAGTATACTGGATATGGATCGAAAATTCTATAGTTGCTGTGAACTCCGAAGGGGGTTACAACTAAGCTTTCTTGGTAAATTTGCTGAGAACGCTTAGTCCTCTCTATAAATTTCTTCCTCTCAACTTCAAAAATACTACTCATATAATTCCCCATTAGAAATATAACCCATCAATATAAAAGTTTTTGGATGCGTTAAATTGTAATAATTTAACAACCTTCAGATACTGTATCTTCATAAATTATAACTTTTCATCGAGTCAGTAATTGTTGAAACTATTACTTCTCTTAGTAGGTAGTTGCATCCTCGTATGGTTATTAATTGTTATTAGTAAGCGCATATATGTTGTGTAGCAAAATTCGCATATTCTTTGAATGTGAACATAGGCTGAATACCATGAATTGAGCGGTATGTTGGAAAATATTAGAGTCGGCTTGGGAATGTGGAAATGGGAATCTGATTATTGGAGGTAATAAATGGCATTTACATGCCTGAATAATGAATGTGAGGGCATTTCGGGGAGGGCTGGAAACTTCTTAATTATTTGAGCAAAAATTTTAATAATTTCGATAATTCATAATGCTTAAATAATGTGCGAACTAATATTATTTTGCTAAAAGGTGATTGTATGAAAATTGCCGTAATAGGTGCTACGGGAACTGAGGGGATGGGGATCGTCAGAGATTTACTTTCCAAATGGTCGAGTGGTGTGAGTGAAGTTTTGGCTATAGGTAGAAATCTTAAAAGGCTTGAGGACTTGAAACATACTATTGGTGATGAAAGACTTAAAATAGCAGTTGCTGATGCTACTGATAAGCCTAAATTAGTTGAATTGCTTAAGGGGGTTCAAGCATGTGTTAACGCTGCACAGTACTATGTAAATTTACATGTTATGGAAGCTTGCTTGGAAGCGGGAGCTCCATATCTAGATCTTGGAGGCATGTACTATACAACATTAGAGCAGAAAAAGTTGCATGATAAATTCGTTAGGAGAGGTATCCCCGCCATTTTAGGTATGGGATCTGCTCCAGGTACTACAAATATTTTGGCCAAATATGCTGCAGATCAGCTTGATGTGGCGGAGATAATAAGGATATATGATGCGATTAAGTTCGTGGGGCCGGAAAGTCAAATATTTATTCCACCATACTCCATAAGAACTCTGCTTGAAGAATTTTCCCTAGAATCTGTGCAATTTATTAATGGAGAATCCGTGAAACTACCTCCTCGTAGTGGGAAGGAAGTTGTCGAGTTTCCACCACCATTTGGGAAAGTAGAATGTCAACATACATTACATTCCGAAACCGCGACACTTCCATACACTTTGAAAGCAAAAGGTGTGAAGGAAGTTACATGGAGATTAGGATTACCCGACGAGGTAAGGAGGGTAGCGGAATCGTTGGTGGCTGTGGGTTTTGGAGTCATTAGTAAGGTTAAATTAAAGGATATAATTATTGATCCTGTAGAGGTTTTGGAGAATCTGATTCGACAAAACATTGAGGAGCATCAAGAGATCGTCAAGAAGGTATCTGAGGAAACAAAATCTTATGAGATTATACGCGTTATTGCTATTGGGGAAAAGGATGGTGGGGAAGCCACATGCACAGTTGATTTAATTAAAGAACCTCAGAAGGAGTATGAAGGGTTTCCTGATCCAATGACGGCTATGCCTGCTTCCATAGGTGCTCAGATGCTTGCAAGAGGGGGGATTCCGCCTGGCGTTTGGGCTCCTGAAGAGTGCATTGACCCGAAAAAGTATTTTGAAGAGATGAAAAAGAGGAAGTTTAAAATAACAGTTGCAATTTCAAAAGTGATTTAAGTCTTATGAAGTAGGCAGTAAATATACAATATTTCCTTAATATTTTTCCTTTTTCCATCTCTCTTAAACACTAATATCCCTGTAATTCATCAAAATATACCTTGTCTTAATAGTCTTTGGGGAAACATATTGGAATGTATATCTAATTCTCTTAAGCAATGCCTTTTTCAGTTTCCCTTATAAAGTTTTTAGAACGTTCAGGGATTTCTAAACAAAAATTATGATTTATGAATATTTAACTGTCAAAAAAGTAGAAAATTAAATTTTATCCTTTCACAGCCTTATTCACTAATTCAACTATGTCAATACATTTTATTTTAGCTCCTTTTAAATCCGCTGTAAAGTTAATGACTCTCTCGCATGTTGGACAGGCAGTTACTACTGTTGTAACACCAGTTTCTTGAATTTCTCGTAAGAGAATGTCGGAGATCTGTGAAGATGTATCGGGGTTGGTAACTAACATTCCACCCCCACCACCACAACATAGACTTTCCATTTTATTGTGTGGCTTTTCTTTAAGAGTTACTCCCGTGATGCTGCGAATAATTTCACGTGGCTCCTCATACTTTTTGAGGTAGCGGGTGAGATGGCATGGGTCATGATATGTGACTTCCAGTGGTATAGCATGTGATAGTTGAATTCTTCCTTTTTCGATTAACTCCTTTAAGTAATCAACGATATGTAGTACTTTGAAATCAACTTTGCCAATGTATTCGCTGTATTGCTTCAATGTTTCAACGCATCCTGGACAATTTGCAACTATTTCTTCAACGCCAGCTTTCATAAATAATTCAGCATTCTTCCTTGCGAGATCTTCAAAATCCTCTTGAAATCCTAAGGCTAAAAGGGGGTAGCCGCAGCATGGTTCATTAGGTAGATAATTTAATTTAAGGCCTGCCTTTTGTAGGAGTTGAGCGGTTATTTTGAGGACTTCCGGATTTTGAAATGGGTAGACGCAACCGCCAAATAGGAGAGTTTTCCCATCTCTATAGAAATGAAGATCTTTGGACCATGCGCTTTTATCTTCAATGGGTTTTCCATAAGGATTAGAATATTTCATAATGTTTTTAGAGATAATGTTAATGCTTGAGTCGTATAAACCCTCCTTTATAAGATATGTTCGCACATTTTGAACTATCTTTACGGTGTCAACTTCAAGTGGGCATATCTCTTTGCAGAATCCACATGTGGTGCATGTGAAGAATCTATCTGCAAGGGTTTTTGATAACGGTATGTACCCTTCTAGAAGCGCTAAAGCTAGTAGATTTCTGCCTCTTGCACTTAAAGATTCTATGTGGGTAACGGTATATGTAGGGCAGCGACTTTCGCAAAAACCGCATCTGCAACGATTACATAACATTATATCATTTTTTAGTTTATTGGGAATGTATCTCTCCATATTAAAACCCCATTTTCCCCGGATTCATTATATTGTTAGGGTCTAATGCTCTTTTGATGGCACGCATAATATCGAATGCTACTCCATGCTCTTCTCTCATTAGATGAGCATATCTTATGCCTACCCCTACACAATAGGAGGAGGTGCCGCCTAGCTCTAAAGCTTTTATAACGGCTTCATCCCTTGCTTTGAGATACTCTCTTATACTTATATCGGAACTTGAATCGAATACTAAATCCATGCTCACGTTTTCGGAAAACACCCATGAACTTATACCCAGATTCTTTATTTTATATTTTTCAGCCCACTCTTTAAGATATTTATAAAATTCGATGGCTTTATTGAGTGGGACAGCCGTATCTAAGCTATCATATTGCCCCTCTTTATTCATCAATGAATACATGTTATGTCTTAATTCCCAAAAGCTTTTCGCAGCATCTTCTCCAAGGTCAATACATTTTTCCGCTTTAAGAACTTTTAGTGTTTCCATTTTTTGCACTTCAACTTCTCCCTCCAATCCCTCATAAACTAATATTAAGCCGCCTCTATATTCCCTCCCAATCTTCCCCTTCTCTACAAATTCTTCTACCCCTGCTTCATCAGTTACAAGTTGTATTGCTGGATATAACCCTCTTTTCCTAATCTTAATTAAAGCGTGTAGAGCATCTTCGAAGCTTGGGAATGCATAGAAAAGTATGATCCTTTTCTCAGGCATGGGGAAAATGCGTAGAGTTGCTTCGGTAATTATTCCCAGTGTACCCTCAGCACCTATGAATAGACTCTTTATGTCAAAGCCTGTAGATGATTTTGGCATACTTCGAGTTTCTATTACTGTACCATTTGGTAAAACAACTTGCAATCCTAAAATTAAATCTTTTAGAAGACCGTATTTTCCAACCTTCCATCCAAGAGCATTCGTCGAAATACTTCCACCAACAGTTGCTGATGGGAAGCTTCCGGGATCATGGGGGAATGTGAATCCCTTCCTATTTAATGTTTCTTCAAGATCTTTTAAAGATATGCCAGCTTGAACTTTTACATGTAATGCATCTTCATCGAGATAGATCACTTTATTCATTTTTGTCAAGTCAACAACTACACTATTTTCCACTATGGGTGTAGCTGAACCTGAGAAGCTAGTCCCCCTCCCTCTTGGAACTAATGGTATTAAATGTTTATTTGCTGCTTCAACTATTCTCTTAACTTCATCTGTTGTTGATGGGAAAACGACGGCTAATGGTATCTTCAATAAATGGGGAGAAAAAAGTGGGGAATATCTGTCGCGGGAGTATGTGAGTAGATCACACTTTTCAGTTAGAACATTATCTGGACCAACTATTTGCTTCAAGTCTTTCAGCATTTCATCACTGCTCACTTAAATTCACCTTACGGTTTAGCTATTCTAAGTAGTATTGTTTTCAATTGGGTGAAGGCTTCCAGTGTCCATTTTCCACCAACAGCGCCAATGCCGCTTTTCTTAACGCCAACCCATGGATGATGGTAGTCCCATAATAGAACAGGACCATTAATTACAACTTGTCCGGTTTTAAGTTTTTCGGCAAAGTAGAAGGCTGTATTCAAATCTTTGGTGTGGATGGCTGAGCTTAATCCATAGGGGGTGCCATTTGCAATTTCTATGGCTTCATCTATTGATGAGAAAGTTAAAATGGGAGCGACGGGACCAAAAGTCTCCTCCTTATTTATCAGCATGTCGGGGGTAACATTGTCTATAACTGTTGGTTCAAAGTATAATTTTGTAGGAAATCCTTCAGCCCTCTTCCCTCCAAACAGTATTTTCGCACCTTTTGATACTGCATCTTTAATATGCCTCTCCACCTTTTGCACGACTGGCTCATTATTCATAGGTCCAAGATCTGTATCCTCTTTTAATGGATCACCCAATTTCACCTTTTTAGTTCTTTCAACAAGCATTCTAACGAATTTGTCATGCACTTTTTCATGAACTAAAATTCGTTCAGTTGCGCAGCAAACTTGGCCAGCGTTATTGTAGCATCCAAAAGCAGCATCCTCCACAGCCTTTTCAATGTTTGCATCGTCCATTACGATCATAGGCCCATTCCCTCCCAATTCCAATGTAACTTTTTTGACTCCTGCTACTTTCGCCACCTGCTCTCCAGTAGTAGTTTCTCCCACCAGAAGAAGGCCATTCACTTTCTCATTTCTAGCAAGTTCTTGACCCACAACTTCCCCAGGGCCTGTAACCAAGTTTATCACCCCCTTGGGAACGCCGGCCTTCACGAGATACTCCACAAATCTGACTGCACTTATCGGAGTGTAGGATGCTGGTTTATATACAACAGAATTCCCACAAATTATTGCTTGCATAACATATTCAGCGGGCATCAACCATGGATAGTTCCATGGAGTGATTATTCCAACAACCCCGAGCGGTTCACGGGTCACAATATACATCATATCCGGGTTTGCATACCCCCTAAGGACAGGAGTTTCCAGGCGTTTGAGATCCTCAGCATTCCAAGTTATGTTGGGGATAACATCTTCAACTTCAGCTCTCGATTCACGTATAGGTTTACCCTGCTCAAGAGTTAGCTCCCTAGCATGCTGCTCTATGTTTGGTTTTATTAATTCAGCTACCTTATAGGCAAGCTTTACTCTCTCCGGTATCGATAACGCTAAAATCCTCTTCTGAGCCTCTTCCGCGGCGTCTATAGCCCTTTTCACATCTTCCACTGTGGCTTTAGGAAGAACTGCCAAAACTTGTCCGGTTGCTGGACTTTTAACTTCAAAAGTTTCTCCACTTACCGAATCCACCCACTCACCATCTATATACATTTTAAGTTTTTCCACCATTTTTTCCTCACCATTAAAAATTATTATCATGAAAAGTTTAAAAAAATTTCTATCTCTTAATTATTTTGGTATTTATTTTTGTTAAAGATATTAGGGGATTTGAGGGTCTTTAAACAATTTACAGAAAGTTAGTATCATGATTTTCCATTTACGTTATTTCATAAACATATACATTTAATAATTCTGAGGAGAATGGTTTTTTAACTTTTTTTACACTTGAAATTTTTAACCCACTATAGTCCCCCCTCCATAATTCAATAATAAATTTTCCTTTAATATTGCTCCTATCATTATACACCTTAACGTAACTTAATAACACTTTTATTAACTCATTTACGCCTTCAATGAGTTTGTTTAATTGGGGTTGTAAAAGTTTTATATTTTGAGATTCCCATTGAGTTACTTTAGATCTAATACGATGTTCTAAGAATATTAAACTTAATCCTGATGTAAATGAGACCGATAGCGCTGTGAAAAACACCTTTATATCGTTTAGGATGGCTGGGAATAATTTTGGATGTAGTATATATCCAAATGTAAGAATATAATAGATTAAAGTTAGAAGCAAAAATATGCGTAAAATTTCTTTTATATTGATTAATCGCTTGACACCAGGTATCTTAATTGGATAGTAAGCTAAATAGTGTACAACTTTTTCATATTTGATCCATATTTTAGAAATGGCAGGATCCTTCAAACTCTTAACGATTCTTTCTATTTCTATAGGACTTGTCTTTTTAAGTACGGTGAAATCATCAAATATCTGTATTAACTTTACAATACTTTTTATTTTGTTATATAAACCAGATAAATCTGAAGTTTCTGCTGACATAATGCTACAACTCTTTTACAATACATCACTACCCACTAGTAAATTGATATGCTTTAAATTTTCCTTCTTCCAATACCACTCTAACACCTTTTAAAATGCCTTCAGTATATTCGCTACCAGGATTAAATATGTATGTTTTACCTAATTTCTGGAAGCCTCTAGATTCATGAATGTGGCCGTGCAATCCAAGTAATGGTTGATACCTTTCAATGGCTTCTCTAACAGCTACGCTTCCGACACCTACTGTACGATCAGCTGAAGGTCTGAGTTTTTCATCAAGTTTAGGTGCCTGATCGAGTAAAGTATCCTTTGGTGGTACGTGAAACTGGAAAATAGCTGTTTCCATATTAGTTATCTTTTGTACAATATTAGAGATAATCTTTCTTAAGTTATCTTCACTAGTTTCTCTTGGAGTACCCCATGGGGTTGGATTGGACCATGATAAACTCGCCATTTCATATCCTCCAATATCATTAACCTTTAAATCAGCAAAGATTATATGTTCAGATTCATACTGTTTAATGATTTCATCTACGATTGGAAGATCGTCATTGCCAGGAGTTATATAAACCTTTTTATTAGTTCTTTTTAAATATTCATTTGCATATTCGAGCCATTTACGAAGTCTTTCAACAACTTTCTCTTCAAACAATTCTTCAGTTTTACCTGATGATAATGTAATGCCCTTAACTTTCTCATCAATTCTGCCCTCGATTGTTTTACCCTCTTCTAGTAATGCTTTAAAATCTTCTTCCGTTAAATACGCGTAATAGGCTCCCATAGTCTCAAATTTTCTTTCTACTTCTTTTAGCCTTTCTTTATCCTTTGTAATTATTTTTTCACCCATATAACGACATTCATAGCTACCATCGCTTCTTAAAACTATTGGTATTACGAATTTACCACATAGATCGCCACTTAAAATGCCAACATCAACATTATATACTTGGAGAGCATTTAAGTATTTTTTGAAGCACATAGTTGAACCGTGTAGATCGCATGCAAAGAATATCTTTAATTGCTTCAACATGTAATTCTCCCCTCAACCCTAATGTACTTCACCATTACATTAATTTTTTAAGCTTATAAATATAATGACATATTTCAGGTCTTCAGTAAAGCTTGGAAATTGTCACTATCTATTAAAAATTAAATAAATAAATTAATAATAAATAATAATAATAATAAAGTAGAAAGTTATAAATATTGGAAATATCAGTTAGGTAATATCAGTATGAGTTCAGTTGTTTTTGCGAGAAAAGCGAGTGGTCTTACAAGAGAGGCTTCTTTATGGGATGCTGTTTTGTTTGCGATTGCAGATTTTGGCGGTGCTGTAGGTATTTGGTATTATCATTTGGCTTACTATACTTTTCCGGGGGTAATACATGTATTCACAATATTGCTTGGGGGAGTGTTATTAATTCTAGGACCTGCAATAGCGTTTGGCATTTTGGCTGCCGCTATGCCTCGTAGTGGAGGAATATATGTTTACAATACGAGAACTCTTCATCCAGCGATAGGTATGACTTTTAGTTTTCTTAAGGCGTGCGGCTCAGTTGCCTGGCTTTCTGTCTTAACTCCTTGGATTGCTAATCCTGGGTTGCGAATTTTTGCTGGATGTGTAGGGTTATCTCCCGATGCTGTGGCGTGGGCTTCTGAGCCTTGGGGAATATACCTTGTGGCCACGATTTGCGTAGTGATTGGATATGTCATACTTATAGCTGGTATGAGAACGTATTTCAGAGTACAAATGGCGTTAATGTTATGGAATTTGATAGCTGTAGCTATTTGCGGTATTGTCTTTTCCATGTATAGTCATGATGCATTTGTTTCCGCGTGGAATACGATAGCTACTAAGTGTGGCGCACCTACGTGGTCTGAAGTCTTCAATCTCGTTCCCCCAGAATATAGCAATCCTCAACCTTCCGTAATTTCATCATTAGGTGCAATATTACCTTTAACTTGGGTCGTACTATATATCGCTACAGTAACATTTATAGGTGGGGAAGTTAAAAATCCACGTAGAAACCTATTCTTGTCATTTATAATATCAGCTGTGCTATATCTTGCCCTTACATTGTGGGTTACAATAGGTCTTGAGAGAATTGTAGGGTACGATGGAGCGCATGTTCTCAGCTACATAGATAATGAAGGACCTGATTGGTACACAATGCCTTTCTCACCAATGTACCTGAATATCGCTTCACTTCTTGTTGGAATAGGATCTCCGCTTTCATATTTCTTAGGACTGAGCTTCCTTCTAGGAAACTTCATGTGGGTCTTCACATGCACAATTGCCTTCAGTAGGGCATTATTCGCGTGGGGTATGGACCAGCTAGGCCCTACGTGGTTCACCGACGTTAATCCAAAAGTTTCGCAACCACTGAAATTATTGCTATTAATGTTTATATTGTCGCAGATAGGCATTATAGGATATGCGGTCACTGGAAAGCCTTTAGTGTCTTTTGGTGTTGAAATAATGGATATAGTGGCCTACTTATTTGTGACTATGATAGGTGCCATAGTCTTCCCATATAGAAAAAGTATTAAACACATTTGGGAAACATCACCCCACAAAAACTGGAAAATTTTGGGGGTGCCTGTTGCAGTTATATCTGGGATTATAGGCATAATATATGGTATAATTAACTTATGGGCAGCCTATTACTCTGAGGGATTAGAAGCATTTAGAGTTGTATTTAGCGCTAGTGTTTTAGGAGCCATTATTGCCGGTGTCGCTTGGTACTATATTTGGAAGTGGTATAGGGCCAAACAGGGCATTGACGTAACATTAGCATTTAAAGAATTAGCACCCGAGTGATCTTCCCTTCAACTCTTTTTTATTTTTGCGGTTTCCTAAATGCCAATAAGTAATTATTGTTATTGTATTAACTCATATCTCTTGGAGAGAGTATAGTAAATACTCAAAAGAAACTTTATGCTGATAAAACCTGCTATTGTTACAAAAGATTACGGTTATGAATTTAAAGTTAAAATTACTGGCATTTCAAGTGCTAGAACTTGCTAAATCTGGACTAAAATGACAGAACTGAATTATATTAACTTTAATAGTTAACTTGTAGTTTTAGATTACACGTGGTTGAATGTCCCTTTTCTAGTTGAGAAAGGAATTTAGAGCATAATATAGCTTGCAGTATAATTGTTGATTTTCAAAATTTTAGTCGGATGAAAGCTTTTTATGTACAAGTTTATTTTTGAATTTGGGAGCTATATGGAACCTTTCATTGGTGTTCTTTGTTGGGAGGAGGATAGCGCTACTGGGAAACTTATAGGTGCTAATTGGAATCCCAAGACTTTCAGCTTCCCAATTAAAATAAAAAGGATTAAAGGTGCAAACTTTGAAACTATTGTGAAGAACCCAACGATTGATATGTTGAATAGGTTAATTAGGGGGGCGCAGGAATTTGAAAGCGAAGGTGCAAAAGCTATTACAACCGATTGCGGTTTTAATGCATTATGGCAAGAAGAACTTGCAGAATCAGTAAACATTCCTGTTTTTACATCCGGATTACTTCTAGTACCCCTAGTACAGAGAATGATCGGGAAGAATAAGAGAGTTGCCATAATAACTGCGGATAGCCGTTACCTAACTGAAAGACATTTAAAAGCTGTTGGAATTGATGAATCTATTAGAACATATATTATTGGATTAGAAGACTATAAGGATTTTTATGAGGCAGCAACTGTTTCGGGTAAAACAGTTAAATACCTTGACGATGAAGCTATAAGGAAACTTCAAATTACTCTGGCAGAAGTAGGGAAGCAACTGATCCAAGAACATCCTGATATAGGTGCAATTGTGTTGGAGTGCACCGACCTACCACCATTTGCAGGAGTTATACAAGAAGTAACAAAGCTACCGGTTTTTGATATAGTAACTTTAATGAATATGGTATATCTCGCAATTCACGCTACGTTACGCTCACACAGAATTAAGTAAGGTTCATTGAACAAAACTTATATATTGTCATTACGATATAGTACGGTCGGGAGGAGGTTTGATTGTCTGGGAAGATAATGTTGATTGGTATTGGTGAATTGGGATATCATATATTGCAGGATCTGGCTCGTGAACCTAATATTGGTAAGATTATTGCAGCCGATTATTCCCCAAATGCTGAGCATAAAGTAAACCATGTAATATATACTGCTGCCCTCAGAGGATTATACCCGAACATTGAGTTTCGCAGAATAGATTTAAACGACATTAAGGGGACTGTCGAAATATTGAGGGAAGAGAAGCCTAACGTAATATGCAATGCCACAGTAATATTATCATGGTGGTTCTTCCACCTATTCCCAGAGGATATTGTAATGAAGTTGAACGATGCAGGTCTCGGCCCCCAACTACCCTTCCACCTAACACTAACATACAAGCTAATGAAAGCGGTTAAACAGTCTGGGATAGAAACACGCGTAATAAACTGCTCATACTCCGACGTCGTAAACCCCGTATTGGCTAAAGTTGGCTTAGCACCAGTATGCGGAGGAGGTAACGTAGATACATATGTGCAAGTGATAAAGCGGTTTGTGAGTAAGGAACTTGGAGTGCCTATGAGAAGTATTACCATTTATATGTATGGTCATCATGGCCTTCTCAGTAGCTTCTTCAATGCTCCATTCCTAGCGAAGATCTACGTTTACGACAAAGATGTTACAAACCAGTACCCCCCAGATAAGATACGGAAAATAGTACAACCATTTGCAAAAGCTGATATGGGAGCATGGGCCACCGTACCACCCCAAGAAGACATATCCGCATCATTCACGCGAAACATACTAGCAGTATACGGCAACACATACGAATTCTGTTATGCGCATGGACCAGCAGGATTACCGGGAGGATACCCAGTCCGCCTAAGCTATGAAAGAGGGGCAGAAATACTACTACCAGAAGGAGTAACCCTAGAAGAAGCAATAAAAGTAAACGAAGAAAGCGGAAGAATAGGAGACGGCATAGAAAAGATAAAAGACGACGGAACAGTAGTATTCACAGAAAAAGCAGTCAAAGTATACAGAGAAATACTAGGATACGAATGCAAAGAACTAAAAATAGAAGAAAGCGAAGAAAGGGCAAAAGAACTGAAAACGCTATTCAAAAAACTAGGAGAGAAATACGGAATAAAAACATAACAACAATTAAAATCCCACTTTTTTAATATATACCCAACAGGAACTATTTACCATTAATGCTTAAATCCAGCTTCAATGAAAACTATGATGTCAACTTCATCCGAAGCCCTTTTAAATTTTACTGAGTAAACTACACTAAATTACTAAACCTCTTGGGCGTCCTAATTATCATCCACCTCCAACTGGTGGTAGAATGGCTACTTCATCATTATTCCTAAGTATATAGGTGAGGTTTCGGCTTAACCCATTAACTAGTATGGAATAATATTTTAGTATGGGAGTACCATCTTCACTCATGGCAATATCATCTCCAACAGTTACAAAAACTATCTTCTTCCACTCTTCAGCAATTTCAGAATGCCTGTTGGGTATATGCTTTATGAGTAAATCGGCTAAACTTAAATTTTCAACACTATACTCCTCTTCCTTAACACCTAAAAGTTCACGCAACCTACCAAAATACTTAACTTTAACCATCATAATAGTATATTGGTAACCTATGATTTATCCTTTTCTAGAGTATGCATGTTGCCGTAAGCTCACATGAAAGATTAAACTTGTTAATTCACTATTAATTGTCTATAGTGTAAGGGTTTGGCCAGCGTAAAGAATGCCGAATTTGATTATTGTGTCGCATAAAACATTTAAAAGACTTTTCTATTTTAAGCAAATATTTAAAAAATAGGAATTAAATTGTAGTATTCATGCTCTATTCTTTCTAGTGGAATGGCGCTATACATCATTTGGTTAGACCGAGCCTTTTTAGGGTTTCCTCTTTTGGTATTCCGTTATTGTCCCATCCTCGGAGAGTGTAGTATTCATCTAATGCCTTTTCAAATTCTTCTTCTGAAACTTTAGCTCCATCTGTAGGTCCTCCTTTAAGGGGTTGTTTGAAGAATTTTGGGGGGAGTTTATCGTCCTTCCTAGAGAATCCTTCTCTAATGTTGAAGAGTCTGCCTAAGTTCCATATGCGTTCACCTGCCAACTCTAGTTCTTCAGGTTTTACGGGTTTGCCCCATATGGGGGTGAGTAGTGCAGCCATTTCATCATAATTTATTAGCCAGAAGTCGCATACTATCATTGACCATTTGACGCTGTTTAGATCCTCTAATCTCTTTACGAGAGCTGGCTTCTCTTTGAATGATCTTGGGGGTAGCTTCCCAAATGCATCATATGCAACGGCCCATGCTCTAAGATGACATGCCCCCCTATCGGATGTGGAGTATGCCAGGGCCATACCCCATGTACCTCTGGGCTCGTAGGCAGGTATCTCCATGCCTTTAACATCACAAGCATACTTTTCAGCTTCCACTCCGAATTTTTGGATAACTGCTCTGGTACCATTTGAAAGTATCTTTCCAATACCTTCGTTTCTCCCAATCTTTTCAGCCAGCTTCAATAATGCTTCCCTACTTCCGAAGTGAGCTTCTATACCGTCCAGCATATCCTTTTTAACTATTCCCGCCTCATATAATTCCATTATAAGTGCTATTGTGTTTGCTGTTGAGATTGTGTCTATTCCAAGGTCTCCGCATATATTGTTAAATTCGGTTACTGCTTCAAAGTCGCCGACTCCGCAGTTTGAACCTGCTGTTCCCAATGTTTCATACTCTGGAGCTTTCATAATTTTATCGCCAACTTTTACCAGTCGCTTACAAGCTAATGGACATGCATAACATGCACGTACTTCGACTAAGTGTGCTTTCACAACGTCAGTATTTATTTTATCATGATATTCGAAGACTCCGCTACCAAAATATCTTGTTGGTAATACTCCTGCAGTATGTGACATGTCAACTATTATTGGAGTTCCATCTGTTTTTGCCCAAATATTACTTTCAGTTAAAAGGCTTTTCTCGGTAAGCTCTCTAACAACTTTCCTCAACTCTTCCTCATTCGCTATTGGGAATTTTCCCTCACCTTTAACAGCTATAGCCTTCAAGTTCTTAGAACCCATGACAGCTCCAGCCCCTCCACGTCCCGCATTCCATATAACATCTGCAGTTATTGAAGAGAGTTTCACCATATTTTCTCCTGCTGGGCCTATGGCTAAAACGCTAGTTTTAGCATCCCCCTCATCTTCCTTAATGGCGGATATCGTGTAAAATGCTCCTTTACCCCAAAGATGCTCAGCAGATTTCATCTTAATCTCCCCGTCACTTATAGAGATGTAAACGGGCTTCTTCGCCCTCCCCTCAACTATAATGGCATCGAAACCCGCAAATTTCAATCGAGCTCCAAAAAAGCCACCAAAGTAGGTATCTAGAATGGTATTTGTACGTGGAGATTTAGTCACTATAACATACTTTCCCGCCGCAGGAACTACTGTCCCGGAAAATGGGCCTGTCATAAATATTAATTTATTTTCTGGGCTGAGAGGGTCTATTTTCGGTTTAAGTTCTTCGTATAGGTATTTGAAACCTAATCCCTTACCACCAATATAATGTGGAACCCACTCCCAACGTAAATCCTCAACTTTAACTTCATCTCTAGTTAAATTCACCCTAGCAATCTTTCCAGTATATCCACCTAGCCTCATAATGTCTCCTCACTATAATTTTTCATGCCATCAAAAAATAAAATTTACTATATGATGAGAGAAATATCGCACTAATGTCATGCAAACCATATGATTCTAATTATTTAAGTCTTGCATATCTCTTAGAGTAGTTTTCTCCTAAGACTCACATTTAAGTTCACTTAATTCACAAGCATAGCAAAGCTCTATTTTATCGATATTTTCAAGCAATATTTTTGAATAATTTAAAAAAATGTATTGTTTGATTTATTGTTGTTAGGGGATCTTTTTCATTTCAGCTTCCTTGATGATTTCGTCTAAGCGTGATTTAATGTCTCTATCTAAATGCTTTGGTTCATGGCTAGCTATTATCTTTTTAACCTTCTCTCTCGCTACTTCAACTATAGTTTTTCCACCTCTCGCTTTCCATGCTTCAAAAGAGGTTACGTCAGTTAATATTGGAGACCAATAATCTTTGAGATGTCTTCGCGTATGTTCCTGTGCGAGGAAATGCCCTTTAGGTCCAACTTTTAATATAACATCCATGGCCAATGTATCATCATCTATTAGCATCTTAGAGCATATTCTACGAACAGCTCTAAATATTTCAACGTCAATTAATAATTGTTCAAATGAGAAGGTTAACCAATTTTCTACACATCCACATGCGAAAAGATCTGGTTTCACTAGGAAGAGTGAAAGCGCACCTAAAGCTTTCTCACATCCTGATTGTATATCGGGCAATTTCGCTGAAGTGGAGGGTTGAGGTGTGTAGGAGGGGACTCCATAATATCTGGCTAACTGAATACCATACATGCCAAGTCGAATTGCATCGGGGAGGGAGGTGCCTGTTCCACCAGTCCTCATATCTATAACTGATGGATCCCAAGCATAAATTACAGGGCTTCCAGGATAAGCCAACTGAATTATTGTAAGGAAGCTGAGAAATTGCGCATTGCTCAATGCTAAGGCTCCAGCCAAAGTAATGGGGACGGTCGCCCCTATTATTGGCATAGGCATCATATGAATTGGAATGCCAAGTTTTGCCGCTTCTAACCCTGCATCTGTTTGTAATTCTTCGAGAATAAGTGGTGATACTGTACATTCAAGTACTGATAATATTGGCCTCTTTCTTAAGATTTCTTCACCTCCTAGTACGGTTGCCGCCATCTTCGCTAAATAATTAACTTCTTCAGCACGTGGAGGTTCAAGTCTAACATGCTTCACAGTATTATTTACCGCAGCATCATAATCATGTAGCCACTTCGCATAAGGCTTATCCATAGCATGCATACTTGTAGACATGAAATTAATATCTTCAAGAGCGTCAACTAAAATAGCTTGCTTAACTATGTCATCTTTCCTCGCATCTCTCCTCTCCCCAGTTTCCAAATCAATTACTTTCGTAGCGCCGACGTGAGTGCCGAGATATACGTGTTCACCATCTAGAATCATATCGAACTTTGGATCCCGACCACAAAGTCTGCAAACTTTAGGGACTTGTCGTAAGGCCTCTTTTACCAATTCCCTGGGGATTTTAACGTATTTAGTCTCAGCATCAACAGATGCTCCTGCTTCCTCAAGAATTTTTACCCCTCTGCCGCTCTTTACTTCGACTCCCATTTTCTCCAATATATCCAATGAAGCTTCATGAATTCTATGTAACTCACTTTTGCTTAAAAGGAAATCCACCATTTATTCCTTCACCCCCAAAATCTTCTTAACAACTTCAACTGCGGAGACTGCGTCAGGAGCATATGCTGCACCTATTTCCTTCGCCCATTCTGGGGTGACAGGAGCTCCCCCTACAATATACTTTACATTTAAGCCTGCTTTCCTTATAGCTTCACTCAATTCTTTTTGTACAGGCATAGTAGTCGTTAATAAGGCTGAAGCTGCGATAACGTCAGCATTATGCTTACGAGCCTCCTCAATAAATTTTTCTACAGGTACGTCTGCTCCTAGGTCATAGACTTCAAAGCCCGCAGCGAAGAGCATGGAAGCAACTATGTTTTTACCTATATCATGTATGTCTCCATGGACAGTTCCTATGACAACCTTCCCCAATGTTTTTCTTTTTCCTCCTGCTCTTTTAAGTTCGGGTTCAAGAATTTCTGAAGTGACTTGCTTAACAATTTCACCTACAGATACAAGCTCTGCCAAAAATATCTCTCCATCCTCAAACTTCTTACCAATATCTCTAAGAACAAACGTTAATGCATTAATAACATCAAGAGCACTCATCCCCATTTCTAATTTCTTCCTCACAACATTCGCCAAAACATCCTTGTCATAGCTTAGAACTGCTTCCATCAACTCTTTAGTAATATCTTTTGACATAGTCTATTATAATTGTGTTTTAATAATATTATATAAAAGATTTTTGCTCATGCATTAGGAGATGCCAGCTAATTCAGTTTAAATTATTTTTAGTGAGTTGTTTTGTGGTTTAAAGGAGTTAGTTTCGCGCTTCTTATGCTATTTTTCTCATGGAAATTTTTGCGTTTCGTTGCTTGATGTAGTGGGCTAGCCACTTCTTTCCTAACGCTATGATCTCTAAGTCCTCTTTAGTTGCACATACTAATGGCATCGCAAACTATTATTTCACGTCAATACTTCCAGCGTTCATAATTCCTCCAACATGTTTCCGTAACTCTTTCAACTTTCATGATCTATGTGTGCAAAAGAGGGTGTGCCTACGATGACGATTCCAGCTCCAATAAGTGGCGGAACAGCTCTGGCTACAAAAGCTGGAACTTTAGTTATAGCAACATGTGAAGCTTTAAGTTCTATAGTTTTAGGTCAACTTGTCAGTCCTTGTTCCGCCTTTATATATGGAGGTTCACCGGGTATTATGGATATGAGATATGGGACTATGGTTTTAGGAGCTGTTGAAACAATTTTGATGAATTGTTCATTCTGAAGTGGGTAAGTATCTTGGGTTACCAACGCATGGATACCTGGGGTTAAGCGATTCCAAGATAGTCGATGCACAAGCTAGTGTTGAAGCAGCGTTAGGTATAACTTTCGCTGTTTTAGCTGAAGTAAATGTAGTATCTGGGCCAGGAATGCTGGAACTCGAGTCTTGTCAAAGCTTTGAGAAGCTTGTGATAGATAATGAGATATGTGGAATAGCCTTTAAATTAAAGGAAAAAATAAAAGTTAGTGATGAAACGCTAGCCCTCGATTTAATAAAAGAGGTTGGTCCTGGTGGTCAATTCTTAACTAAAAAGCATACAAAACAATGGTTTAGAAAAGAGCACATGATTCCCTCTGAAATCATTGACAGGATGCCGCGAGAAAAATGGCTAAAAATAGGGTGCAAAGATGCTACGCAAAGAGCACGAGAAATAGCCAGAAAAATTATCACTGAGCATAAACCCGAGCCGTTACCTAAGGAAAAAGAAGAAATGCTAGACAAATTTATTCGTAAATTACACATTAGTTACTGATCTTCCCAACATTTTCCCTTCCTTTTTCGATCTTCATGTGATATAAATAGGGTAGAGAGATTCTCTCTTAGGTTTAAAAATTATAATTTTATTATTGAAAACAATTATTTGTCATCGTATAAAGGAATGGTTGAAAAGTTAAAAATTAGAATCGTCATTATTTTCTTGCTAGAAGCTTACGTCTTAATTTATTTGTCGCTTGGATGTCAATTGTAAGTTTTTCCAGATTTATGACGTAAGACGAAATGGTTATATATATTTAACGGGATAATGTACGTAACGACAAAGGTGTGGGTTGTATGGTTCCTAAAATTGTTGTAACTCCTCCTGGACCGAAATCGAGGGAGTTGGCGGAGTTGCAGCGGAAGTATGTGCCGAAAGCCGTTTACAATGTTACGCCAATATTTATAGCGAAGAGTGAGGGTTCAATACTTATAGATGTTGATGGAAATGAATATATAGACTTCGCTACGGGTATATCCTCCCTTAATATTGGGCATAGACATCCAGAAGTTATAGAGGCTATAAGGGAGCAGCTTGATAGGTATCTTCATTTATGCTTCCATGTAACTCCCTATGAGCCTTATGTGAGGGTTGCGGAGAAGTTGGCAAATTTGGCTCCTGGAAATTTTGAGAAGAGGGTTGTCTTGGTAAATAGTGGTGCTGAGGCTGTTGAGAATGCAGTTAAGATTGCTAGGAGGTATTCTGGGAAGCCAGCCATCATAACTTTTGAGTATGCGTTTCATGGGAGAACTAGGCTTGCCATGAGCTTAACCGGGCAAATTCACCCCTACAAGTATGGTTTTGGTGTGCTAGATCCCGCCATCTATAGAATGCCGTATGCATATTGCTACCGTTGTTCATTTGGACTAGAGTATCCGGCATGCAATATGAGATGTATTGAATACATTAGAAACACGCTTTCAGTTCACATTTCTCCGGATGAAGTTGCAGCATTAATTGTTGAGCCAGTGCAAGGTGAGGGGGGCTTTATAGTTCCCCCAAAAGAGTTCATTCAGGGGCTTAGGAGGATTTGCGATGAGAACAAAATACTCTTCATAGCAGATGAAGTTCAGAGTGGTATGGGGAGAACTGGGAAGATGTTTGCAATTGAACATAGCAACGTGGTTCCAGACATAATTACGATGGCTAAAACCCTAGGTGGAGGACTCCCACTAGCAGCCACAATATGTAGGGCTGATGTGGTGGACGTCGTTCAAGTTGGAGGTTTAGGTGGAACTTTTGGGGGGAACCCAGTAAGCTGTGTAGCAGCATTAAAAACCATCGAGATAGTCCAAAGATATTTGGATAATGTACCAAAGCTCGGGTCAATTTTAATGGGTAGACTCAAGGAAATGCAAGAAAAATATGAAGTCATAGGTGATGTTAGGGGATTAGGCTTAATGGTTGGCGTAGAACTTGTTAAAAATAGGAAAACCAAGGAGCCTGCAAGAGAACTTAGAGATAAAGTATTAAGTGAATGTCACAGAAATGGGCTTATAATTATGGGGGCTGGAGCATATCACAATGTTATAAGATTCCTACCACCACTCAACATAAGTGAAGAACTTCTAAATAAGGGACTAGACATATTTGAGAATGCCCTAAAAACATCATTAACAAAATAACTTTCTTTTTTAGGTTTAAAAGTAGCAAATCCTACTTATATTGTGAGAGGCGATAAACTTGTATGGCTATTCTGGTAAAATTGCAAGGATAGATTTAACTAAAGGTAAGGTGTTGACTGAAGCTTTAAGGGAGGGTTTCGCTAGGCAGTATATTGGTGGGAAGGGGTTTGGTGCAAAAATTTTATACGATGAGCTTAAACCCAAAGTAGATCCTTATGAACCATCAAATCTTCTAATATTCGCCACAGGACCGGTCAATGGCCTCATATTATCTGGAGCATCGAAGCTATGTGCAGTGTTCAAATCACCCTTAATTGGGGCTTGGGGTGAATCCCAGTGCGGTGGATACTTCCCCCCACAACTAAAGTATGCTGGATACGATATGCTAATCATCACGGGGAGATCAGAGAAGCCAGTCTACATAACAATTGAAGATGAGGAAATAAAGATTCTGGATGCCTCACACCTATGGGGGGAGGATACCTTCCAAACGGAAGACATTATTAAGAAGGATCATGGCGTAGGATTCCAAGTGATCTCCATAGGACAAGCTGGAGAAAACCTTGTGAGATATGCATGCATAACCCATGATAAGGGTAGACAATTCGGGAGGTGTGGTGCTGGAGCCGTTATGGGTTCAAAGAAACTTAAAGCCATTGCAGTTAAGGGGAGCAAGAAAATTGAAGTTGCAAAGCCTGAAGAACTCGACAAGTTTAGGGATATGTTGAACGAGAAGATTAAGGAACGCTTGAAATCGCTCATAGAATATGGAACGCCAGCAATAATGGCTCTAACAAATGCAACTGGGGTCTTCCCAACAAGGTACTGGACTGAGGGGGAATTTGAAGGTTTTGAAAAGATCAATGCTGAAGCATTAAAGAAGCAGTTCGTTGAACGCAATAAAGCATGCTTTGCATGTACAGTTGCATGTGGAAAAATATCAGTTGTGAGGAAGGGAGCCTACGAAGAATCCAGAATAGAGGGGCCGGAATACGAAACATTGTTCGCCCTAGGATCCCTCTGTGGAAACGACAACTTGGAATCCATAATTAAAGCTAACGAAATATGCGATAGGCTTGGAATGGACACAATATCAGCTGGAAACGCTGTAGCATTTGCAATGTACTGCTATGAGAAGGGGATTATAACACGAGAAGATACCGATGGAATAGAGCTCAGATTCGGAAATAGCGAAGCATTAATCACAATGCTGAAGAAGATTGCATATAGGGAGGGGTTCGGCAACATATTAGCTGAGGGTGTGAAGAGAGCTTCCGAAATGATCGGCAGAGGCTCAGAGAATATTGCAATACACGTTAAGGGACTTGAGCCTCCCGCATATGACCCTAGAGGTTTGAAGGGGGTAGCATTGGCTTATGCAGTATCATGCAGGGGGGCATGCCACCTACGCCACATGGCATACAGACCAAACCTAACGGGACGAAAACCATTTGGAGAAGGGACAGTAAACAGACTCTCATATGAAGGACATGCGGAAATAGTTAAAGAGCTTGAAGACTTCTACACAATAGTTGATTGCATGGTGCTATGCCACTTCCTATGCCTACCAGCAATAGGCCCAATATTATGGAATGAATTAACAACATTGTACTCAATAATAACTGGAGTGGAAATTAGAAAGGAAGACCTAATAAAAATAGCAGACAACATAATGACCACAATCAGAAAATTCAATTTAAGAGAAGGATTGAGCAAGAAGGACGACACACTACCACAAAGATTCTTCAACGAAGGACTGAAAACGGGAGCTTCGAAAG
>Ga0272445_1000876_pt1 | contig 25575 bp, 19 predicted proteins | sample YNPCB0031_FD_194404 | JGI IMG/M metagenome (GOLD analysis project Ga0272445, IMG submission 194404) | Hot spring sediment microbial communities from Yellowstone National Park, WY, United States - YNP-CB-003-1 | ecosystem: Environmental > Aquatic > Thermal springs > Hot (42-90C) > Sediment... | reverse complement strand
ACATTGATAGTTGAAGATGTAGATGCTCCTGGAGGAGTCTTCACACACTGGATAATATACAATATACCTGGAAGCGTTTCTATGCTTGAAGAAGGGGTTGAGAAGGTTAGCGTTCTCCCTTCAGGAGCTATGCAGGGCTTGAATGATTTTGGTAGGATAGGTTATGGTGGTCCATGCCCACCAGCTGGAAAACCACATAGATACATCTTCAAGATCTTCGCTCTAGACACAATCCTAGATGTTAAGCCAGCAGCATCCAAGAATGAAATTCTAAAAGCTCTAGAAAACCATATAATTGGAGAAGCAGAACTAACTGGGATATTCTCAAGATAGTAGCAGTCATCAAGTAAGAACCGGAGCATCTGACTATCTACTATAGTGTAAGTAGTTTTCGGAGACAACGCTTATCCGCATAGTTGACTAAAGCACCACTATACCTTTAGTTTCATCATTCTTACCTCTGAGAGATGTCTTCAAAATCTATCAAGCTAAAGATGGATAATGTTAACTAGCTAAACTAATAGATTCTATTTGATGAAGTTACTGATTTTATCTGATGGCAAAGCCGATAGTATAGTAGAAGCTGGCTGCTACTTAACGTTTATGGTAAGCTTATAAGCTCGCTTCTACAGTTCTATGAAATAACCTCACAAGATCCTTTAACACTCATACCAAGAGAGGAGAAGGTAGCGTCCAAAATAATACTTGCCGCCTCATTGGGAAGGATGATCGTGAAGCTTAGTGTTAGCTAGATGGAAGAAAACAAAAAGGAAGATAAAGCTAAAATCTTTAAGTAAAGAGTTGTTGGATGTAGGCTTAGGTTATGAGCTTTAAGGCTGATGAGCTCAAAGTTAAGATTCGAAGTATCGTAGAGAAGTATCTAGGCTTGAAGCTAGTAGTGCTCTTCGGCTCCCACGTAGATGGGACAGAGAGTACGCTGAGTGATGTAGACCTCTTGGTTGAGGGGGAATTCAGTGAGGCCAAGCTCCTCATGGATTTAGCTGAAGCTTTAAACATGCCTGTAGAGAGGATAGACTTGCTAAGAGTCGAGCATACGCCGATAAAGGTTTTAGCTAGAGCTCTAAGCCATGGCGTAATCATCTTATGCAGAGAGCCGAAGCTCTTGGAGAAGATAGTTGGAGAGGTTGCCTTAGAGTACCCTGAAGTTATCTATTCATATAGGCTTAACATTGAATACTCTCTCGACCCAGAGGATAGAGTTGACGAAATCAGGCTCCTCGACCTATTAAACAATGCTGTCAATAGATCCAAGCTGCTAGATAGGCTCCTAAATGAGCATAGCTTAGAAGACTTTAAGAAAGATGAGGTTTTAGACTCAGCGCTCAGGTGGCTCCTCTATGAGATAATCCAATCAATGGTAGATGCATGCACGCTGCTAGCTGCAAGCCTAAAGCTTGGCTTAGCAGAATCGTATAAGGACTACATTGTGGCGTTGATTAAGGGAGGAGTTATGAGTGAAGAGCTGGGAGCTAGCTTAATCGAGCTTGTATCGCTCAGGAACAGGCTAGCTCATAGATACAGGTACATCGGGATAGAAGAACTACTCCATAACGTTAGAAGGCTGGTAGATGAGGTACTCCCCACCTTTAGGAAATGGATATACAATACCATTAGGAAATACGGTAGAGGCGGAGATCACTATAAAGAAGAACTATAGTGGAGATGTTGGGCGGAGATGGATAGCGGATATGAGGCAGATGAGGCTGAGATACATTTACCATTAGCTTTATTAGAGGTTAGGAATGAAACATGAAGAAGCTAGGAGTGAGAGATACAATGTTGTTGGGGCTAAGGTCTCTACCCCCTGCTTGCATAGGTTAAGTCTGCCCTAATAGTAGCTATCATGGTTTTACTGCTTATCATTACTGGTTTTCTGATAAATAATGCTGTAACCAAGGTGTGGAGTTGTCACAACCATTAAGAGAATTTCAATTCTACACCGAGACCTAGAATAAAGATAACCCGTGTTGTTAAAGTCAGAATACATATACATCACTGCAGCAGGAAAAGCGAGCTTGATGACTGCTTAAGGAGCTGTTAAACATTTATTCGATCTAATCTGTTAACTCTGTTAACCAATTAGAATAATAATCATAATCATCGTCAAAGAGATTACTATTAAGACCTGGCTGATCGAGCTTACTGAATTAAGCAGGTGGTCAACATGCTTTATCTGTAACTTATCGTATATGCATCTTCCAGAAGCATGCTAATACACGGATATATCGGTATTCTGTCAGACCTGATATCAAGTATGTAGAAAGAGTGGAAGAGAGACTAAACCGGAGAGAATGAATAGTTATAGCATTTTCTGATTAAAAAGCTTATATTTTATTTCGATTTTAAATTTTGCGTGAGAATTATGTCTGCTACGAGTAGTAGATGGAAAATTTTAGCATATCTGGTCATAGGATTGCTAATCGGGATCGGTGTAGGATATGCTCTTTCGCTTGTTATAGTTCCGGCAGCACCTGCAACTGTAGCAGTTAAAGAGTATACTATCGGCATGATAGCAGACCTGACGGGGGAAGGAGCAGATTACGGTATCGAAGTTAGAGATGCAGGCATCTTAACAGTAGAAGAGATAAATAATTTCTTCGCAGACAATAAGATACCTGTACGTCTCAAGCTGGAAGTTGAAGATTCTAAGACAACCGTTGAGGGGGCTGTTTCGGCTGCACAGTCTCTGGGCGGTAAAGGTATAAAGATCATAGTTGGTCATCTATGGAGCGGTCAGGCCAACGGTATTAAGAGCTACATAGATTCTCATAAGATATTCACTGTAAGTACTTCTTCAACTTCTCCAATGCTATCGATCCCGAACGACTACCTATTTAGAATGCAGGCGCCAGACAGCATCCAAGGCAGGGTTCTTGCAAACCTGATATGGAAGCTAGGATACAGTAAAGTCGCAGTAATATATAGGAATGATCCATACGGCTCTGGGGTATACAAGTACTTTGATGAGGAGTTTAAGAGGCTTGGTGGTACAATAAAGTCTCTAGCTTATACTCCAGACTTACCTGACTACTCAAGTGAAGTCCTACAGCTAAGCAGCATGGTTAAGGAGCTCGGCGGAGCAAAAACCGCAGTCCTCATCATAGCTTTCAACTATGAAGCAATTAAGATGTTTGATAAAGCTCGGTTAGACCCCACATTGTCAAATGTACAATGGTTTTCAAGCGAGTCCTTGAAAGGTCCAGGCATACTCCCGCCAGCTGGTCCCCCGGAGGTTGCTGATTTTCTAGTTAAAGTGAAATTGACTGGAACGTATCCAGCTTCACTAACAGAAACAGAGCTAATGAAGAAATTCGTGGAGAAGTTCAAGACAAGATACGGTAGAGAGCCGAAGGCATATGGAGCCTACACGTATGATGCGCTATGGATCGTAGCTCTCTGCCTCTCAGCAGCGGGGTCCGAAGACCCAGACACTATAATGAAGCTATTCTACAACCTAGCATCTAAATATACTGGTGCAACCGGCCTGACTACCCTTGACGTAAATGGTGATAGAGCATTACAGGACTACCAAATATGGGAAGTAAAGAAGCTTGATGGGACTTATGACTTCAAAGTTATAGGAGGATGGAATGGAGCAACAAATGAACTAATAATCTCAAGCGAGTAGGCCCAGCAAATTTTAAACTTTATTTTTTATTTTATTCAGTATTACATTGGATTAAAGGATGGTGGATGATGATAGACCTTTTTCAAGCAGTAATTTCAAGTATCGTTATTGGAAGTCTTTATGCTCTAATGGCATATGGTTTAACATTAACTCTCGGCTCGATTAGAATATATAATTGGGCTTATGCCGAGTATGTGACTATCTCAGCTTATGTAACTGCGCTCTTATCATCAAGGTATTCAGTAGATATCCTACTATGTTTTCCAGTAGCTATTTTTTCAGCGGTCACGGTATCTCTAATAGCCGATGAGCTAGTCTATAAGCCGTTAACTAGGAAAGGCTCAACTATAATCCAAGTTATGCTCGCAAGCATAGCAACAGGGCTCTTAATAAGATACCTGATTTATATCTTCGCCTCCGTAAACAACGTAGTGATAATCAAGGCAGCTTATACCTCTAAAGCAGTAGCAAAAATAGATGATTTAATAATCACGGATCTCGATATCTTTATTGTAGGGCTCACCATCTTTATGATGCTGGTTTTCCATTTAATAATTTCTAAGACTTTGATCGGGAAGCAGATTAGAGCTATGTGGGATAACTTTGAGCTGGCAAGGTTAAGCGGTATAAAGGTGGATAAAGTTAGAAGGTTTGTCTGTATTCTTGTAGGCATGCCTGCAGGCATCATAGGGTCTCTATGGTCGATATACTCAACTATAACACCTACGTCCGGCTGGTTGCTACTGCTTCCAGCGTTTGCAGCTGTGATTGTCGGCGGCTTGGTGAGTATACCAGGTGCAATAATTGGTGGCTACCTACTGGGATTTGGAGAAAACTTTTTTATGTATATTGCTTACAAGTTTGCTGGTGTATCTCTCGCATATAAGCCATTAATAACATTATCTATTATGCTGCTTGCATTATTCGTAAGAGCAGACATAATTCCAGCTAGGTGGTTATTATCTATTCTTACAAGAGCAGCTACTCATAGGGGTAATGGTAGATGATACTTGAGCTAATAACCCTATTCTCGACTTCTTTAACATTCTTCAGCATATATGTTATACTATCACTGAGTCTGAACCTAGAATATGGCTTCACCGGAATCCCTAATTTTGGAAAAGTATTCTTCTTCTCGCTTGGAGCATACGTTGTTGGTGTGTTTGTGCCAAGAGTGATCCAGATCATTTTTAATGTAAGTGAGCCAGCATGTTCAGCACTTGCCTCGACGCAGAGGATATCTATTGCTGCTCAATTTCCAATTTTAAGCATGACGATCTTCATGGCATCTCTTGTATTCTCTGGGCTTTTAGGCGCTTTCATGGGATACGTTATCTCATACCCTTCCCTTAAACTGAGAGGAGATTATCTTGCTATAAGTCTATTGATAATTGCTGAGCTTAGTAGGGTGTTTGTTAGAACTGAACCTAGCATAGTATGTGGAAATAACGGTATCGGTGGATTACCTAACCCTTTCATCTGGATGCAGGACCCTGTACTAAAAGAGTTGACATATTCTATCTTGTCTGGAGCTATTGCAGGAGTATTCTACTTCTATATTCATCGGCTGGTTAATTCGCCTTATGGAAGGGTTATTAAGTCTGTGAGAGATGACGAGCTTGTTTCACAGCTTTTAGGGAAAGATGTAAAAATATTCAAAGCCCAAATACTGTCCGTCTCTTCTTCTATGTCAGCTATAGCTGGGTGTTTGTATGCTTTCTTCATAGGTTTCGTTTATCCCGACGACTTTATCATAGTTTGGACGATGTATGCTTGGTTGATGATGCTGCTAGGAGGTGTAGCTAACAATAAGGGCGTCGTATTAGGAAGCATTGTAATGGTTGTGGTAGATAGGGGGTTGAGGCGGATACCAAGTTTCTGGCTGTCTCTCCCATTTGATGTAAGCTATCTCAGAGGAATCATATTTACAATAATTCTCTTGTTAATTATTATGTGGAGGCCTAGAGGCTTGCTCCCTGAGAAACCATTAGATACACCTGCGAGAAAAATATTTGAAGCCCATCTTAGAAATAAGAATAGCTTAAAAAATCCTTCATCTCAATAATTCTTGAGTAAGATGGGTGGCCAAGCTATCTTAGAAGTCTCTAACCTATCGGCAGGTTATGGGAAATCGCAGATACTGTATGAGCTTTCAATGTCTGTAATGAGAGATCAGCTTACTCTAGTTGTTGGTCCGAATGGGAGTGGAAAAAGCACTCTTGCTAAAGCTATTTTTAATTTAGCATCGATATTTTCGGGAGACGTATTCTTCAAGGAGAGAAATGTGACGAAGCTAACCCCTGAAGAGAAAATAATTATAGGGATGAGGATGGTTCCACAGTTATCAAACGTATTTGAGAACTTGACTGTGAGGGAGAATCTAGAAACAATATACTTTGCTATAAAATATTCTAAGAAGAACTTCGAGGATAGTTTAGATTACGTCTTCTCTATATTTCCAATTTTAAGAGATAAGCAATACGAGAAGGTGAGAACATTGAGTGGTGGAGAGAGGCAGATGGTGGCACTAGCTAGAGCGCTTATAGCTAAACCTGAACTAATTATTTTTGATGAGCCCACGGCAATGCTTTCACCAGCTCTCTCCAACTTAATACTGAATAAGATTAGAGAGATTAATGAGTCAGGTGTCGCTGTATTACTAATAGAGCAAAATGTTAAGACAGCTTTAAGAATATCTGACTATGTATACGTATTAGTGTCTGGCAGGAAAGTATTAGAAGGAGCATCTGAGAGGTTCATTAACAATTTCTCGATGCTTGAAGACGCTTTCTTTGGTAAGTTTCCAGGTAGCGAATTAAGGTGATATACGTGTCTGTAAACCTGCTAATGGTTAAAGAGGTCACGAAAAGCTTTGGTGGATTAAAAGCTGTAAATAACGTGTCTGTGGAGATAAGAGAAAAATCAATAGTAGGGCTTATCGGTCCCAACGGTTCGGGAAAGACAACATTGTTTAATCTGATTAGTGGGGTGTTGTATCCGGATCGTGGACAGATAATCTTCAGGGGTGTAAGGATAGAGAGACTCCCCCCTCATGAACGCTTTAAACTAGGAATATGCCATGCATTACAGATACCTAGAGTGTTTAAAGGGATGACTGTGTTAGAGAACAGCATGTTGCCCTTGAAAGGTCAACATGGTGAAAGATTCTTTTATGCTCCGATGAGAAGTAGATGGGCTCGCCAAGAAACCGAAAATGCTCAGAGAATACTCTCTATCTTAGAGGAAGTCCGCCTATGCGATTTCTATAACAAATTTTCATCGGAGCTCTCTGGTGGGCAGATGAAGCTCTTACAGTTAGCGAGGACTCTTTCAGGTCAACCTTTACTTTTCCTACTAGATGAGCCGGGAGCCGGAATAGCTCCATCTTTAGCTAAAGAGTTATTCAGCAAGATCGTTACAATTAGAGAAGAGAAAGGTGTGAGTTTCTTCATAATTGAGCACAGACTAGAATTGTTGTTCGACATCGTAGATAAAGTCTATGTAATGAATAGAGGGGAGGTTATAGCAGAGGGGACGCCTGAAGAGGTAATAAGTGATCCTAAAGTTAAAGAAGCATATCTAGGAGGTTAAACTTCTTCGTAGGAGATCAAATCATTTAAAGTTTCTCTCCTTCTTATCACCTTAACCACTCCGTTTTGAAATATCATTAAATAAGCTGGTCTGAGCATCCCATTGAAGTTCATCGTTACCTCTGGACCATAAGCTCCGGTATGCAGTACCGCTAAGACATCGCCTGGCTGAGAATTTATAGGTAAGCGTCTATATTTTGGAAGCCTGGGATTGCCTAATTCTTCACCTTCAACATCATGGTAAACGTCTTCTCCGTCACATAGCGGTCCACCTATGCGGAAGGGAGATTCATGCCTCTCATTTATTCTACTAATGTTAATTACTGGGTAATACCATCTTAGTATCCTCATACTTGGAAGAATATTGAATCCTGCGTCTACGATAAGCCACTTCTCTCCAAAACTTCTCTCCTTAAAATTGACAACCCTGGTAAGAAGCAGACAGGCGTCGGCGACAATCTTCCTACCTGGCTCAATATACAGTTTAGTATTGTATTTAAGCTCTTTAAAGTTTTTAGATACAGCCTTTGCTATTTCCGAGACATCAATACTCCCCCAAAGGTAGCTTGGAAGATCCCTATCCTTCTCTATTATAGTCTCTGTATAGTCCTCTGGCAGCCCTCCCCCCATGTTTATATGATCGAGCTCCAACCCTAGATCTTCATATACCTGGTTTGCTAACCTTACAACCACCATTGATGCTTTACTCCATGAAGCTATGTCTGTAACTTGTGAGCCAATATGGGTATGTATTCCTTTTATGTTTAAATTCCTCTTTTCTAGTGCATGTCTAATCATCTTTACTACTTGGTCTATTTCTACTCCAAACTTCGTCTTAGACAATCCTGTTTTAATAGTGGGTGCGGAAACCTCTGGGGTAACCCTTATAGAGACATCTACTCTGGTCTTCATCTTCTCAGCAAGATTAGCTAATAGATCCAGCTCATACAATGAATCCACATTTATACAATTGATTCCTACCTCGACCGCGTATTTCAGTTCTTCTAGTGTTTTTCCAGGACCGTTGAACACTATGTCTTCAGGCTTAAATCCCGCTTTAAGGGCTTTGTATAATTCTCCTCCAGAAGAGACTTCACATCTTAATTGTTCACTCTTCAATATTCTTAGAATAGATAGTATTGAGTTAGCCTTAAGAGCGTAGTGTATGTAACAATCACCGTACTCCTGTTTAAAGACATTCAATATCAACCTTGCATTTTCCCTGATTTTGGATTCTGAGAAAATGAATACGGGGGTCTTATAATCTTCAGCGATCTGCAGCAAGTCCACGCCATCAAAGTAAAGTCGGTCATTTTCTACTTCTAAATGTTTTAAGATAGAAGTACACATTACCAATCACCACTAAATCTTGTCCAGAAAGGTTCTACAGGCAGAGGAGGCATTTATCAATGCATCAATGAGTATGTTAAACTGCCTTGTTAAACTGACTTTCAATGCATGCCATGTCCAATCTTCACGTGAAGTCTTCATGAGACTAGCCAGTATTTTGTAAACCCTGGGTAAGGGTTTCGCCAAAAATATGCTACCATATACGTCATGCGAATATCTATCTACTGTACTTCTAAACGCTGGAATCAGAGTCCTGCTTAAGGTTAGCAACAATTTGTTTAAAGACTTAGTTAAGATATTCTCTCGACTATTTCTACACTCACCTGCAATTTTATTGACCTCGGAGATCAAAGCTTCCAATTCGTTTACTCTTGCCTCTATCCTGGAGAGGTAAGGCTCCATCCACTCTCTTGGAAATGCCTCTTTAATCTGTGCTATATCCATCTTTACAAGTCTTGTGAATTGGGTGAAGTCAAAAGGTACTACGGCCTCGCAGGCTAGTCTCAGTACATATTCTAAGTATAATTTAGCCTGGATCCTCAGTATCTCTCTATCAAGCTTATCGATGGTATCTTCTTCACTGTGATACCACCATCCAAAGATTGCTTCCCCAGAATTTTTAAGCTCCTCCTCGGTAAAAGTTGCAAAAGTAAAGATGTATGGTATGCCTATCCCTAGGAAGGAGTTATCTCCGAATTTTAATGGGGGCCTTTTTTCAGATGGTTTGCCTATCACTTCCTTCTCTACTTCTTCAAGGAAAGTCCAAGTCTCTGGAGATGAATATGAGACGAATCTGCTAGCTCCAGCTAGACCGCATGCATCCACATTTACATAGGCTAGTCCTCCCTCGTTAAGTTCAACCCAGTAATTATCTACGAACCATGCTGAACCTGCAGCTTCGCCTATCTCATGCCCATCCCAGAAACCAAATACTAGGTTTCTCAAGATTTTACTTCTATTCTCAGCAAGGACCTTTACCATTTCTAGCATAACTGCATTACCAGCTGAGTTATCGGTTACCGTGCCGCCCCAGGCTTCTAAGTGTCCTCCAACAATTATGAACTCATCCATACGCTGAGAGCTTGCTGAGTATATCCTACACATAGGTTGGCTAGAGCATACCCATTTATTCTCAACCTTCACTTTAATCTTAGCCTTAACTCCTCGATGGGAAAGTAGACTTTTTATGTACTCTCCATCATGCCTTGAAATGTTTAAAGAAATTATCTTTGGGATTCTTTCCATATCTTCTAGTGTTGGCGGACCCCAAACACCTTTAATTGCTCCTCGCCCAACAGTACGGCTTTCTCTATGGCCCCAATTCATTACTATAAGCGCCCTAGCATTATTGATAGATGCGATTCTTGCTTTCTCTGTTCTTGGCGGCGAATAAGAGAGCTCGGCTAGAACGAGTTTCCCAACTGCATTTACCCCCCGATAGGATTCTTCATCTCCGCTGCCTACATATATTAAATCTCCAGTTACTCCTTCAGGTGGAGTGTTTTCACTGAAGAGGTTCGGAAAACTATTTATGGTCTTCGATTCCGGCTCGATTATCTCAAAATAGGAATGCTCAGGGTAACTGGTTAGAAAGTAAAATCTATCGATCCATACTCTTACCCCTTCTATCTTCTCCAAATAATTCACTATATAGTTTGAGGCTTTCTCGATGTTCTCGGTTCCAGCTAATCTGTCCGTGAAATTAGAAAGTGCTATTACGTGCCTCCAAATAGCTTCTATGTCCAACTCGGACTTATTACGACCCAGCCTATTCTCTCTACAAACATCTTTACTCATAATAGAACCATCTCCTAAGTGCCTATATAAAGAGTTAGCTCCACCCTAACTGGCTAATGCAAGCTATCCTAAAAACTCTCTAATAATGATTCCGACAGCAATATAGCGATCAAATAGTTAAATGACAATATTTATCAAGTCACTCCATCAGTAATTGTAAGGTATGGCTGCCGATAATGTTCTAGGTTTTATCAATGGGAACATATATGTCTCTTTCAACCCATTAAGGAAGGCTACTGGTTTAGTTACTTGTGGTAAATACATAGTTTATTCTGGTGAATCGGAGAAAGCTGAGAGGCTTGTTAAAACCCTGAATGGGTTACTCATTGACCTCGAAGGCTTAACGGTTATGCCAGGTTTTATTGATGTCCACATGCATCTTGATATGTTGGCGGTTAGCTTAAACTCGATAGACTTGCGGGGGGTTGAATCAATAGAATCTCTCAAGAAACGGCTAAGAGAATACTATGAGAAACACCTAGATTCTGAATGGATCGTTGGTAGAGGATGGGATCAAGAATTGTTTAAGGAGAGACGTTGGCCGAATCGGTTCGACCTAGATGAAGCTGTATCAGAGAAACCTGTATTACTAGAGAGGATTTGCGGGCATGCAGCAGTAGCAAATACTAAAGCCTTAAACATTGTTTGCTCAAACGTTGACATCTCGAAAGATCCGAATTTCCTAAGAAGTGAAGATGGAAATCTTACTGGGGTTATCGTTGAAGACGCTGTAAAACTATTTCGAGAATATTATCAATCCAGCTTTAGCGAAATGTTAAAGGCGCTGGATAATAGTCTCAAATATACTGCTTCATTAGGGGTAACTACTATTGGTTTTATGTCATGTGATGCAGCTTCTCTTCGCCTACTCCAGATACTAAAAGAGTCTAGGGGGTTATCAGTAAAGGTTAGGGTTTACCTTAAAGATACATTAATGCATACTCTATCAAGCCTCGGCGTAAGAAGAGGCTTTGGAGACGATAATTTAAAGATAATGGGCATTAAAATTTTTGCTGATGGATCACTGGGTGCTCGTACAGCATGGCTATCAGAAGCATATTCCGATCTTCCGGAAACTTGTGGTATGCCTACGATTAAAGAAGAGAAGCTGAAAGAAATAGTATATGAATGTCACAAGGCAGGTCTCCAACTAGCAATTCATGCAATCGGTGATAAAGCCATTGATAGTGTGATAGACTCCTACAGGCTCATTGGGGAGGGATTCTCAAATTATAGACATAGGATAGAACATGCATCTGTATTAAGACCTGAGCAGATAGAGAAGATAGCTAAACTTGGACTGCTTGTTGCTGTTCAACCACACTTCATCATCTCAGATTGGTGGGCTGTTAAAAGAGTTGGTGAGAAGAGAGCTTCATGGGTATACCCATTTAAATCCTTAATCAAGAGTCAGGTTAAGATTGGTTTTTCAACAGATTGCCCAGTTGAGCCTTTAAATCCATGGAGAACAATTTATGCTGCTATAACAAGAGGTAGAAGAGAGGGGATAGAATTATCTAAGTATACACAAGATGAAGCACTCGCCTTACCTGAAGCTTTACACTACTATACGAAAGGCGCTGCATACTTCTTCTTCGAAGAAGAGAATACTGGAATACTGGAGCCAGGGAAGTATGCAGACTTTATAGCTCTTGATAGAGATCCATTTGAAGTAAGCTTAGATGAGCTTTTAAGTATAAAAACACTATTAACAGTCATTTCCGGCAGAGTTGTATATCAAGACAAATTTTTCGAAGATAAACTAAGTTGCAACTTCTAGTGGGGATGGCATAGGGAATACTAGAATTAATATATAAATAATGTTATTAATCAATCTAACAATATAATGTGCTACAATAATGTTCAGGATTCATAAAAAAATTTAAGGTGCTAAACTTCAAATAAGTAAAACTCTATCAATCTTCTAAAAGTGGAAACGAAGGGCGTCTCCTGGATAAATCTCTAAGGCTTAAACTGACAATATATAACATGTTAGTGCAGTTTTTCTTAGAAATTTGTTAGACCTTATTGATCTAAGTCACTTCACCTAAACAAATATGTCTTCATCTAAGAGTTATTAAGAGTTCCAACGTATCTAGCTCAAGAGTTTTTGTAATGAGCAGCAAAAAGGTTAGACTAACTCATAGAGTCATGTCTTCCAAGATCAATTTTTACTTAAACAAAATCTTTTATAATCTATTTAGAAGATTATTATAGCCATGAAGATTGGAAAATCTGCTCTAACGGTAGCTATCATGGTTTTACTACTTATCATTACAGGTTTTCTGATAAATAATGCTGTAACCAAGGTGTGGAGTAGCTGGATTGACTATGAACCTCCTGTTAATGTTAAAGTCTATCTAAAATCAGATTACAATTATTCTAGGATAGCTGAATATGTAATCATGGTGCTTGTAGATGGTGCAAGACCAGACATCGTAGAGAGGGTTGGAGGTGAAGGATTCAGTTTCCTGGAGAAAGAAGGAGTACTTTTCTCTAATGCGTATGCTCTAACTCCAACATACTCTATACCTGCAAGGGCCGCAATCTCTACAGGTCTGCCTCACGAAATTTCAGGTGTTACATCTAATTGGTATAATAAAGGAGTATTGAATCTACCAAGCATATTCTCTCTTGCTAAAAAATATGGCTTAAAAACTGGAGCTATAGGGGACTCCTCCATAAATATGCTTTTCAAAGATTACCTGGATACATACATTGAAATCCCTGAAACTAGTGGGCATATGAAAAAATCAGCTGAAGAAGCTATAAAGATTATAACCTCTGGTGAACTACCGAACGTCTTATGGGTTGGGTTTGCAGATGTAGATGAAGCAGGTCACGGCTATGGTGCATTAAGTAGTATATATGAAGAAGCTATCGTAGAAGCCTCACAATTAATTATGAATATGATTGAAGCCCTTAAATTAAGAGGAGTCTATGATAAAACAGTTCTTATAGTTCTCAGTGATCATGGACACTTAGATAGAGGCGGACATGGAGGAGAAGAGCTAGAAGTTAGACGAATATATTTGTCTATTATGGGGCCATCGATAAAGAAGAACGTCATCTTGAATGGAGACGTTTATTATACAAGTATTGCTTCAACGATCGCTTTCATCTTAGGTCTTCCACCAGAATTAGTATCTTACAGCCCACCATTATCTGGTGCGTTCAAGGAGGATATGCTTCCAAGTCTCGCTAGGTATGAACTCGGTTTAGCCCTAAATTATGGTTATCACCTAAAAGATCTATTCACGAGACTTGGGTTAGACATTTATGTGGGGAAATCCACTGATTATCTAGCTAGCTTGGAAGAAATTAAGACTTCGAACTCGGTAGACGTAAGCTCTATTACCGAATACTATGTAAAGCTTAATAGGCTTTACGAAGATAGTAAGAAGGAATTAATATCTAGGGATGCAGGGATAAGAATATTTAACGTGATATTAATAGGATTAATTGCATGGGCTCCTACCGTAACCTTATTTTACTTTACTCGTAAGTCTCTATGGAAACTACTAATCTCAGGATTTATTGGATTCTCAGCTTTCTGGATATCATTCATATATCTATTTGGATACATGTTTACCATGTCTTCAGTTAACTCATTAGATTCGTATATAGAGGCGATAATGGCGTCAACACTCATATCCATAATTGTATCCTCAGCGGTCATGGCCTCTGTAATTAACATCAAAGATGAGAAGAAAACTCTCTTATCAATTACACCGATACTACTCATAATCTCATTGTCTTCTATAATAATACTGGTCATGGGTACACTCTACGGCTTCACCGTTAGATTCCCATTCCCAGACTGGTTTCTCGCATATCTATATTATACTTCACTCCTCAATGAAATGTTTCTAACACTATTCAATGGATTAATGCCTCTACTAGTCTTCATCGGTTTAACTCTCAAAACAAAATTAGTAAAATTAACAAGATAGTGTATGAGAGCAGGCCTGTCCTGAATGTGTGCATTTAAATAAAGATGGAAAGATGAAGTGTACTCAGATTTCGAGTATGCAGTTTAGTGTGGTGAGGCCATCATTCCTAACAATATATTTTAATTTACTATCTCTTTTTTTGAAATGATAGGTGGCTGATGGGAAGATTCACGGTCTATCTCCCCAATAATCTCAGTAGCTCAGAGAAGCTAGTATTTCATCAAATATCGTTTTTACATTTCTCATTGAAGCCCGTGGACATAATGATAACCCATCAGGCTCCTCCATCTTTAAGCATTGATCTCTTATTATCTTGGTAGGTCTTACTCCTATTGATATGAGGGCTTGTATTATCTTTTCTTCTCTATTTAGTAGAAGGCATGGAATATGTATTGGACCGTTATAGTTTAATCTAATAGAAAATCCAGATAGATTCTCTATTAGGAGGGGTACTGATAGAGTGTGGTGAGATTCAGGTGAGATAGTGTAAACTTTCCTGTAATTCTTTAAAGCTCTTAGTATCCTCTTGAGAGAGCTGGGATTTACAGGTCTACCTTCATCATATCTTTCAACTAACCCATTTATCAATATAAGCCCCGTTCCTAATAGCTCTGATAACCCATAAGAATACTTTTCATCTAGATTTCTAGCAGATAAGAGTACAGTCTCTCTTTTCTTCAAGACTTCTAAGGTTAGCTTTACTTCACTAGCATAAGATTCTGGTAAGGGGTAGCTTAGAGGGCATTCACTTACACATCTCCAGCATTTTAAACAATTATTTCTCCCAAGGTCTTCATACCTAGAGTATCCTAGAGGGCTTAGACTCAGGTTTCCCGTATTAATGAATGTTGGACAGACTGATATACAGATGCCTGGACAATATATACAGGGTTTTTCAACTTTCTTGAAGGGTAGTTGAATAAGATTTAGTAATAGTTTAGGTGTAATCTTGACAGTGCTTAATGTTTTAAGCTTCACTAGATTCCCACTCCATAAACTTTCCTGGATTTGAGATATTGTTAGGGTCGAATAATCGTTTTATCTTCTTAAGGTATTTTAAGGATTCTCCAAGTTCTCTCTCTATCCATTTCTTCCTTAAGAGCCCGATCCCATGATGATGGCTTATTGTTGCGCCGTTCTTGATTAGAGTATCCATTGCTTTCTCCCATACTCTCCAGTAAACTTCTTCGTTTGCTTCAAAGACTATTGTGAAGTATATGCATCCCCCCGTGCTGTAGAAATGTGAAGCGTGTGCAAGGACGGAGTTTACTCCTTTAATCATCTTGACTTCTCTCTTAAACTCTCTATACACTTTTGGGAGGATACTCCATGTAGCGGCTGTCTCGATCGTATCAAACCATAAACCTAGAGGTACTACTAGTTTGACTACATCACTAATTACATCGAATCTTTTCTTCAACCAGCTATCTACGTATTCTTCCCCGATTTCTAGAGCTCCTCTCTTCTTCATTACCATTCTCAATTCAGATTCTTTTGCATCGAGAAGCGCCTTAGACCATTCTTCTATGATGAAGATTGCTAAGTCTCTGTCTTCATTAAATCTTAAAGCTGCTTCATCTTTATCATAGATCCTGAGTACAGCCGGTTGTAATCCAAGGAGCATTACCTCTCTGGCTGCGGCGAGAGCTTCTTCAAAGCTATTAAATACAAATGTATTCTTAGAAGTGTATTCTGGTATTTGAAAGATCTTAAGAGTAGCTTTAGTTATTACTCCAAGCTGCCCCTCGCTTCCAAGCATAAGCTTCTTTATGTTCGGTCCTGTTGATGTTCTTGGAACTATCTTTTCTCTAAGAGGTATGAACCCACCGTCTGCTGTAACTACTTCAATGTCTAGTAAGAGGTCTTCTATCCCACCATACTTAGTGCTATATTCACCTGTACTTAAGGTTGCTATTAATCCACCTACTACGGCTTCTGGGAAAGATTGAGGGATGTGCCTGATAGTATAACCTTTAGAGTTAAGATATTCTTCAAGCTTCTTAATCATTATTCCAGATTCAACGGCTACGTACATGTCTTCTTCATTGAGTTCTATTATCTTGTTCATTGCTTTAACATCTATCACTAGACAATCTCTACATGGAGCTGCTCCAGTAACTCCAGACCCGCCTCCATATGGGGTGAAGGGAATTTTAAACTCATTGCAGAGTTTAATTAATGAGGTTACTTCTTCTACGGTTTTAGGCCATGCAACAGCTAGAGGCATAGCTAATTCATCTCCCCTAGACTCTCTTAGAGTTAGTAGAGGCCAAAAGTCCCTACTGTAGACCTTGAGTATTCTAGGATCATCTGTAAATCTCGAACCTACAATAATCTTTACTCTTTTTAGAAAATCTTCTTTAAGGATTGATCTTTCAGACATCTAGAAATAACCCCTAATAGTTTAGAGTAGGCATCCAACATTACGCTCCTATCTATATGATGGAGGTTTGGTGAGAAGATTTTCTCAATATCTGGTTTCTCCTTAAGATCCTTCTTTGATAATTTACCATCTGATAAAGCTAGTAGCTTAGCAACTCCAAATGAGCTTACTTCCACGTCTACTGGTCTAGCAACCTGCATTCCAGTTATATCTGCCAAAGTCTGTAGGAATGCGCTCGACCTAGAATACCCTCCACCTGAGAATAATGGTTCTCTAAATCTTCCAATATACTTCTTCATAGTGTTGAGTATTGTAGCTATATGTAGAGAAACACCTAAAGCTAGGCCTGACAGTATGTCTGACTTAGATGTATCTAAGCCTAGACCTAGAATTATCCCTCTTAGATCTCTTAGATACGGGATTCTAAAACCTCCGAGAGATGGTACTAGTAATACTTTCTTCTCCAATTTTTTCAATAATGATTCAGCTTCAGAATAATCTTTGAATAACCCTATCTTCATAAGCCATTCAAGTGTTGAGCCTGTCGATCTTATGAACCCCTCTAAGCCATAGGTTTTCTCATCATCTATCTTTAAGACTATTATTGGAACTAATCCAGAAGTTGGTATAGCTAGTTTTTCTGTCACTGTCTCTACGAAGCTTCCAGTTCCATGCGTAGATTGAACTTCACCTTTACCTAGAACTCCAAACCCTACGCTTGCAGCCTGCTGATCTGCAATACAAGCGCTTACTTCTACATCTTCAAAACTACCAAATGAGTGGATGTTCCCTGTTATTTCAGGTGTTATCTTCGGAAGCTTGAGTAGCTCAAACACTATATCTATCTCTGAGAGTTTTCTTGGATGTATTAGACCTGTTAAAGTAGCATTTGTAGCATCTGCTAGAAACTTCCCCGTGAGTATGTATAGTATGTATGAGTCTAGCGTCCAAACATATGCTTTACCAGTCTTGACTTCTTCAATTAATCTTGGAACTTTATCGTAAACCCATCTTATCAATATAGCTGGAGAATCTGGGCTAAGAATTATATTCAAGCTTCTACTAAGACTCTTCAGCAATTTTGCTGTAGGAGATAGCCTCTCAACTACTTCCTTGCCCCTACCATCTATCCATGTAATAATGTTTGTTATTGGAGTACCATCGTTTCTCCAAGCAAGAATGGAAGCTCTATAAGTACAGATACCTATCTTCTTCACACCTTTCTCTCTAGCTTTCTTAACGAATCCTTTGACGGCATTAGCTATTTGTAGACTATTCTGCTCTATGTGCTGTTGGCTTATCTTCTCGAAGCCAATGACTATTTTCTCATAATGAGTTTTCTTGAGATTTTTATCGTATATAGATAGCTTAACACCTGTTGTACCTACATCTATAACCCCATACATCCTATAAAACCTCTATCGTAACTCTACTATTTGATGGAAGCTCTACTACAGGATAAGGTTCATCAACAACTATTTTTTCTCCATTAACTTTCAGCTTAACTCCCATGCCGACCCCCAAAATAATACGGGCTACACGTTTAGAAACTTTATGGGGGATATGTGGAACACTACACAATACTTCTATCGGGTCTCCTCCCTCGATTAAAGATTCCGCTATGATCCTGCTTGCCTCAACTATCTTCATAGGATCCTCTAATATCATTGCAGCGTTCCCGACAATATTTTCCACGCCTAGCTGATTCCAAGGAGATAGTTCTGCAAGTATTAGTGTATCTGCTATTAATTCTCTCTCATCAATCATCACTGAAGATACTCTCTCGCTGCCTAATACTTTCTTAACCCTGCCTTTTAAAACCTCTACCCCCATATCTGTGACTTCTTCTAAACTATGTATTAGAGAGCCCCTCGTATATGTTATTACGACCTTTTCACATGTCTTGGATAACTTGCTCGCCAGAGAGATTGAATAGTGGTTGAAACCGTAGATGATTACTTTATCTCCGATAGAATAGCCTTTATTGATTAGTTCCCATGCAGAATAAAGATAGAAGACTCCTGAGGGTCTAAAACCATATATACCGAGCTCTAATACTGTCTTTTCTCTAAAACCATTTGCAGCTATAACCGTACCATGGATCTTCCTTGAGCCTTCTCTACTTGCAACCCAAACCCCATCCTTATCATAACTAAATGCTGCCATATTACACATTATATTATTAATTGCAAATTGTGATATTAGGTCTCTTCCTCTTACATTATTAACAGGGTATTCATCATATTTGTAGAATCCACCGACTTCCCTGTCTTTCTCAACAATTATTGTATTCATGCCTCTCTTCTTCAAGTAATGTGCTACTGAGAGGCCTGATAAGCCTCCACCAATGACTATGAAGTTTTCACTATCCAGCTTCCGCCACCTCTTAAAGTGATATTAGACGGCTTTACTCTTAGCTCATCTGAAATGACCTCAATAACCTCTGAGAGGCATCTTGAACCTTGACATACACCCATACATACACCAGTCCTAAACATTACTCCTTGAAGAGTCTTAGAACCCCTCCTGACGGCTTCTCTAACTTCTTCTTCTGTAACTCTATTGCATATGCATATGAGCCTGCTTTTTCCACATTCTGGTTTATCTCTAAATCTATGAAAGACTATACGTTCAACTATGTCTTCTCTTGGTATAAGCTCCAGTCCAGCTTCTTTAAGCTTTTCTAAAACGACTCTAGCTATCGCAGGAGAAGATGTGAGAGCAGGCGACTCTGTTCCAAGAATATTCACTATCCTACGGCTTTTCTTAGAATAAGTAATTATGAAATCATTTATTGGTGGTATAGGTCTTATGCCTGAGTAAGCCTTTATAGGTATCCCTGGATCAGCCTTAACTAATTTTGAAAATCTACTGATAATCGTGTTGACGTCGGATTCTTCTATGGATAAGTCATTCTTATCTCTTACTATTCTAAGATTTGGACCCCACAAGCCTTTACCGTCCCAAGTAAACATTACTGCTCCACCTTTCGTCTTAGGATCAGGCCTCAATGTAAGCGGAGATAGAAGCCTATCCGAGACTTGTTTCTCAAAAACTATCATAACGCCCTTCCCTAACTCGAACTCTACGTAATCTCCTAAAAGTCTAGCGACTTCATCAGCATAGAGTCCACCAGCATTTACTAAATATCTAGATAAGAACTCTCTTCCACCATCTGTATAGATTTTCAGGAAATCTTCCTGGAAATCTATTCTTACAACTTTTTCACCAAATACAAAATGAACACTGTTTATTTTCAGAAATTCGTAGAGTCCATATATTAAATCAAAGCTATCTATAACTGCGTAGCCATCAACTTCTATCGCAGCTAAAACTTTATCAGAAACATTAGGCTCGATTCTTCTAAGAGTCCTCCTACCAATAATCCTACTCTTGAATTCTCCCTTCAAGTTTAATTTAAGATATAGATAAATGAGTGGGAGAGCTAGTAGGTGGAGAAGGTTCATTGCAAGTAGCAGAGTACTAGTCTTCCTATAACGTACCTTAAGATATTCACATATTTTTAAGAGTTCTCTATTTCCTTCTCTAGCTAGCTTACTTTTAAGAGACTTGAAAGGTAGCTGGATAACGTGAACTATAGCTGCATGTCCTTTTGATACGCCCCACCCAGGCTCAATATTCATATCAATTACTAGTATGTTAAGCTTATAATGAGCAAGCTTGTATGCTGTGATAAGACCGCATATACCAGCCCCAACTATCACGACATCGTAAACATCAATCTTACTCATAACCTACTCTACACGCTACTCTACAAAATATAAGTATTCTAAAAATTAGGACGGATGCCTGGTAAAAATCAGAATCTGGATGAAACTGTGATCTTCTCAGCATTGGTTAGAAGTTGCAAATAACTAGGTATGCTTTATTGTAGTATCTTCTATTTAGAAGAAAGACTTATCCAAGACTTTTATCGTTAAACTCTCGCTGGAGATAGCTCATGCCACCTATCACTATATCTATTATAGGTGCTGGAAGTATAGTATTTGCTGGAAGGCTTATAGTTGATTTATGTGTTACTAAGAGCTTACATGGAAGCAGTATCGTCTTAATGGATATTGATAGGGAGAGATTAGACATGATGTATAATTTAGCGGTAAGATACGTAAAAGAAACTAATGCGAATATATCCATTAAGAAGACAATGAATCGTAGAGAAGCTCTGGAAGAAGCAGATTTCGTAATAAATAATGTAAAGATTGGAGGATACGAGCCTATGGAGGAAGAGAGGAAGATTGCTGAGAAGCATGGATACTATAGAGGTGTAGGTGAGAGGGTTTCAGACTATTATGGAGGAGTAGGAGCATCCCAACAACTTTAATATTGTCCTAATGCTTGGCTTATACAAGCTGCTAACCCAGTCTTTGAAGGCACAACCCTCATCCATAGACAGACCAGAATTAAAGTTGTTGGGATATGCCATGGACACTTGGGATATAAGGAGATTGTTAAAGTTTTAAAGATGAATGAGGAAGACGTTAAGGTCTTGATGGCTGGATTCAATCATAACATCTGGCTCAAAGAGTTCAGGTATAGAGGTGAAGATGCATACCCCATACTAGATAGATGGATAAGAGATGAAGCCCAAAACTATTGGAATAGTAAAGAATATCTTGAGAGCCCACCATGGGTTAGCGAGCAACTCTCACCTGCAGCTGTTGAGATGTATAAGCTTTACGGTCTTTTCCCAATAGGAGATACTGTGAGAAGCGCTTCACCATGGTGGTTTCATGAAGATCTAGAGACAAAGAAGAAGTGGCTTGGACCAACAGGTGGGTTCGATTCAGAAGTAGGCTGGACTTTCTACCTCAATATGCTCAAAGAGATTCTAGAAAGTCTACGGCAAGTAGCTTCAGACCAGTCTATAAAAGTAACAGAGTTCTATCCTCCTGCCTTTAGTGGTGAACAGCATATACCTCTTATTGATGCCTTAGTAAATGATAAACAAAAAATTCTACAATTGAATATACCAAATAATGGCGTAATATCCGGCATACCTGACGATGTAGTTGTGGAAGTCCCAGCTATCGTTGATGGTGGAGGGATAAAAGGAATCCACGTAGGTTCTCTTCCCAAGAAGATCATGCTGTTCAATATTATTCCTAGAATGCTTAAAATGGAGCAGATCCTACATGCATTCCTTCAAGGTGATAAGACTTCTCTAATCCTTATGACTGCAGAAGATCATAGAACGAGAACATTCGAGCAAGCATACAATGTAATCGAAGAAATACTAAACCTACCTTGGAATAAAGAAGCGGCAGCTCATTATAGGTGAGAACCCTGTCTAAGTTAACTTCTTTAAAGTATGCATGGTTTGTTGCCATAATCCTCTTCCTATTTAGAACCTTCCATGAAACAGATATCTACATTATCTCAGTAGTTCTCCCCCAGATAATAGAGGAATTTCAGATAACCTACATTCTCGGAGGAGCGCTATTCACAGCAACCACCATCTTATCAGTAGTATTCTATCCAGTATGGGGATACTTATTCGATAGATATTCTAGAAGATTAATGATTACTATATCGGGGGTACTATGGGGATTAACAACATGGCTTAACACTCTCCCTAGAGCCTTCACGGGATTCTTTATAACTAGAACTTTAACAGGTGTTGATAATACTCCCCCAGCAGGTATTCACAGTCTACTTAGTGATTATTTTCCACCTAAGAAGAGAGGTAAACCATTCGGCTTGATAAGCGCAGCAGGTGCTTTCGGAGCATTGATAGGCACGATAGTGGGTGTAGCAGTAGGATACGTATATGGTTGGCGTTTGCTATTCCTCTTAACAGGAGGACTAGGGATACTAATGGCTATGGCTGTATACTTCCTTGTTAGAGATATTCCTAGAGGAAGCTCTGAACCAGAACTTTCAGGTCTTGAATTAAGAGAAGAACTATACAAAATAAAGATTAAAGACTTGTTTACTTTAATCAAGAAACCTTCTCTTCTCTTCTTGAGCTTGCAAGGATTTTTCGGAGTCTTCCCTTGGCAGGCTCTTACAGCTTGGGTAGTTACTTATCTCATCATGGAAAGAGGATTCAATGAATTTCAAGTAATGTTTACCATGTCTATATGGTTAATTGTAATGGTTCTAGGAAACCTCATAGGTGGCGCTATAGGAGACTTCTTATTCTCAAGAAATATAAGTGGGAGAGCTATCCTAGGAGCGGTAGACGTTTTCCTCTCAGCCTTAATCATCTATATAGTTATCATGTGGCCTAGCGAAGACATTACTGGATTCATAATCGCAGGCTCGATAGCATGTCTAATATTCCCAATGGCTGGACCAAATGTATCTGCAAGCATAACAGACATCATGGAGCCTGAGGCTAGAAGCTCTGCAGACTCACTCCTCAGAATATTTGAGACTGCAGGTTCTTCAACAGCACCATTAATGGTAGGGTATCTTGCAGACTTATACGGTCTAGGCCTTGGGATACTATATGTTTCCACCTCTACATGGATTGTCTGCGGTCTACTCTTTACAATATTAGCATTTATCATCCGTAAGGATATAATCCATCTTAGAAGTAAGATGAGGGAGAGAGCTGAACTATTCAAGAAACCTCATTAGCTGAGATTATGTCCCTGTATGTATAGTAGCTTCTCCTCGGCTTCCTCTCCTTAGTCTGCATGTCTACACTACATAATCCAAACTTCATCTTGAAACCTCTAGCCCACTCATAGTTATCAATTAACGCCCAGTGGAAATATCCTCTAACATCTATCCCATCTTCAGCTATAACCTTCTCTAAAACCCTTAGATGGTCTACGATGAACTTAGGTCTTAAAACATCTTGTGAATCAGCAACTCCATTCTCAGTTACATAGAGAGGCTTATTAAACTTCGCCATAAGCTTTAAAGCTGAAGCTAAACCAGTTGGATAGATCTCCCATCCAAAATCTGACGTAGGATTATGGTCTAGTGAAGAACTGTTAGGTTCACAATTATTTCCATACCCATTGACAATTTCTGGAACAACTGGGATACCTGCAAAGATCCTCGCAGTAATAGATTTCTTTTTCTTAACAACATTCCTACTATAATAATTAACACCTATCCAGTCTACCCTTCCACCGATTGAGCTGTCAGATTCTTTCTCATCAATCTTCATGTTAAGGTTTTGGTCCAGCCATCCATTAGAGATTGCTTCTATCAAGAACATGTTATGTATATGGTTTGAGATTAGGCTAGCTTTAATGTCTTTAGATTTATCATAGGGCTCCATAGGTGTTATGTTTAAGATTATTCCAACTTCAGCTGGGTTACCGCTAGCTTTATCTGCTCTAATATTGTCAAAATTTTTTATCGCATCATATGCTCTAGCGTGAGCTACAGCTAGATTAATTAAGCATTTCTTGAAGAATTTAAAATTATTTAGCCCAGGTGGGAAGCCCCATTCTGGGAAGAGGTAGCCTGCTTCTGCTACTATGTTCGGCTCATTTAAAGTTACCCAGTAATCTACGAGGTCTCCGAGCTTCCAAGCCATGTATGCAGCATATTTCCAGAATTCAATGATCGTATCTTCATCAAGCCAGCCTCTTGGACCGACTCTACCCTTAGACTTCTTAACATTTAATGGGTTATGTATCCATAAAGGCAGGGTGAAGTGATTTAAACAAATAATAGGCTTCATACCTTTAGAGATTACGTCTAGTATGATCTCTCTGTAACGTCTTAATGCATTGGTATCAGCAATCCTATCTAGTTTATCTAAGAAGCTTTCTTCCCCAGTAATACTTGAGATCCTATTGAATTCATTTCTTCTAACTTCAACTTTAACTTCACGTGTTGAGTTCGGGAAAACCCTGCTCCACTCAATCCCTATTCTATACGCATTTAACCCAAGCTGGCTTGCTAGAATATGGTCTCCCCCATATAAATGCCAGTAGTTAGGACCATCCTCAGGTAGATCTCCACTTACAATTCCACTTTCAATATTATATCTATCATGAACCCAGACAAACCAATCAGTATTCCCATCTAACCCTCTCCTAGAAGGATCACCCATCTCAAATTGAAACCCACTTTCAGATACACCCCAAAGAAAATTCTTCGGAAAAGGCATATACTTAAATCTAGAGAATACTAGTATAAGTTTTTCTAGTTTAGATAGCGTGCCAACGGAACATAGATACTAGTATTCTCTGAAAGTATTCTCAGAAAGCACACACTATTATGTAGTGTATGCTTATGGGAGTGTTGAGGCAAGGATGCATATGAGGGTTAAAGCAGTAATATCACGTATAGTGAAGTTGTAGTAGATGGGAAAACGCCAAATAAAAGTTGATGAGCCAATTTTTAGGTCTAAAATAAACATGAAAACGAGATTTATAATTGGATACATATTACTGGCTTTTGGGATATTGGGATCTATATGGACGGCTAGTCTTTTCATAAGTCTTATCTTAGCACCACCAGTTGGAGGAGGAGTATTAGCGGGATTAGGAGCAGGATTCGCATGGCTTTTCTATCTTGGTTCTTCTATATTATTTATAATTCCAGGTGCAATCCTAGTCAGAAAGCATGAATCATTTGTTAGAAGATTGATCGGCATAATCGTAATCTTGCTTGGAATTATACCACAAGCAGTAACTTATCTGTATACTCTTCCAAAAGGGCTTGGCGGACCTCTAATCGAAAATCTAGCCTTATTCTTCATACCATTAATACTCTACCTTATCCCTGGTATATTATTAATCCTGCCAACCAAGTAATACTTGGAGTTTACCATGCTCTTTAACGATCCGTCAGCCTAAGCTCGCCGAACATCCGCTAAGCCTATTGACCAGACCTCTCTCCATGCCACTATCCCATCTACTC
>Ga0272445_1000873_pt1 | contig 25639 bp, 18 predicted proteins | sample YNPCB0031_FD_194404 | JGI IMG/M metagenome (GOLD analysis project Ga0272445, IMG submission 194404) | Hot spring sediment microbial communities from Yellowstone National Park, WY, United States - YNP-CB-003-1 | ecosystem: Environmental > Aquatic > Thermal springs > Hot (42-90C) > Sediment... | reverse complement strand
TTAAACGACAGCATCATCGCAGTAGGCTCTGCACATGAGAACGACCAGCAGAACAGACAGAAGCCAATAACCCTTACCACCGCAACTAAGCTTATGCATGTTTACCTACCTCCACACACCAATTCACCCACTCAGTCTATGGGCGCTTTTGATGCACCTCAGCTGGTTGCCCAACTGGTATTTGCATCATTTGGTCGCCGAGGAAGAAAGTAACGCTCTCCGTCACAGCCTGTTGCTGTGTTGGCTGTGGTTGTTGTGCGCTCTTCACCTCTTCAATGCGTTTCTCCAGCTCCTTCAATTGCCCACTGATCTCGCTTATCATTTGTTTGAGGTGTGCATCTGCTGTTGACTTTGAGAGCGCTTTGCGTATCAACTGCATCTCCCGTCGCAACTTTTCTTGCTCTTCCCTTGTGCTCTGGACTTGCGGAGCGAGTTCGGCAAGCAATTTGCTGTGCACCGTCGCTGCAACTTGTGTAGGGTCAACTGGTGGCAATTGTGGAGGTGGTAGCTGTGCTGTAGGTGGTCTTATTCCGAGCACCTTGTCAATGTCCTCAAGTGGTATGCCAGCGCCCTTTGCAGCTAACCTTTCAACTGCAGGGTGTATCTCCCTTGCCATTGTTGGGCGCTTGGGTGGCTGTTGTGGTTTTGGAGTTGGTATGGGTTGGCGAGCTGGTAGGAGTGAGAACTCAATGTTCACGCCAGTTTGCCCGCTGACAAGCGCTACCCTCTCAGCCTCCTCAGGGGTGACGAGAAGGATGAGCGTTTTGACAGGGGTTGATTGTGCTCCTTGCTGTCCAGCCTGTCCCCCGCCAGCTTGCTGTCCTGCTTGTTGACCACGCACTGCAAGCTCAACATTTGCCACCTGCGTGTCAACACCTAAAACAACAGCATCTTCAACTATCGTCTGCGACAGCAAACCACCAAAGGAAGCGATTATCTTGACATGGTCACCAGTCCTGAGCATCCTGTAAAGCGCTTCGTTGTCTATTGGGAGAGCGATCGCCACATAGCCTTCGGGTATCAGAGCGCCTAAGCCCTCTTGCGAGATAGGTTGCGTAACATCCGTCCTGAGCACGGGTGTGCCAGCGAATATGTCCACCTTCGCCACACGGTTGATAACATCATCAATCCTGCTGAAGGCGCCAGACGGGACATCGCTTGGAGGTCTCCTCTCCTCTTGAAGCATTGCGCCAGTTATAACCGTGTGCGCAGGTATGTCGGTTGAGGCTATGACAACTTTTGCGAGCTCAACTTGCGGTTTTGGAGGTGGTGTCCTGCGCTTAGTCAAAACGAAGCGCCCAACGAGGAAGACCAAAAACACAATCCCAAGCAGAATTGAAATCCGCAACATCCTCGGCATGCAAAATCACTCCCTGCTCAAAGCAAAGGGTTGGGAGACCCGAAATAGAACTCAAAGATTAAAGCAAGGACGCAACCCATTGTTAAGTTTACCACATACGGAAAGCGCGTTTCGCTTTCGGGTTCATATTCAACCTGTGCGCCCATGATGTAGCGCAAATGCAAGTATATCAGTAAACGCTTGAAAGGCTTCAGACCAAGCCTCCGCCAGATCAAAGTCACTATCGCCACGACACCACCGATCACAGCTCCATACAGGAAAGCCCAAAACGGATATGACTCCCAAAACATCGCACTGCTACCTTTGATCGCTCCAACCGCCATGCAAAACTTCACATCACCGCCTTTGAACCACCCGATGGCAAACGGCACAAAGAAGATACCAAACCCAACAGCAAGCCCAATGAGGGAATTCGTCAAGCCCTTAGCGCCTTCAAGGGCTGAGTTTACAAGGATGCCTATGAGCATGGAGGGGAATGTAAGCCAGTTTGGCACCTTGCTGTATCGGCAATCTGTGTAGCATGCGATGGCGATGAAGAGAAGCAAGATGAAATTGCGCACATACAACTCAACCCACTCACCCATTCATTGTGTGCCACCCTGTGATTTGTTAACGAGCATTACGCATTATGTCACGCTTCGCTTGCTCTGCTAAGAGCGTTACGCGCCACCTTGCGACTTGCTAACTGAGACACCCTCAAGACGCTTCAACTGCATGACCGCCTTCTCTTGCACATCCTTCTCATCGATGCTTTTCATTGCTTCCTTCAGCAACTCCGCATCCGAGTATGAGCGCCCATCAATTGTAGCTATAGCCTCCGAGCACACAGCTTTGAGCGATGCATCGTCTGTGATAACGAATGTTTTCAACAAGGTTTTTCTCGCTGGCTTGTAACGCAGTTTCGAGAGAGCTATCACAGCCTCACGCCTTACATCAATGCTTTTATCCATCTCAAGGCATTTAAGCAAGGCGTCAGCAACCGCTTGTGTTCCCATCTCACCGATTGCCCACACAGTGGCTTTGCGCACACTTTCCGAACTGTCTTTAAGGTATGGCAACAGCTTTTCAACAGCCCACTTCGCTTTCCAAGCCCCGATAAGCCTTATGAGGTATTCCTTTGCGGTCGGCGTTTTGGTGCGAGCCAACGCCTCTACAGCCACATGCGAGGCGCTCTCGCCAAACATTTGCAGTGCGTTGAAGGCGTGCCACCTGACCCTCTCCGACTTATCATCAAGTGCTTCTATGAGCGTTTGGATTGCCCTCTCGTCACCAATCCTGCCGAGCGAGACAACAGAAGCTATGCGCACATCTTCGTTCTCATCTTTCGTCGCCTTAGCCAGTGCAGGTATAGCTTCCTTGCAACCTATTTCGCCGAGAGCCTTCGCAGCTCCCCACCTCTTTTGTGCCTCTTTTGACTTGAGTGCCTCAAGGAGCAAATCAACAGCTGGCTTCCCAACTTCCGATAGAGCGCTTGCAGCTCTAACCCTAACAACTTCGTCTTGATCGGTTAGCATGTTGATGAGGAACTCAATCGCTTTTTTGTTCCCCATCTTACCGAGTGCCACAGCAGCGCTGACCCTCACTTTGCTTTCCTCTGCGTTATCGTTCATTCGGTTCTCCAAAGCCTGTATCGCCGCCTTAGCACCTATCTTCCCGAGCGCCTCAGCAGCTGCTGCTCTAACTTCTGGGTCTGTATCCGAGAGCCGATCAATCAAGTCTACCGTTGCGGGCTTATACCTGAGCTGTCCCAAGTAGCGACACATATCTCTCCTGACAAGCCTGTCCTTCCCTTCAGCGCTTTGTGGGTCTAACGCTGCTCTGAAGCGCTCGCAGATGAGCTTCAGGGCACGCTCCGCTTCATCCTTAGCTATACCTTCGCCTCGTTCAGCCACCTCAAGGACTGCCCTCAGCGCCTTTGCACCAAGCCCTTTTAATGCTTCAACCGCACTATCCCTTACCTCTTTCCTCTTGTCCCCGAGGAACTCAATCAACACTGGCACTGCGTCCTCGTCGTCCAAGCCACCCATTGCCTTTATGGCTGCAATCTGCACATCTGTGTTTTCGTCCTTCACCATCTCAATGAGTGTTCTTGTTGCCTCACCACCCTTTATCTTCCCCAAAGCCTCAGCCACAGCCACCCTCACTTTCGGGTCTTCATCCCTCCTCGCATCGCGCAGGTAAACGATGCCCCCAGACTTGGCAAAGTTTCCGAGCATAACAGCAGCTGCATACCTCACCCTTACATCTTTGTCCTTGAGAAGCTTTCCCACAGGCTCAACTGCAACATCAGCATAGTCCTTCAGCTTTGTCTCGTAGATCTGGTTGAAGTTATCAGGGTTCGCCTTCAACTCCTCAATTGCCAAAGCCACCTTCCGCCTTTTCTCTTCAAGGCTTTCACCACACCCTGTAAGCTGGATTGCCATCCCTACGAAACTGATGAGCGATAAAAACAAAGCCACCCTCTCATTGCGTCCCACAAGTTATCACCTCTCTTTGTTTTTGAACAACTCAGCGTCAACTAAAAGTGTAGCGTCAATGCCATCTTCGTGTGGCATGGCGTGCTTCACCTTTGATCACCAGTTCATCGGATAGACACGCATGTTTGGCACGAAGCAACCGACGAGTGTCCATAGACCGCCATGAGCAAAATCACCGAGTATCAAGCCCAAGAAGAAGGGCATCAGTTGCCTGTAAACGCCAGCGCCCACATACCTTAAGACCAATCCCTTGAACGCCCACGCTATCATGAATGGCAACCACACCTTATGCATTGTTGCGGTGTTGGCGACAGCATACCCGAACGGGTGCAATGGCAGGGCTATCATGTGTGCTCTGAGGAAGGTCAAAAGGCATGTCACGACGAAGCCTATGGCTACAGCTATTGTTTCCCTTAAGTCTGGCAGGACTGGCTGTCTCAAGAAGCTCTCAAGCATGATGAAAGGCTCTCGTCCCATGTAAACTCGCCACACATCAGCCTTTGAGGCAGCGCCAAGCTTATACCAAAGTGAGAGTGCACCGTAGAAAGCTATCGGGACACACAAAACAGTGCCGATGATTATGCTCTTAAGTAGCTTTTGCGGTCGCAGTCCAATCATGTCCGCCATCTTCAATGCGTCCATCTGGTGTGGCATCGGCAGACAGCGTAGGTCAAAGCTTGCTATGTTGCGGAAGTATGCCATGACCGTGAGCTCACGCGGTGTCAGGACAGCGCTTCCGAGTGTCGTCGTCACAAGCGTATACGGGTCTGCGTAGGGACCAAAAAGCCATGCGTTGCCAGCCTCAGCCCTAAGGCGAGTTGCTGAAAGCATGTATGTGAACGAAAGGGCGAAGAGGAGAACTGCAAACGGAATCCTCATCCCAGCCACGCTTGCGAAGGCGATGAGGAAGGTGAAGGAACACAAAAGCATGATTAAAGCGATGATGTAGCCTTTGCGCTCTGCCAACTCATCACCTTTCACATCGCCTTTAAGCACTCTCATGATGTGCATGAGATGAGCCCTACCAACCCAGAAGTTAAGGAAGGCTATCGCCAAGAATGCGCCTGCGCCTTGGTGAGCTATGTATGGGTATCGGCTTATACCGCCACGCCCAAGCTGTGATATGCCAATGGCTTCGCAGAAGACTTGCTCAAGCTTCGTAACGAAGTAGAAGAAGAAACAGCTGAATGTCACTTCCAAGCTGAGCAGGTAGCCAACGCCGATGATGAATGGGTAGAAAGTCATAGGCATTGAACCGATTGCGTTCCAAGGTCTGTCGGTTAGATACTTGCCTATATCAAGCGTTGTGCCCCTAACATCGATCATCGGCAGTGATGGGAAGTTCATGCTGAGTGTGTTCCATGTGCCGAGCGAGAAGGCGATGATGAAGCCAAGCCAAAGAAGGCGATTGCGAAAAAGCTCAAAGCCTCTCTTCGTCATCTCAACGGGCAAGATAACAGTTGGGAATGTTAGCCTCTCTCGCTCCACCCACTGCTTCTTAAGGAGCATGCAAAGCGAGAGCGTGAAAAACATTATCGCGATTGTGAAGGCGCTCCATAGGAGCATCGGCAACAACCATTGCCCAATTGGCACAGGTGCGTTGCCAACATAAAAGAGCCTTACGACCTCCTTATCTTGAGGCGCAAACCACTTGGGTATGAAACTGAAGAAGAGCTCCTCCCAATTGTTCATCGGCGACGCATAGTAAATTGGTGCTGTTAAGGCTGGAACAAGGAAATGCATCCCGCCCGAAGAAGCTATGACTGTGGTTGATGTTAGCGTTGCGTAAATGAGTATGAGCTCGCCCTGCTTCAAGCGGAGTTGCTTGATGCGCCCAAAGATTAAGTTCATCGCTATCAGGAGGCATAGCGCAAAGAAAGGACCGACTGGCAAAGCTGTGTTTGCAAGTGCTGTGTGTCCTCTAAGCCCACCAAGCCTTATCTCGGCATGGTGTATCCACATCACTATCGGCGGTATGAGAAGCCATGAAAGGAGCATCGAAAACTTCCTCACATCAGTTTCCTCATCGACACGCTCTTCCAACCTTATGCCGAAGGCGCTCATGGCTTGTTTTTCACCCGCCTATGTTGGCTTCGTTTGTGAAGGATGTAGAAGCCAAATTCACATTTTACATCCGCACGCTTGATTGCTACATTTGACCTGAAGGGCGAGGTAGCAAGGCATGATAGAGGTGATTGAGAAATGGGTAGGCGTATCAGACGGATAGCATGGATTGAGCCAGCTCGTTTCCCTTATGGCTACGATGACCAACATGTGTTCAAGGGTTGGGTCATACCGCGAGCTGGACCTCAGATGGCTGGACTGCTTGATTCCCTTGGCTATGATACGGTCGTTTACTGTGGCGAGGGAGTGCCAATTGATGTCCAAGAGATAGCGAACAACTTTGACCTCGCTTGCATATCGGTGTTGAGTTGCACTGCCACCCATGGCTTGATACTCGGTAAACAGCTTTCAGACTTGGGCATGCCAGTTGTCGCAGGTGGTTTCCATTTTGCGCATGCCCTCATGACAGAAGAGACGCTTGCGCCGACAACTGAAGCGCTTGATTATGTCCCGTATGTTGTGCGTGGCGAGGGTTACAAAAGCCTCGTTGAGTTGCTTGAAGTGTTTGAAGGGAAGAGGAGTCCCGAGGGAGTCCTTGGGCTCTCATATCGCTTTGGTGACGAGAAAATCCACAACCCACCGCAAAGGCTGATGACGAAGGAAGAGCTGAACAACCTGCCTTTGCCGAAGTGGGAGAAGGTCTTAGGTGTTAGGAAGGGGCATGTGATATCAATTCACGGGATGTATGGTTGCCCGAGGAAATGCACATGGTGCGCTGTTTGGCCAAGGGATGGGCGCGGCAACAGATACATCGAGCCAAACAAGGTCGTTGATGCAATTGAGCACGCTTTGAAGGTTCAAGGTAGAGACGATGGGCGAATCACTTGGATATTCTTCTCAGCCGATAACTTCCCTGCTGTGAGGGCATGGGCAGAGGGCGTATGCGAAGAGATAAAGAGGCGCAAGCTACCGATAAAATGGACATGCCAAGCTGAGGTTGCTGGTGCAAAGAGACTTCAGTTGGTCAAGCTGATGAAGGAGTCTGGCTGTGAATGGTGGTGTATAGGGTTTGAAAGCATAAGTGAGGAATCGCTTAAGGCATCCGAAAAAGCTCAGTCGCTCAAAGATATGGAAGAAGCCATAAGGATATTGCATGCTCACGGGATAAAGATTCACGGCATGTTCATTTGCGGTTTGCCGGGGGACTCAAGGGAGAGCATCATGAGGACAGTTGATTGGGCTAAGCGGATGGGCATTGAAACCATACAGATCACATGCCTCGTTGAACTTCCGGGCTCTCAGGACTACGAGACGAAGAGGCAATGGGAAAACGCCTTCAGACCGTTCAAGCCACCGTATGAACTGCTTAACTGGCTGTTCACAAACGGGCATTACGCTCGCATCGCCACAGACAAGATGAGCCTATACGAGGTGCAAAGATGCGCTATAGAAGGGATGAAGCGCTTCTACTCGATCGGGCACATAGTGCGCTCGGTCCTGCCGAATTGGAACACGCTCATATACGAGTTGAGGCGAGGTAGCGGTGTGCTGAAAAGCATAAAAGCTGCTTGCTTGGACAGCATCTACACATTGGCTCTGAGGGCTCGTGGCTTCAAGTTGCTGAGGCGCTGGGAAAATTCAAGGTTGAACCAGATATACCAAGCGATGCTTCAGTTCCCAGAACGCATACCGCAACTCATCCAAGAGGTTTTAGAACTCATACCGAAAGATTGGGTTGAAGTCATGGAGAAGGTGGCGAGAGAAAGGCGACCGTGTAAAGTCATCATAAGGCGGGGTGAGTTGCCTCAACACCTCAAACCGTTCATCGAGAGGTGGCAGAAGATAGCGGAAGGCTATACGCCATCGTAAGACAAAACTTGAAGCTGAAGGGGGGTAAAGAGGATGCGCTCAGAGAAGGTGCGCGTTGGTGTGGTCGGACTGGGTATGGGAAGGGTTCACCTGAAAAACTTGAAGGACATGGAAGAGGTTGAGGTTGTAGCCATATGCGACATAAACGAGGAACTGCTAAAGAGGGCTGGCGAGGAGTTTCAGGTGAGGAAGCTCTTCACAGACTTTGAGAAGTTCGTCACCGAGGACATGGACGCCGTCTTCATCTGCACACCGCATTTCTTACATCACCAGCAAGTGATAACCGCATTGCGTTCCAACAAACATGTCTTCTGCGAGAAACCACTCGCCATCACCGTGAGGGAAGCTGAGGAGATGGTCTTAGTGGCAAACGAAGTCGGGAAGGAGATAGCAGTTGGCTTCCAGAGGCGGACAAACCCAAAGGACAGGCTTGTCAAGGAGCTCATCTCCGAGTTGGGTGAAATATCTCGCGCCCTTTACGAGACATGCGGTCTGCGCACGCAAGCCTATTACGATTCTGGTGCATGGAGGGGGACTTGGTGGGGTGAAGGTGGAGGGGTGTTGATAAATCAGGCAGTGCATGACCTTGATGTTTGTCAGTGGTGGATGGGCATGCCGAAGTATGTTTTGGGGTGGGCTGAAACATTCGCTCACAAGATAGAAACGGAAGACCTTGTGAGCGCCATCTTCGTCTATGAGAATGGCGCACAAATGCTTTTCCAAGCCTCGCTCGTTGATCATCCGAGCCTCACAAGGTTTGAAGTCAGCGGCGAGATGGGTTGCCTCATCTACGATGGCAACATAAGGTTAGCAAAAGCCGAAGCCTCTATACTTGATTTCATAAGCACTTGCAAGGAGGCTTGGGGCAGACCGCCCGAGGTTAGATGGCAGGAAGTTCAACCAGCACAGGAAAGCTGGGGACATGCGGAGTTGGTCAAAGACTTCATAAGCTCAATAGTTGAAGGAAGGAAACCACTCGTGAGCGGTGAGGAGGGGATAAAGTCGGTTGAGCTTGTCAACGCAATCATAATGTCAACATTGCTTCGTCAGCCAGTTGAGTTGCCAATCGATAGGGAAGGATACGATGCTCTCATTGAGGAGTTGAGGAGTGGGAAGCGCTCCATACCTCGTCGACCAGCAGTTTGAATCGCCTGCAAGTAAAGCAGATGCTCAAAAAGGGGTTTCGCCTCGCAATCGGCTTAACAGCTTGTGGGCGATAATCTCTCGCCACATTGGGTTGCATCGAAGGTGAGCCGATTTGAACTTAGGCGAGTTGATCTACGAGCGCCTTCCGAGTTGGCTTGTTGAGCGCATCATAACGATAGGCGATGCGGTTGAGGACAAAGGGTGGAGGGTCTTCGTTGTTGGTGGGTTTGTGCGAGACCTGTTGCTTGGCAGGCGCAACTTTGAGCTTGATGTGATGGTTGAGGGCGAAGGGATTTATTTGGCGAAGGTTCTATCGAGGCTCTTCGGGGCGAAGATGATTTCGCACGAGCAATTTATGACTGCAGTGCTTTACATGCCCGATGGGACTCGCATCGACATAGCGACATGCCGAAAAGAACGATATAAGCATCCCGCAGCGCTACCAGAAGTTGAGCCAGCAACGGCTGAGGAAGACCTTTACAGGCGTGACTTCTCAATCAACGCTATGGCGATTGACATCTCAAAGGAACGCTTCGGCGAACTGCTCGATGTATGTGGGGGCTTGCCTGACCTTGAAAGCGGGTTGATACGCGTTTTGCATGAACGCAGTTTCATAGATGACCCAACGAGGGTGTTCAGGGCAGTGAGGTTTGAAAAGCGCTTCTCGTTCTCGATCGAGAGCAACACGATGCGCCTGCTGAAGGAGGCAATCGAATGTGGCATGCTCTCGCTGTTGACGCCAGACAGGATAAAGCATGAGTGGATAAGAATTTGCTCCGAGGAGAACCCTCAACCTCACATACTGAGGATGGAAGAGTTGGACATGTTGCGGTGGATTGATAGTTCGCTGAGCTTCCGCTCACAAGAACAGCGCTTGGCACTCAGCTCAATCGTGTCTGTCGAAGAGCGCTTGGCGGGATCAAATGTGAGTTATGAGCGCTGGTTGCTCTACCTCATGCCCTTGCTTGACGGCGCAACGAACGAGGATATCGAAAGGCTGTGCAGACGGTATTCCATTAGCTCAAGGCATCTTCAAGCTTTCCTTCAGCTCTCTTTGCTTGATGATGTTTTGGAGAGGACGAGGGCTAAACTTTCTCCGAGCTCCCTGAAGAGGCTCTTGGATCGCTTCAACACTGAGGCTCTCATTTATGCGCTCGCTAAAGCCATCTCGTTTGGTGAGTCTCATGAGATGGCGAAGGAGCAGTTGCTTGCCTACCTTGAAAAGTATAGGCATGAGCGCCCAGATATATCTGGGAGCGACATAATCGGTGCTGGTATACCTGCAGGACCTTGGATCGGCACAGCTTTAGATGAGGCTTTGAAGGTTAAACTTGATGAAGGTGCAGATAGACAGAGACAGCTTGAGGTTGCCCTCAAGACCGCAAGGAAAGCTTTGGCGATGATGGAACATGGCTCGCAAAGGCGTGATACTTGCAGCTGGGAAGGGTAAAAGGCTTTTGCCTATAACTGAGGAAGTGCCCAAGGTGCTCATAGAAGTTGGTGGCTTGCCTTGGCTATCAAGGTTGCTCTTGAGGTTTAGTGAATGTGGGTGTCGCCAACTCCTGATTGTCGTCGGTCACCTTGGCGAGATGATCATCAAGCGCTACGGTGAGGAAGCGTTTGGTATGCGCATATCCTATGTGTTTCAGGAGCGCCCCGAAGGGACTGCGAAGGCTCTTCAACTCGCCGAGGAGTTCGTCGGTGATGAGCCATTCATGCTCTCTTGGGGCGATGTGCTTACAGCCCCTGAGAATTACAAAGCTCTGTGGGAGAGGTTTGAAGTCGGCGATTGTCATATGTGCATGCTTGTGAACTGGCTCAACGATGTCTCCTCTGGCGCAGATGTGACGATTGACGGTGATAGGGTGATCGGGATAGTTGAAAAGCCGCCCGTGAAGAAGGCTGGATGGAATCAGTCTGGCTTGTTTGTGATTGGTAGCAGTATCTTCAAATACCTGAAGGAGGTTAAGCCATCAGCGCGCGGTGAGTATGAGTTCACCGATGCCGTGAAAATGATGATTGAAGCTGGTGAAATAGTTGTTGCGCTCCCAGCGAAAGGTTATGTATGTGAGCTTGGAACGCATGAGCAACTGCGGTTGATACAAAGCATGATACACGAGATTTAAATGCAAGCTTGATGACAACCGCTTCAAGCTTTTGATTACCCGAAGCGCCCTCGTATGAACGAGTCTGTCCTTTCGTCCTTCGGGTTTTCGAACACTTGACTTGTTGGACCAACCTCAATCAGCTCGCCATCAAGTATGAAGCCCGTCAAGTCTGCCACCCTCGAAGCTTGAAACATGTTGTGTGTCACGAGGACGATCGTCAGCTTTTTCTTTAACTCAAGCATCAACTCCTCAATGCGAAGGGTTGAGGCTGGATCGAGCGCCGAGCAAGGCTCGTCAAGGAGCAACACTTCTGGCTCAACTGCCAATGCCCTCGCAATGCACAAGCGTTGTTGTTGTCCACCAGAAAGCGTAAATGCTGATTGGTGCAACATGTCCTTAACTTCTTCCCAGAGGGCTGCTTCCTTGAGCGCCCTCTCAACTATCTCCGTTAGCCTTCTTTTTTCCTTCGTGCCGTGTATCCTCGGACCGTAAGCCACATTTTCAAAGATGGACATGGGGAAAGGGTTTGGCTTCTGGAAAACCATCCCGACCCTCCTTCTCAACTCAACCACATCCACAGCCTTGTCGTAGATGTTGACATCGTCAAGGAACACCTCGCCCCTCACGACAGCGTTCGGGATGAAATCGTTCATCCTGTTAAGGCAGCGCAGAAACGAACTCTTACCGCATCCAGAGGGTCCTATGAGGGCGAAGATGCATCTTTCTGGTATGTCAAGGTTGATGTTCTTTAAAACTGGGCGCTCACCGTAGTAGAGCCATAAATTCCTTATCCTGAATTTCGCCTTCGCCTCTTTGCTTAACTGGCTCAACAACTCCACGACGCGTGCCTCAATCAAGTCCCTCGTCCTTCTGTAAACCTCGATCGACGAGCCAGTTGGGTCTGGTATGTCCCACTCAACCCTGTATGGGATGTTGGGGAGCGAGTCAGTGTCCATATCAAGCCCAACCGTTACGACTATGTCGCTTCCCGTTATGTTCACATCACTTAACCCTTTGGGGCGTTGTTTGCTTATGTCGATCCCTATCTCCTTCATGACTTGGACGGCGTTTTGGTCAAGCTGACTTGAAGGGCTTAGCCCAGCGCTCGCCACATCGAACATGTCACCACATTTCTCCCTGAAGAAAGCCTCCGCCATTTGACTCCTACACGAATTCCTCTCGCATATGAAGACGACGCGCCTTTTCATCCCGTCGCTTCACCCCACTAAACCAAAATCTATCAGGCAACCCTCGGTCCGCTAATCTTGAGCCTCACCCTTATCAAGATGGCAAGCAAGTTCAGAACGAATGTCAAGAAGAGCAGGACAAGCGCTGTTGCATATTGCATTGGGAGCGTGGCTTCCACATCGGGCGATTGCGTTGCCATGACATAGATGTGATAGCCAAGGTGCATGAACTGGCTTGAAGGCGAGATAGACAGGCGAGGCAGGTAGTATGCCACACCAGTGAAAAGTAAAGGTGCAACCTCACCAGCTCCCCTGCTCACAGCCAAGATTGCTCCAGTCAGTATCCCACCCATAGCCTTCGGGACAACGACGCGCCAGACAGTTTGCCACCTCGTTGCACCGAGCGCATAACTTGCAAGACGCACCTCCTCAGGTATTGAAGACAAAGCTTCCTCTGTAACTGTGATAACAACTGGCAATGTCAAGATGGAGAGAGTGGCAGCAGCCCAAAGCAAACAAGGTTGACCAAAGAGAAGCTCGGCACCGATGAGCGCATCTATCTTCTTGCCGACAAACAGCACAAAGAACGCAAGCCCGAACATGCCGTAAATGATCGACGGTATGCCAGCGAGGTTTGAAATTGAAGCTCTTATCAGCTTTGTGAGCATCGCATCCCGTGGCGCATATTCGTGGAGGTAGATGGCAGTCAAAACACCAGTGGGCATAACCATGAGCGTCATAAGGATGACCAGAACGAGAGTCCCAAATATAGCTGGGAAGACCCCGCCACCCATCACACCAAGACTTGGTGGCTTCGTCAGAAACTCCCATGTGATCTTCTTATATCCACCGATGAAAAGGTCGGCGAGGATCACAAACAACATCATGAGGATGATCAAAGTCGAAACGAAGCTCAGACATGTAAGCATCAAGTCGCATATCTCAAACTGCTTTAACCTGCCACCTCTTCTGGATGGCTTCATCTCACCCACCAACGAACTTCCTTTGCAAGTTTGAGATAGCCAGCTGTGAAAGGCAATTAACAACGAAGCTGACGATTAGCAGTATGAAGCCTATGAAGAAGAGCACATGGTAGTGGGAGCTTCCGACAACCGCCTCTGGCATCTCAGCGGCGACAGTCGCTGAGAGCGTTCTCACCGAGTGAAAGATGTTCCAATCGAGGATGGGCGCATTGCCCGTTGCCATCAAAGCTATCATCGTTTCACCCCATGCCCTCCCGAAGCTCAAAAGTGAAGCTGCAAGCAATCCCGGAGCTGCGGTTGGAATAACTATGCGCAGAGCTGTTTGCCACCTTGTAGCTCCGAGCGCCATGCTCGCTACGCGATAGCTCTCTGGAACATTGTGTATAGCTTCCTCGCAGAGGGTGAATGTTATTGGCATCACAGCTATTGATATGCCGATGCCACCAACTAAAGCGTTTAGTCTTGTTGGAGTGAACATCTCTTGAAGCCATGTATAGTGGTAGACATGCGCCAACCACGAAGCCACTTTGGTGAGGCAAAAGAAGCCTATCACAACCGACGGTATGCCAGCGAGCAGTTCTATGGTTGGCTTGATGAACTCGCGAAGCTTATCCGATGCCTTCTCGGAAACGAAGAGCGCGCTGAGCATGCCAAGTGGCAACGCTATGAGCAGGCTCACAAAGTTTATCTTTAGTGTCCCGATAATGAGCGGTAGCAGTGAGTATTTTGGAGGCTCCGATATCGGTTGCCAAACTGTTTTGAGGAAAAGCTCCCTCAAACTCGCCTCAGACCTAACAGACGGTTTGAAAAACACTGCAAGAGCTTCCTTCAGAATGAACACCATTATGAGCACTATGAACAGGATGCTCACGAGCGATATGACAGCGATAAGCACTTCCCCTAAGCGTTCCCAAAGGCGTGAGTATCTTCTCACCATGACCACCCTGTCGAAAGCGCGCTATCAAACGCCAACCTATGCCACGAGTTTGTGATGCAACAGCGTTGCTTAAACTCTTGTCGGACAGCCCATGCAGAGGCATGATGGATTTGCAAAGACAGCGATTGAAGTGGAAGGGCGCAACACCGTTCTAAGCTCTTACACTGCATAGTCTGCAGTTCACTTTGATATAGGGCATGAACTGCATGCGCTTGATGCCATTGTGCAGGATGAGCATGCGCTTGAGCTACCTTTGCGTGGTATGAAGGCGTTGAATACGCGCTTCAAGTTCTTGCCGCCACAGGAAACGCACACCAATGTCTTCTCATGCTTGTCTCTCTCCGAAACGCTACATTCAATTTCCGTCACAGCACCACAGTCGATGCACTGGTATTCATAAACCATGCTTCTGACACCCCCCGATCACAGCGCCTGCTCAGCCAAAGTGTATGTTAGCGCAAGTGAGGCGCTTTAGAAAAACTTTCACCCGTGAGCTACAGCTCACTTCGCGAACGCGATGACGAAGGCATTCAGGAGGACATTCATTATGGCATGGATCACGAACACAGGTATGAACGAGTTGCATTGCCACGCTATGACGCCAGCCATCACGCCACCTGGCAACGCCGATATGAATTCAACTTGTGGTTTGCCGACATGAGCTAACCAAAAAGGGATCGCTTGGATCAGTATCGCCCACGCACCGAGCCTGCGCCTCACAACGAAAAGCATGAAGCCACGAAATAAGAACTCCCAGCCGAAGAGGTAAATCGTCATGCCGAGTGCAAACTCGATGAAAGCCGAAAAGCTCTCCTTAGCAGGGGTGTAGAACGGGTAGTATGCTTGGAACTGTTCCATGCGGGCACATGCGATGAGCGGTGGAAACATGAAGATTGTTGCAATAGCTATCCATGCAAGGGCACATCTTCCATTTCCCATTTGGAATCCGACATCACTCCAACTCCACCCGCATGCCTTAGCCAACGCCAACGGTAGCACCAAACATAGAAGCACATTGAAAGCCACATAAACACCAAACTGCGAATCCCTATCGATGGGCGATGTGACTGAAGCGGTTACGAGAATTAAGGCGCAAACAAACATCAAACCTACCTGCCAACCCTCTCCGAGCCACGGGGTATCTTTGTGCATCGTTTTCATAGTGGAGGCTTACACCCTTGGGCGTTCAATCTCCATCACTATCTTCCCGTTCTTGAATATTCGCACCGTCCCAGTTGATGCGGAGACCGTTATCGCTGTGGCTTTAGTTACAGCTGTTATGCTCGCTGCTGCCACATGCCTTGCTCCCAACCCCATCGGGACTTCAACCTTCAGCCCACCCGGCTGGATATAAGAACCTGCCGATTCAATCACGCCATCGCCTCTCACGATGAATGCACCGTCAATTGAACTGAACTCCTTTATCGTCTCTGTGAGCTGTGGGTTGAGCACATTCCTGATGCTCTCGTCATAACCAGCGAACGGGTTAAGCACAAGCTGTGTCACATACCCTTTCACATTCTCGTAATCACCGATGACGAACATAGTTCCAACAGGTCTCCCTTCGCGCCCTTCAACTGCAAGCTGTATCGCTACTTCAACGAGTTGCTCAAACACTTCAGGTTTGATATCCTCGCCAAGAAGCTCTATCCCCGGTGTGAACAGCTCAAACTCGTCTTTGACCGAGATGAGCATGAGCGTGTCTAACTGCGAAGATTTCGGTTGCCCAGTCAGGCAGATGAGCGTATCGTCAGCATCGATCAAGCCCTTAGCTAAAGCGAGTAGAACCGCAACTTTGATCTGTCCAAGCCTCGTCAGGTTGATGCTTGGGAGGTCTACAAATTTTGCGAACTTGCTTTTTATGTCATCGGTGAGCAAATCCTCATCCGCTGCAAGTATGCAATTGCTCACATCCAAAGCCCCCTCAACGGTTGATATGAGATGGGGTGAGCCAGCACACACAAGCATAAGCGATATGTTCGCATCCTTAGCTGCAGTTTTCGCAGCCTTGAGCAGTGAATGAGTTATTGACGGAACGACTTCTTCCCTCTCAACAACCCTCAAAGCCTCCTGCTTCTTAGGCTTCGCATCAGGGCGCTGTGCCTTCGCCGTCATCGCTAACACCTCGCATCGGTAGCTTCTTCAAAGCCTCCTTTCATTATGCATTCGACCCCGCACCCAAATCTAATTTCCAAAGCAAGGCTGTTAACCTTTGAGAATGACATGAAAAACTTGAGATGCTACATGCGAGTCATCAGCCACTGGTTGAAGCCACCAGTATGAAGAGTTTTTAGCTCGCTCTTGGGCTTGACAGTGTAGCATAATGTTAGCAATGAACCATTGAAGACGCCGCGCCCTGAACTTCATCTGCAGAGGCGCTATGGAGGTGTAGCCTTCAACGATGCCGAAGGTAGTTTTACCGAAGGCATACAACCCAAAGTGGGTTGAAGAGAAGTGGTATAGGTATTGGGAGAGCCGAGGATACTTTTACGCTGACGCAAACGATGTGCGCCCCTCATACTGCATCACAATACCACCACCGAATGTTACTGGCTCATTGCATATGGGGCACGCTCTCAACCACACAATCCATGACATCGTAGTCAGGTGGCAACGGATGCTCGGCAAGAATGTCCTTTGCCTTCCGGGGACAGACCATGCGGGGATAGCTACTCAGGTTGTGGTTGAGAAAGAGCTTGCGAAGGAAGGGAAGACGAGGCATGAGCTTGGGCGTGAGAAGTTCCTTGAGCGAGTTTGGAAGTGGAAGGAGCAGTATGGTGGTTTGATATTGCGCCAGTTGAGGATGCTCGGTTGCTCGTATGATTGGCGTAGAGAGCGCTTCACCATGGACGAAGGCTATGCGAGGGCGGTCTTGGTGACATTTGTTCGGTTGGCGGAGGAAGGGCTGATCTATCGTGGGCACAGGGTGATCAACTGGTGTCCAAGGTGCCTAACAGCGTTGAGCGACCTTGAGGTTGAACATCAAAATAGGCTCTCAAAGCTCTGGTTCATACGCTACCCAGCTGTTGACGGTGGCTACGGTGTCGTTGTGGCGACAACCCGCCCCGAAACAATGCTCGGTGATACTGCGGTTGCCGTTCATCCGAGCGATGAACGCTACAAGAAACTTGTCGGCACAAAGGTTATCCTGCCGTTGATGAACCGCATAATCCCAGTGATAGCCGATGAAGCTGTCGACCCAGCATTCGGGACTGGCGCTGTAAAGGTGACACCTGCCCACGACATGACAGACTTCGAGATAGGCGAGAGACACGGGCTGGATAAAGTCGTCGTCATCGATGAGTATGGGAAGATGACGCAGGATGCTGGCAAGTTCGCTTCGATGGAAAGGTATGAATGCAGAGATGCTGTTGTAAGCGAGCTTGAGAAGCTCGGCTTGCTCATCAAAACAGAAGAATACGAAGTGCCACTCGCTTTATGCTACCGTTGTGGGACTGCCATAGAGCCATTGCTTTCGGTGCAATGGTTCGTGCACATGAAACCGCTCGCCGAACTCGCTATAGAGGCTATACGAAGCGGTAGGATAAAGTATGTGCCAGAGCGTTTCGCAAAGATGAGCATCGAATGGCTTGAAGGGATTAAGGATTGGTGCATCTCAAGGCAGATATGGTGGGGGCACCGCATACCTGCTTGGTATTGCCTCAACTGCAACGGTCAGAAGGTGCGAGAGGTGCGCTTGCCAACTGGCGAAACGCGCGTCAAAGCGGATGCGGATGCCGTTTGGTTTGCATCGGTTGAACCACCTGAAGCATGCCCAAGGTGCGGTAGCAAGGACATCATTCAGGAGACTGATGTGCTTGATACATGGTTCAGTTCAGCTATATGGCCTCACGCCACACTTGGCTGGCCTGAGAGGACAAAAGAGCTTGAAGTGTTCTATCCGACGGATTTGATGATAACGGCAAGGGACATCCTTTACCTCTGGGTTGCAAGGATGATAATGACAGGGCTGAAATTCGCTGGCGACATCCCCTTCAAGACAGTCTATGTTCACCCGACAATACTCACGAGCGAAGGCAAGCGCATGAGCAAGTCACTCGGCACTGGGATAGATCCGATTGATTTGATTGAGCGCTACGGCGCAGATGCTTTGCGCTTCGGGCTGATAATACAGTGTGAGCTCGGTCAAGACATAAGGTTCGGTGAGGAGCGCTTGGACATGGCTAAAGATTTCACAAACAAGATTTGGAACGCTGCTCGCTTCGTATTGATGAACATTGATGAGGATGAATTCCACAAGCTTCCGACTCGCTTTGAGTTCAACGATGTCCGTCACCTTCTAAGCCTGCCAGACAGGTGGATAATCAGCAGGCTCCAGCGCACAATAAGTGCCGTTAGCGATTCGCTTGAGCAGTGTGAATTTGATAAATCTGCCAAAGCGCTTTACGACTTCTTCTGGGACGACTTCTGCGATTGGTATGTTGAAGTGAGCAAGTGCTCGCTCTCCTCCGATGGTGAGCGCAGGAGGATAACGCAAATCGTGCTGTGCCATGTGCTTGAATCATCGCTCAGGTTGCTTCACCCGTTCATGCCATTCATCACTGAAGAGCTTTGGCAACATTTGCCACACGATGGCGAAAGCATAATGGTGGCTTCTTTCCCGAAGCCGAATTTGGAAGCGATTGATGAGGAAGCCGAGAGCCTCATGGGCGAACTGATGTGGCTCGTCTCCGCCACAAGGAGTGTTAAATCCGAGATGGGCTTTACGAATGTGCTTTGTGACGCGTTCATCTTCGTCTCCGACGAAAGAGTGCGCCAAACCATAGAGCAGAACATGTGGTGGATAAGCTCGCTTGCGAGGCTTAAGGAAAGTAAGCTTTGCAGTTTTTCAGAGGAGCGCCCAAGGCTCGCCGCTTCGGTTAGCAAGGAGGGTGTTGAAGTATGCATACCGTTGAGTGGTCTTGTAGATGCCGAAAGAGAGCTTGAGAGGTTGAACAAGGAACTCGAAAGAGCTGAGGCAGAGCTTGAGAGGGTGAGGAAGCGCCTTTTGAACGAACAGTTCATCAAGAACGCCCCGCGTGATTTAGTCGAATCGGAGAGGGAGCGAAGGAACAGGCTTGAGGAGCAAATCAAGAAGTTGCATGAGCGCATCAACATACTCATGGAGTTGCGCTCAAGCATGAAGCGATGAAGGAGCCGTTTCCTTTCGGCGCTGGACGGGCACGATCAATGATAGGCAAGGGTGGTTCGCTGTGAGGCACAACATCGTCAAGGAAAAGCTTAAGCGTGGCGAAGTGACGATAGGCTCGTGGCTTTCGCTCGGCTCGCCAACTGCTTCGCTCACGATGGCTCGTTGTGGTTTTGAATGGTTGGTCATAGACACAGAGCACGGACAGATAGGATATGAAGCCATGCTCAACTGCATTCAGGCTATATGCTTAACAGACTGCATACCTTTCGTGCGGGTGGCGTGGAACGATGGGGCGTTGATAAAGAGGGCTCTGGATGCGGGTGCGCTCGGGATAATAGTGCCAATGGTATGTAGTGCCGATGAGGCTGCCTTCGCAGTTAGATCCACTTACTTCCCACCGAAAGGGATGAGGTCTGCAGGTGGTGCGCTCGCACAATCCCTTCATGGTCACGACTACTTCAAGAGAGCAAACGAGGAGATATGCCTCATAGTCCAGATTGAGCATTTCATCGCTGTTGAGAGGGCAAGGGAGATATTGAGCGTCGATGGCGTTGATGGCTGTTTCATCGGTCCAAACGACTTGGCTTCATCGCTTGGTCTGCTACACACTAACTTCCGTCAGGAAAGCCGTTGGATCGAAGCTGTTGAGCATGTTTTGCAAACAGCAAATGCCCTCGGCAAACCAGCTGGCATACATTGCGTTGATGCGAGTGAAGCAGTAGAGCGAATCTCTCAAGGGTTTAAGTTCGTTGCTATCAGCTCCGAATTGCGCCTCATGAACGCCGCTGCCACTGAAGCGCTCAAGCTCGTGAGGGAAAAGATAAGCTAACGAACACACTCACATTCGCCGTTGCAAACCCCGATGCTAACCCCGATGCTAACCCCTCTTCCCCTCCTCACCGAACCGTTTTATGAATTCGTTCATGAACGGGTTCAATGTTTGCTCATCGATTATGGTTATGCGGATTGTTTGAGGGTTGCCATTTGGATGTTCAGAGCAAAAGTCGAGAATCGTTTGGAGCATGATCATAGCGCACCTGTCCTTCGGGAAACCGAATATGCCAGCGCTTATCGCTGGGATGGCAATGCTACAGAAGCCTTTCTCATTGGCGAGCTTCAAACTGTTGTAAACAGCCCTCCTGAGTTTTTCATCCTCGTCCCCTTCGCCCCACTGAGGACCTACGGCGTGTATGACAGCTTTTGCGTTGAGAGCGCCAGCAGTTGTCATCGCTACCTCTCCAACAGGCACATAGCCTATCTTGTCGCTCTCCTCTTGGATTACCTTCCCACCCTTCCTAACGATTGCAGCAGCGACACCTCCGCCGTGCTTCAAATAGCAGTTGGCAGCGTTCACTATGGCATCCACATGTTCTTCCGTTATGTCGCCGTGCACGAGTTGCAATAGATGCCCCGATGGGAGAGCATGCTCATACACGACTTTGTTCCCCATCGCCTTCACCTCTGAATCGTTGTTAGCTTTAGCGTGCATGACGAGGCAAGAGCTTCAGCTCTACTTAAATTTTAATGAGCGCTCCTCACTTTGTTTTCACATTAGGGCACAGCTGTTAAAATTGCCAATTGGAATCGCTTCACAAAAGCGTAACGCCATTTAACCAGAATGCACAGCGAGGGTTGCTCAACATGAGTGAGAAGGTGGCTACTGGGATACCGGGCTTGGACGAGATATTTCAAGGTGGTGTGTTGAGAGGCAGTTCGGTGCTCGTTGAAGGACCGCCAGGAAGCGGTAAAACGACGCTCGGGCTACAGTTCGTTGTCCATGGCATCCTGCAGTTTGGCGAAGGAGGCATAGTCATAACATTTGAGCAATTCCCAGATCAGCTATACCGCGATGCGCTCTCGTTCGGATGGGATTTGAAGCGACTCGAAGAGGATGGGAAGTTGCGCGTCGTTTGCACATCGCCACCAGTCCTTGAGCGAATGCTCCGTTCAACCGATGGGATGCTTGAGAAGATGCGCGACGAAATCGGCGCAAGGAGAATCGTCGTCGACAGCATAACGCATTTGCACCGCATCACAGATAACCTGATCTTGTTGCGTGAGCTTGTGCACACACTCGTTAACGGGCTTAAGCTACTCGGCTTCACAGCGCTCTTAACGAAGGAAGTCACAACGCATGAGCCAACGGCGATTGACTTTGAGGAGTATGTGGTTGATACGGTTATCAGGTTGAACTATGTGTCACTGCCGGGCACAGCCGGCGCCAGAAGATGGCTTGAAGTGAGGAAGGCGAGGGGGCAGAGCTACATTGATGGTCGCCATCCATACAGGATAACCGAATCTGGCTTACATGTCTTCCCATGCCCTCGCCCGAAGCGAAGGGAACTCACAACCAGAAGGCTGAAGAAGGCAGTTGAGCGTGTTTCAAGTGGCGTTGCAGGGTTGGATGAGATCTTGATGGGCGGATATGTAAGGAACACTACGACGCTTATAGCTGGACCATCAGGCGCTGGGAAGACCATGCTCTCTTTGCACTTTTTGCTCAGCGGTGCTCAAATGAGAGAAAGGGGCTTTTTGCTCACCTTCCAAGAGAGCCCTTGGAGAGTAATCCAGACAATGAGCGCTATTGACCACAACGCTCACAAATACATCAGGCAGGGGCTCTTGAGGATTGAACACTTGCTCCCAACGAGCCTCAGCCCAGAGGAAGTCATCTTCAACTTAGTCAAGTGGTGTGAGGAACTCCGCATAAAGAGGCTCGTCATAGATAGCATCTCCGACCTATTAAGCCTCGCTGAAAACGAGGATGTAGCTCACGACCTCGCATATTCACTCGTAAAGCTGATGGAAGAAAGGGCTGTAACTACACTCATGACTTACGAGCTGAAGCAAGTCACAGGGATAACAAGCATTTCGGAGATAGGCTTTTCGTTCATCGCCGACACTGTCATTTACATCGGGTTCACGGAAGTCGAAAGCGAGGTGGCAAAAGTTATAAGCGTGTTGAAGCTCCGTGGTGGCATCCATCAAACTGATTTGCGCCGTCTCATCGTCACCGAGAAGGGGCTCAAAGTTGGAACGAAGTTTACAGGCTTGACTGGAGTCCTGATGGGCGCACCAATGGGACATTACAGGGAAACAGTCGATGAGCTCCTCCAACCACTCACATTCGTGAGCGACTTCATCGATATGCTCGCTGAGGGTAAGTTCGATGAGGATGCAAAGAGAGAGTTGCTCTCAAACATGAAGGAGCAGGTTTTGAAGGTGATGAGGGCATTGTGCGAGAAGTATGAAGTGGATTACGAAGAGTTGTTGGAAGGCGCTTAGGCGTGCGCTCATTGTTTCGGGCAGGTGAATCTACATGGACGAGCTTGACCTCACTCAATTGCTCGGCGATTACATTGATGAGGCTGAAGAGCTTTTGGTGAGGATGGAACAGTTGATCATGGAAGTTGAGAGGGGGAGGGCTTCTGGCGCTGTAGAAATGGATGCCCTAAATGAGCTCTTCAGGTGCGCCCATACCCTTAAGGGCTCCTCTGGGCTTGTTGGCTTGAGCTCGATTGAAGAGCTGGCACACGAGATGGAGTCCATCTTCGATGCGTTGCGCAGTGGCAAAGCGATGTTATCGCAAGAAACGCTCGATCCCTTGCTTCAATGCATCGATACTGTTGAGCTTTTGCTTCTTCAGGTCAAGAACGGCGAAGAGTTAGACGAAGCGCTCGCAAGGGAGATGGCGGAGAGGTTGCGTGGCATCTTTCGTCATCAGTTTGGAGAGGCGGAAGCCCAACCTCGCATTGAACTACCAGAGCGTATAAAGGCTGTCCTGACGGAAGGCGAAGAAGCTACATTGGCAAGGTGCGTTAGAGAGGGGATTGGAATTTATGAAGTGAGCGTTCCTGCAATGATTCAGAATGTTGAATCACTTGTTGAGGCATGCAAGCAAGCGCTGACGAAAGTCGGAAGCATCGTCTCTGTCATCCACACACCACCAGTTGGCGAAGGGTATGACATAACATGCTCGTTCTTGATTGCGAGCTCGCTTGGCGAGGATGAAATCGCTAAAACAGCGGAGGAGATAAACGCTGAAGTGAAATGTCTTTTCAAGCCTTCAGTTACGCAACTGAAGCCTGTGGAAGAAAGCGTAGCGCTCATCGCCGACCAAACTAAAGCTGGTGAGCTGGCGGTGATATCACCGCTCCGTTTGAGAAGAGATGCGATGATGAGCGCGATGCGAGTTGATGTGCGCAAGCTTGATAAGTTGCTCAGCTTGGTTGGTGAATTGATTGTTATACGCTCGCGCTACAGCACCATTGAGAAGTTGCTGAAGGAAGCCTTGAAGGGTGAAAAGGTAGTCGAAGAACTTGAGAGGACGAATCGCTTCCTTCATCATCGTCTTGATGAATTGCGTGAGAGCGTATTTGAGGCTCGCATGGTGCCACTTGGGTTTGTTTTCATGAGGGCGCCGAGGTTGGTGAGGGACTTAGCCAAAGAAACGGGGAAGCTCGTGAAGCTAACGATTGACGGTAGTGATATCGAGGCTGACAGAAGTGTCGTTGAGGCTATAGCCGAGCCTTTGATGCACCTGCTAAGGAACGCCATAGATCATGGCATTGAGTTGCCTGACGAGAGGGAGAAGCTCGGGAAGGAGAGGGTTGGCAATGTCTGGCTGAGGGCATGGCGTGAAGGAGGGAGGATAGTCGTTGAGGTTGGAGATGACGGTAGAGGGATTGACCTTGCAAAGGTGGCTAAGAGGGCTATGGAGCTTGGGTTGGTTTCCGACATAGAAGGGCTATCGCATGCCGAGCTACTCGAGCTCATCTGCCAGCCCGGTTTTTCAACTTCAGCTCATGTGACGCGTGTCTCTGGAAGAGGAGTTGGATTAGATGTTGTCAAAAGCTTGATCGAGAGGATGGGTGGCACGCTTGAAATGGAAACTGAAGAAGGTTTTGGAACTGTATTCAGAATGCGCCTGCCAGTCACCGTCTCAATCCTCAATGTGCTCCTTGCGAAGGTTGGGAAGGCTGTTTGCGCAATCCCGATGGAGATGGTTAGGATGGTTATGAAGTTGCGTGAAGAGCACATCAGGCAAGTTAGCGGTGTTGAGGCTTATCAGCTTGATGATGGAAGGTTGGTTCCGATGATACGCTTGGGCGATCTGTTTGTCGGTGCGAACGACGAGCATGAGCAGAAGGAGTTTTTAATGCTTGTTGAAGCACACGGCATAAGCGCTTGCCTTGTCACAAACGAGCCACTGGGTTTTCAAGATGTGGTCATAAAGCCATTGCCCGAACCACTAAACAGGATTGAAGTGCTAATGGGAGTGGCTGAGCTTGGTGACGGTAGCTTGGCGACTGTCATTGATGTGCAAAAGCTATTGGCAACATCTTTCAAACATGTGCCATCGAGCATGCGGAGGGAATTTGGCATTAAGCGTTACGAACCAACAAAAGAGGCGCTCATGCACTTGCTCGTTTTTGAGCTTGCTGGGAAACTCTTCGCAGCGCCTGTTGAGCAGGTGGCTGAGGTTGTATCAGGATGTGAGCTTCTGAGACTGCCAAGCATGCCACATCCAATTGAAGGCGTGATTGAGTGGCATGGTATAAGAGTGCCAGTAGTTAAGTTGCGTGTGGTTCTCGGGCTTGAGCAAAAACCGTTTGATCCCAAAGAGAAGCTCATTGTGGCTAATGTCGAAGGGAAGCAATTCGCATTCGCTGTTGATAGACTTGTTGATGTGGTTACAGTTGAGCTTGGGCATGTCCACCAGCTACTTAACATTGAAGGTGTTAGAGGCATTGCAAGGTGTGGCATAAGAGGGAGAGAGTTCGATTGCATCCTCATTGATTTGAGCTACCTGGCAAGCTCCATCAACATCACACCCGACACCAAGAGCAACCCCTGAAGGCTTGAAGCTACATCTCACTTTGCCCATGTAAAGTGACATCGCCTCACCCAACATGCATGCGCATTTTCACATGTAATGCATATTTGCTGTCTTTGGGGCATGTGACTCTGCTACCACAGACGAATTTGGTCACGGCAATATAGCGGAGCAAGCATTTAAGCAAAGGGGCTTATAATGGTCTCAGGAGGTCGTCGTTAACCTTTTTCAAGCCTGCGCGAACTCCAACCAGCCCAAGTGCCGTCACAATCCCGCCACCAAGCAACCAACGAATTTGCGAAAGCAACAATCCACCCATCGCCACCAATCCACCGTAGATTAGAGCCACCCCGCCAATCCATCCGAGCAACCAACGCCAGTCCAGCGGTTCTACGGGCAAACCCGCTGCTTCGGCGACAGGCTTCCACCAGCCCGGCGGTCTGACCTTGCGGTAGAAGGTCACGAGTTTCTCCATCGGCTCAGGTTGAGTTGCCAATGTGACGAGAACCCACGCAACTTG
>Ga0272445_1000872_pt1 | contig 25640 bp, 21 predicted proteins | sample YNPCB0031_FD_194404 | JGI IMG/M metagenome (GOLD analysis project Ga0272445, IMG submission 194404) | Hot spring sediment microbial communities from Yellowstone National Park, WY, United States - YNP-CB-003-1 | ecosystem: Environmental > Aquatic > Thermal springs > Hot (42-90C) > Sediment... | reverse complement strand
CCTAATTTTCCCAAAATACTTTGATAAATTTTTTACTTCTATCATTTTTAAAGAACAAAATTATAAAATAAAAAAAATCCAAAAGTCAAACAAATTTTTCATTTAAGAAATATATTGCTTCTTTTAAAATTTGATTTTTCAAATTCCTAAATGCTTTTTTGTGATTTCAAGCATTTCTTGGGCAACAGGAATTCTTTCTTTAATATCTTCTAAATCCCAATATTTTTCATGAAATCCCCAAACATGTAAATTCCAGGCATCATTCCATATTCTCCAAATTTTTTCATCTATTTTATATTTTTTTTCTTTATCTTCTTTATCTTTTCCTGCTAATTTTTTAGCAGCATCAAATAACCAATAAGTAAGCCATGCTTTTTTTTCAGATGATTGAACTTTTTGATATTCTGGTAAATTATATTTTTCTGCCAAAATTTTTATGCAACTTTCAACTACTGAATAAACCTTTTCTGCTGCCTGCTGTCCGTCTCCTTTTTGAATTAATTCATCTATTTCTTTAATCCTTTTTTCAAGTTCTTCTATTGGAAACCTTTTCATAGTTTCTAATTTTATGCTATCATCAGGGTTAATGTCAAATTCTTGGCTTTACATCTCAAATTTCCCTTTCAAAAAATAAATTGAACTTCTGAAGGATTAATAAATCCATTTACTTAAATTCCTCTTTAGCAGATTGCGACATACAGAAACAGATGAAGAAGAAAAAGAAAATCAAAAGTTTAAATTCCTCTTTGGCAGATTGCGACCTGATTTTCTTTAAGTTGAATTTTTTGTTTCTTAATGTTTAAATTCCTCTTTGGCAGATTGCGACCTGACTTTTTCCAGTTTTTCGACGTCCACATAGACGAGTTTAAATTCCTCTTTGGCAGATTGCGACAAAATGTTACTTTGCTGGATTTTGTGTTGGCAAAAGAGTTTAAATTCCTCTTTGGCAGATTGCGACCTATATGCAACAAGTACGGAAAATCTGTCACATGTGTCAGTTTAAATTCCTCTTTGGCAGATTGCGACAAATAAATATGCTGATTGGTATATGACATATGATGTTTAAATTCCTCTTTGGCAGATTGCGACTTAAAAGTGAGTATTTTTCAACATATTCGATTACATGGTTTAAATTCCTCTTTGGCAGATTGCGACCCTATTGTAAATCTTGAAATTGTTAAAGCAATGAATGGTTTAAATTCCTCTTTGGCAGATTGCGACTATTGTATTGAAGAAGATTCAAACGATTACAGGATAATGTTTAAATTCCTCTTTGGCAGATTGCGACAAAAACTTACAAGAGAAACAGAACTATTCCACTACCGTTTAAATTCCTCTTTGGCAGATTGCGACAAAGTACAAATCAATAGTTCACACTCCTGTCCATCTTGTTTAAATTCCTCTTTGGCAGATTGCGACGCATAAAATTCCCTTAATTCTGAATTACACGGATACGTTTAAATTCCTCTTTGGCAGATTGCGACCTTAAAAACTCTGAAATAGAAAAATTAAAAAGCCAAAGTTTAAATTCCTCTTTGGCAGATTGCGACTTATCCACCTCTACCCCCTTCTAAGAGCCTACAAAAGGTTTAAATTCCTCTTTGGCAGATTGCGACTGCTCTGGGAAAGGCTTGAAAAAACAAGAAAAAGAGAGTTTAAATTCCTCTTTGGCAGATTGCGACTTTATTGTAGGTATTGTTCTACTCCAGATATCTGCAAGTTTAAATTCCTCTTTGGCAGATTGCGACCTCTATCTCGTCTATTTTTATTTTCATTCGAGTGTTGTTTAAATTCCTCTTTGGCAGATTGCGACGCAAGAAAGAAAATATGTATATATAGTCAGCCTCAGGTTTAAATTCCTCTTTGGCAGATTGCGACTTGAGTATATTGAAAAATATTCGTTAATTTTGTTAATGTTTAAATTCCTCTTTGGCAGATTGCGACGCGACATACAATGCGGACATTGAGGCTTCAATAAGAGGTTTAAATTCCTCTTTGGCAGATTGCGACGCAAGAAAGAAAATATGTATATATAGTCAGCCTCAGGTTTAAATTCCTCTTTGGCAGATTGCGACCCGTTTCTTTTAATTCCTTTCCTTCTAAAAAATATTTGTTTAAATTCCTCTTTGGCAGATTGCGACTTTTAAACATCATAAAAAGGAGGTGCGAGATGAAAAAGTTTAAATTCCTCTTTGGCAGATTGCGACCAAAAATTCCGGCATCTGCCTAGATGGAGCATCTTCGTTTAAATTCCTCTTTGGCAGATTGCGACTCTAAAAACATCATCATATTCAGATAACAATTGATAGTTTAAATTCCTCTTTGGCAGATTGCGACAAGACGAAAATGTTATAATTCAAGCACTTGAAGGTTTGTTTAAATTCCTCTTTGGCAGATTGCGACCTTGATAAATTAAAATTTTCAAAATCAAAGTAAAGTGGTTTAAATTCCTCTTTGGCAGATTGCGACTGTGTCCTTTTGGGCACAGGGGTCATTTCTTTAATGTTTAAATTCCTCTTTGGCAGATTGCGACGCAAGAAAGAAAATATGTATATATAGTCAGCCTCAGGTTTAAATTCCTCTTTGGCAGATTGCGACATGGTTCACTTCTTTTCAAAAAAAAAACCAAATAGCGTTTAAATTCCTCTTTGGCAGATTGCGACGCCTTAAAAAGCCAAATCGAAGCCTTAAAAAGTCAAAGTTTAAATTCCTCTTTGGCAGATTGCGACTCTTTATAAACTTCACAAATTTTTTGATAATACTTGTTTAAATTCCTCTTTGGCAGATTGCGACATCAAAAGAAAGGAGGTAGATATGGCAGTAGCAGTGTTTAAATTCCTCTTTGGCAGATTGCGACTTAATTCTGGAGCCGATTGAATACGATATATACGCAGGTTTAAATTCCTCTTTGGCAGATTGCGACCGCATATATTTTTATTGGAAATGAATAAAAAAATTGAAATTTTTTTAAAATTTTGCGTCAAACCGTTAGCCTTGCATTGCCAACATAATTTTCAAAGAACTTTAATTATAATATATCTTCATTCCTTATATCAAATATATTTTTTAAACACGACTTTATTTCTTCATTAAATTTAGAATCATACCTGAAATAAAGTTGATTATTTTCTTTTCTTACTTCTGTTATATTCCTTTCAAAACCTGCATGGGCAATAAAATTTCTCTCTTTAAAACTATTACCTTCACCATATAAGTATTTATCCAATTTCTCCCATTTTTCACTAACTTTCTCTATCAACTTTTTACCTTTTTCATCTTTCCCTTCTTTTAAATTATAAATTTCATGACCCAAAATATGTATAAGTGGATTTAAATTAAAAATTTCATAGATACATTTAGCCTTGTGTTTAATTTCATCAAGTCCTACACCTTTTTCAAAATCATACTTCTTAATATTCTTATTTTCAAGCACTTCAACAATTCCGGCATAAAATCCCAAAGATAAAATAATTTTTAAATAATCGTCTTTTGAAAGAGAAGGCGATTTTCTCCAATTGTTTGATAACTTATTTTCAATTTCTTCAATAATTTCTTTAATAAAATTTATAATCTCGTTGTGTTTATTATATTCAAAATGATACAAAACTAACGGTGTGTTATTTTTTATAGCAGAATATAAAATTATGAACTTTTCAAAAAACTCATCTAATTTATTTTTTCTTTCTTTATTGTTTTCATAGAGCTTTTTTGAAATCCTATCCTTTTTATTTTTGTCTATATCATTTTTACTTACAGGTGAAGAGAAGAAAACCTTAAATCTGAGTTCTTGAATATGTATTTTAAATTCTTTTGCTGATGAACCTAAAATTGGGTCAGAAAATGTAATATATGTTTTTGGAATTAATTTTTTATTTTGCCAGTTTAAAAGTTTAGAAAATACTGAAAAATGTCTTAAGGCTTCAAGCATAGCAGAAACATATATGTTATGACCTGATGAAATATCAATATAAAATTCATTCTCTTTATTCTTTTCTTCTAATAACCTTTTAATCATGTCGCACAAAATTGCTAAAACAATATCATCATAAGTCCCCTCAAATTTTTCTATATTAGAAAATAATTTATATTCTCCAATTGAATGAATAACTAAAAAATCATCAGCATCTTTATTATGAGGATGCACTTTTAAAACTTCCTTGGGATTTTCTAAATAATTACTTATTTTTTCAGAAATAATTTGGGAAAATTCATCATTATTTTCTAAAGCACTTTGATTATACATTATACTAACAGGATAGATAAGAATAAGTTTTGGTTGTTTTTGAAAATAATTTTTCAAAGATATTGATGAAAGCTTTGCTTTATAGGTTTTATCATCAATTATAAAATTTATATCTTTATTATAATTTTTGTCAAACCTTCCAACTTGATAAATAAACTTCATATTTTAACTTCCTTTATTTCATACCGATTAAGTCTTCCTAAAAATTGCTCAAATTCCTGAAATCCATCCCATCCCTCCCAAGATAAAATTACACCAAAATAACTATTTTCTGATTTTTTTATTTGGATAATCAAAGGAGAAACTTCTCTATCTCCATAAGGCTTATAAGCAATTTTATCAGTTTTTAATTGATTTTTAAGTTCTCTATAAAAATTATCTCTTAAATCATTCATAGCACTCTCCCAATCATTCCAAAATTGATTTTTTGGCTTTAATAAGTAAATTTTTGTGTTTGAAATACTAATAAAATCGTTTGGTTCTAAATCACCTTTTAAGTTTTTTATTTTACTTTTTATTTCATTACCTAATTCTTCAAGACTTTTTCCTTTATAGTTAAAATTTTCAACTTGAACACCTCCAAAACCTCTTCTCCACCTTGCACCTATTCCTCCAAAAAGAGATAATAACATTAAAGAATTTTCAAGTTCATTTTGATATTTAAAATGAGGAAAGAATTTAAAAGAAATTTCAAAATTTTGATTTGGAGCGAATGCGAAGCGTTTTATTTTATAATAATCTTTTCCTGCACTATTTTGTCCTTTTTTTCTTTTATCATTCATACACAAATAAGCATCTCCAATGCTCTGAGGGAAATTTAAAATTCTCATATAAAATAAGCATCCATTTTCAGTTGAACCAAAAACTTCATTTTCAAATTTTCTTAATTCATCAACATTTAAAAAACTTGATTCATAAAATCTAAACCACCATCTTAACATTCCTTTTATTGATTGAGGTCTTAATTCTGCTTCATTTCTATTAAAACCAGAAATGATAATTGGAGTAATGATATTAAAATTGAAAATTTTTATCACAATCTTACCTCACTTGAAATTTTTCTTGCAATAGCAAGCATATTAGCGAAATTATAAATATCAAGACTTTCAAAGCGAGGTGAAATCTTTTCCTTAAAATAATCTTTTAATTTTTCTTTGTCTCCTTCTTTCCTCATAAATATTCTCTTTAATTCACTTTTTAAAATTTCTTTTATATTTCCAATATTTTTATTTGGGTCTCTTTCATATAACTTTTCAACTACTTCAAGATATTGATAAGGGAAAACACCTGATATTTCATCCGTCTTAAATTTACAAATTAAATCATCAAGAAAACTTACTAACTCCCAATTTCCACCGCATTCTCTTTCTTCCCCACTATGAGTTAAAAATATAAGACAAAATCCATTTTTACCATATACATTTTTTGCTCTTTTTTCTGCATCCTGAACTTTTCTTAATGCTAAATAAAGTGGATATTTGTGATGAACGACTAAAATTCCGGCACTCATAGAAGCTTTTCGTCCTAAAATTTCTTTAAATTTCTTTTGTAAATCATAAGCGCATTTTAAGACCTCTTCTATTGGTAAGAGTGCCAAAACATCGTCTCCACCCGCATAAACAAGTTTTCCATAATGATTATCTTCCACAATTTTTCTAACTTTTTCAAGGGCAAAATAAGATAATTTTCTTGAAAAAGCTTGGTGAATTGATGGCGAATTTGGATGTTTTGAGCATAAAATTTTTTGAAGTTCATTTCTGTCTTTTTCTTCTGAAAATTGAATTAAAGCATCTATCACTTTCTCATGGATTGTATCTTTTATTTTTGGATTAAATTCTCCTTTTAACCATTTTCCCATATTATCTCCATCCATTTGTAAAATAGCATAGTATCTTGAAGGGTTGATATTATTTTCATTTAAAAAACTTAAAATAGTCTCAAAATCTTGGCTACTAACGCTAATTCCATATTCCTTTTCAAAACGGTCTTCTCTATAATTTTCTTTCATAAGAAATTCACCATCAATTTTATAAAGATGGTCATTTTTTAATTTTGGAACTGAAATAGAAGAGGGAAGATCTTTGTTATTATTTTTTCCCCTGACAATTTTTCTGAAGTTATTAAATTCTTGCTCAAAATTTTTCTTTATTCCCTCATTTAGCCTTCTTTTTTCTCCAATACTTGCCATTTCAGAAGTTGATGGGAATTTTATTTCGGTAGATAAACCAAACTCATCTTTTATAATTTCAGGAAATAATCTTTTTGTAAGACAAACGCCGCAAAGTTTTTCGCCTTCCCATACTTCTTTATTATCTATTTTTATTACTCTTCCCTTTAAAATTCCCGGCCTTCCTTTATTTAGGGATCCCCAATCAACCTTCAAAACCTCAAATTCACCACAAAGATAGCACTTTTCATCCGGTTGTTCAACCTGTTCAAAATCTCTTACACTTTTTCTTGCTCCAAGGAGTTTTTCAAGAAGTTCCAAAAGTAATGAATAAGCAGTCCCAACATTAGCAGGTTTATAATAAGGATGATTAACTATTTGCTCAATTGTTTTATAAAGGTCATTTTTATCAGAGAAAAGCTCTTTATAATCATTTAAAACATCATCAGGTAAAATTCCGCTCTTACTCCATGGCATTATAACCCAATAAACCTGAAAGTATGAAAGGAGATGCTTTATAACCACGGGAGCTATTCCATCTTTCAAGTTCAAGGCTTTTGAAAACTCGTTATCAACAAACTCATTAATCTCATATACTTTAAATTTCCAATTAGAAAGAAAATTAAAAATGTTATCTGATTTAGAATTTTTTAAACTTTTTATAAAAACTTTTTCAAGTCCTTCTTCAAATAAATTCTTATCGTCGGATAAAACAGGAATTGTAATTCCTTTGGTTTTAAGTTCATAAAGATTATGAAGAAAAATATAGAAACAAACTTTTTGATAAACCTTTTCAGCTAATTCCTCTAACTTTCTTTTAAAAGTTTTTTCACATTCTTCTGCCCACTTTTTCCCCTCATAAGGAATAACTGCCAAAAATCTATTTGGTAAATTAGCAATTGTGAGTTTTTCTTCTGAATAAGCATTATCGATGAATTTTTTAAACCAATTCTCATCTTGGAAATGCTCACTTAAAATTTCTCCAAATATTTTTCCTTCAAATTTTTTATAAAAAAGCCATCTATCAACAAGAGGTTGTCCAAATAAATTAGGATATATAATGATATCAGGTCCAAATTCTTCAATCAATGGCTTCACACTTTCCCAAATCAAATAAGAAAGCATATAACTTCCTGCCCATAAATCGGATGTTTTTCTTGCCTTAGAAATAAAACTTTGGACAGGACCAATAGTAAAAAGTAAAAATGCAGGATTGGATAAAGCAGAAACAATAGCAGATGTTTGAACCAAATGGTCATAAATAGAATGATTTGGAGCTCTTGAATCAGCAGGATGTTTATTTATTTCTGGAAATATTTCAGGATAAAATCGCCATAAAAATAAAAAAACAAATTTCGCTCTTTCGTTTTCGTCTGAAAAAGTTAAATTCCCTAATTTATTAAACAAATTTTGAACTTTATCTACATCAGGAGTTTGGACTGGTTCTTTATTTTCAGAAAAAATATCTATAAATTCACATTCATCATAATTTACTTGGAATGCATTTTTAAAGTCATTTTCTTTTTGTGTATCTTTTTTTTGTGTATCTTTAAATTGAGGTTTAACAATTATCCTACTTTGAGCCGAAGCAATTTGGTCAGCAGTATTTACTTTTTCATGTTCAAAAGTTTCATAAGGTAAGATTTTTTCAAAAAGTTCTTTAGCTTTATCTTTATGTGTTTCAATAAATTTTATTTTATATGGTGGGTCGTGGAGAATAGCTTTTAATTTAAGTTTCCAGTCCATATTTTCACCTCCTTTTAAATTTGTGGTAAATTTTCTTTTATTAATTCTTCCGCGGAATTTTTATTTCCTGTGTAAATCCTTATATATATCTCCTCATTTTCTTTTTTCAGTTCAATTGTATTGTATTCAAATCCAGCATGAGCAAAAAAGTTTCTTTTGTCTATTTGATTTAAAACAAGATTACCTTTAATTTTATTATAAACTTCATATTGTTGTGTTATATTCTGCAAATCTTTTATATCATCAAGCTCTTTATCAATTCTATTGCTTTCAATTGGAAATTTTTTATAAACTTTATTTTTTAAATCTTTAATTTTAGATAGGGGAATATCACTCAATTTTTTAAATCCAATTTTCTCTAATATTGAACTAACTAAATATGCCTTTACAAGATTGGCAAAATTTTCTCTAAATTCCCAGTTTCTAAAAATCTCCAATTTACTTAAATTCTTTAAACAAATATTTTTTTCAAATTCCTCTGATATTTTTTCTATTTTTTCTTTTAATACTGAAGAATCTATCATATAGCTTAATATAAAAGCAGGAAGGGCATATAAAAATGAACCAAGAAAAATTAAGGTTTCGTCTATATTGAAAGATATTCCAGAAATAAAATCTTCAACATTTTCTCCAATTTCTCTTTTGCTTTTATTTTCAAGGGTAGTAGAAGAGCAAGGCTCAACAGGTCTTTTATCACTTCTATATACTGAAATTTTTGGTAAAATTTTACTTTTTTCAATAACATTTATATTTAATCTATCAATTGTTGCTTCTCTTCCAACAAATGGGTCTGAATTTAAAACCTTTAATTTTACATCGTAAATATAAGCAAAAATTTCAAGAATCTCTCTCAAAGCCCTATAAGTTAAAATTGTAACATAGTTTATTCCATGAGTGGCATCAAAGATGATTTCAAATTTTTCATTTATTTGTTGTAGTAAATTAACAAAATAACAGGTAAGTTCTTTAAATGTGTTATAATAAAAATCAATGGCATTGCCGATAAATTTTGTATTGTTAAATTCACCAAATCCATAGGAAATTATAATTTTTTCTGGGATAAAATTCTTTAATTCTTTTTTACAGAAATTAAGGATTAAATTTTTAGCACATTTTTTTATATCATTATAAGAAGGATTTTTAAAATCATAAACATAACCATCTGCTAATGTATCAACACTTATAATAATTACTTTATCTGGATTTTCAATTTTTTTTATCAAAACTAATGGGTCTTTTAATTTTTCGGTTTTTCCATTGTAAACATATTCTACTTCTTTCCAGCCAAAAGGATTTCCCCAAGGAGCAATTAAAATTTTCATTTTTCTTCTTCTACTTTTATTAAATCTCCTATTTCAATTTCTTTTGTATGGGATTCAATAACAACAGCACCATTTAATCTTGGGTCAAAAATTGCGATTGCTTTTACTGGGTGATAAAAATGAATTAGAAAACCATAAAGCCATATTGGTCCTCTTCCAGAAAGAATTAAAATATTTTTTGAAAATTTATTTTTAATAGGGTCGGGTGGGTTTATGTTTTTTAAATCTTGCGGTTCAAGTTCTCTTTTCAATTCAAAATGAATTAAAGTCAAATTTTCTTTTATATTTTTAACTTCAAAATCAATAAATTTTTCATTCTTCAAATATTCCATAGCCAAGCCTTGTTTTTGCTCCAACGCCAAATTCTTTTAAGGCTTTTTCAAGCCAATTTTTGACATCACTTATTAAATCAGAATAATTATTTTTTCTCCATTCTTCAATAAATGTAATATTTTCTGCCCTATACTTATCAAACAAAACATTAAAGCAAAAATTAATTCCCTTTTTAACAGTTAAAAAAGTAATTGGGTTTGGATTTTCCCAATCTCCTGGCGGTTGATTTTGGGTATAATAACCTTGATAATGAGGTGTCATAACATCAAGTTCAAAAATTTGTTGATTTTCGTTAATTTCAGGATAAGCATCAAGGAAAATTAAAAGTCCCTTAAAGTTTTGAGCCCCAAATAAAAGTTTGTGTTTTAAAATATCATCTTTATCAGAAGGCAAAATTTCTTTTTCATAAAGTTGTTCTTGAAGTTCTTTTATATATTTTTCTATGTCTTTTACATTATTTTTATTATTCTCAACAATTTCCCAAAAATTTACCATTCTAACCACACCTTTTAAAGCACTTCCAGGAATATAAGGAATTCCAAAAATATGATGTAAAGTTAAAGAAGTTTCAAGAACATGCCCTGCTCCAAGACCTACAACAAGGCGAGAAGCAGTTTTGAGTTTTAAGCATTTTTCTTTTTCATTCTTAAATATATTTTCATATCCACATTTTTCTAAATTTTCTACTTGATTTTGTATCCTTTTCTTGAAATTTTCGATAACCTTCGGTGCTTTGTTTATAGAATCTAAAAAATCCTTCTTATTTTTAGTGTGTATCACAATTTCTGATTTTATAAGTTTTTGTAAGGCAAGTGAAATGTTATCGTATTTTGGGTTATCTAATCTCGGTTGATTTTTAATATAAAGATAATTTATTAGATCATTCCACTTTTTCATAAATAATCCTCCTTTATAACTTCATCTTTATATCAGAATAAAACCCTCTATTCCCAAACCAAACCTTACCTTCAACCTTAAATCTTTTTTGGTGTCCACGAGCATTAGAATTTGAGAACTTCATATCCCTACCTCACTTTTTATATCTAAAAATTTTTGAGTTAATTTTTCCTCTAATATGTTTTCAAAAAATTCAAGCCATTTTAAAATATATTCAAAATCAATTTCTTTATTTTTCAAAATTATCTTTTTCACATCTTCTAAATCTCTTTCTCTTCTTGCAACAATTTTATGAATTATAACATCTTCAACCGAGGCAAAATTCACCTCTATTTTATCAATTTTAATCTTTTTAACTCTTTTCAAGGCAGTTCTTTCATATTCGCTGAAAGAAAAAATAAAATCAACTCTAAAACCTGTATTTTCATCTAAAACTGGAAGAACAAAGGTTTCTTTGACAAATTTTTCAGGTTCGGAAACAAGCAACTTTAATTTTAGTTTTTTTACAATTTCAAGAACCTTTTCTAATCCATCAACATTTATTCCAAGGGTTATATCTATATCTTTTGTAAGTCTTGGCTCTCCATAAATTAAAACAGCCTGTCCTCCAATAATCATATATTCAATACCTTCTTTTGATAATGATTTTGCTATTTTCTTTAAAAGTTCTTTTGCTTCCAATTCCTTTTAATTCCATTTATAGCAAAAGCATATTTTATATCATACTCTATATCTTCAAGGGGTTCAAATTTAAATTTGTTGAATGATTTAGCAAGTTTATATAACTCATCAAATATTTTAAAATTCTTTTTGTAATCAACTTTTTCCCTTTTCAAAAGTTCTATTTCAAAATTTTCCCAAACTTTTTTATTTTTTATCATTCTTTTATTTCCGCCTCAACTATTCTTTTTAGCCAATTAGCAATTGCTAAAACTTCAATTGTTGCAAGCCGAAGGGTTTGGAAGTCTGTTTCTAATAAAAATTCAAGTAGAAGACTACCCTCTTTATTGTTTTTCCAATCTAAATAAGGTTTAAAACCTGTAACTTCTAAAATTTCACAAATATCCGTATAAATTTGACCTCTATCTTCTCCTTTTGATTTATAAAAGGCAAGTGTAGGAATTAAACCATTAGAAATAATCATTTGTGATAATCTTTTAGCGTGTGAGGAATAGTCAGAAAGATAGTCATATTTTGAAAAATCAAAAGTAAAATTAGAATAAATCTGCGAGATTTGATTTTTAACATTTTGATTATTTAAATCTTTTCCTTCGTTAAAAAATTCATTAAGTTTTTTTCTCGCCGTATTTTTGTTTTGGTCTATGTTTTGTAAAATGTTGTTTAATTGATTATTTCTTCTTGAATCCATAAACCAAGAAACAAAATCCTTAAACAAATGCCATTTTATCCCGTAATAAAAACGATATTTATGAAAGTCATCAAAATTATTAGATTTTAAGTCATATTGATTTTCAAAATCCTTTAATTCAAACCACTTTCCATTCTTTGCCAATCTCAACCTTTCAATACATTTTAAACAATAAAAAGCCCTTTCCTGAATAATTGTCTTTCTCATTGCTGACCTCCTTGAAATGAATAAAACTTAACCCTTACATAACCTTTTCCGATTGTTTCATCTCCACCAAGTTGGAGAAGAGAATTTTGAGAAAGCAAAGAATTTATTTCTGAAAATACATTTTCAGCATTCATATTAGTATTTGGCTTAAATGAATCTTTTATAAATAAAAGTGAATAAAAAACACTTTCAGAAGGAATTAACTCTTCACTAAATAAAGCACCACTTTTAACGGTTCCTAATGCCTGGTCTATCCTTATCCTTGTTCTTATTTCCACCGCATAATTTACAAAGTCCTTAAATACATTATCAGAAACAATGGCAAGATGTTTCTGTAATGATTGAGTTAATAGATTATCAGGTAAAATATTTTTTAAGAAATTTGCTAACTTTTCAATTTGTTGTTTTTGACTTTCATCAACTTCAAAAACAAATTCTTCAAAAGCAACATTATTTTGTTCTTGGATTTTTAAATTATCATCGGCGATAAATACTTTATCATCAGAAACATCAGGAATTTGAATTTCTTGATCGTTATGTTTAAATTTTACTCCTACTGCTTCCAAATCTTCTTTAAATCTCTTTAAAACAAAAGGACAAGTAATCCAGGCAAACACACCTTTTACCGAGCGGACAGGATAGAGTAAAATTTTAGCATCAGTTATGCTTATACAACTTGCAAAATCAGAACCCTCTTCCGGACCAAAAATTGTTTCCACTTTGTCTTTATCATTCCACACTCTTAAAGCCACATCCCTTATAACTCCTTTTATTCCGCTTGACCATAAAACTGGAAAAGAAGTATGCCTTTCTCTTTGAATAGGTAAATCAACATAAGAAATACTCTGACCAGCTCCCATATGAATAGGGGTTTCAGCATAAAAAGTTAAAAGGGTACTCTTTTTATACATTTTTAACCTCCTTTTTAATTAAAATTAAATTTGTCCCTATGAATTCTTGTATTCCTTCTGGTTCATTTATCTCATAAAAATTATTTTTCTTTACCATAAATGTTGGATTGTTTATTTCTTTCTCATTTTTACTTTCCAGCCATAATACACTTCCAGGCGGAAAAGCCCTTTTTGTTTTTCTTTTTAAATTTTTATTTTTAGAATTTATTCCAATAATTTCATAATTTTCAAAGCAGGCAGAATATATTTGAAAGTCATTTATTTGAAAATCAAAAACACCATAGGTTAAAAATAAAATTAAAATTCTATCTCCATTATTCAAATTTAAATTTCTTTCAATTCTCAATTCATTTCTAATCCATTCTTTAAAATCACTTTTTTCAATTTCATAACTTACATTTTTCATTTCGCCACCAAGCTTTAAAACTCTTGGTTCATCATTAAAAAATTCAAATATTCCATCTTCATCATTTAAACCAATTTTTTCCAGTTCGGAAAAATTAAATTCTACCCAGAAAACAAATTTTACATCTTCTTTTAATCTTAAAAACTCAATTCTATAAAGGGCATCTTCTTTACCACCAACTGAATAAAGTGAAGGGTCGATTTTAATTCCAATTCTTGACTCATTTTCAAAAATTTTTTTATATCGCAAAATATCATTTTTATTAATTTCTTGATTATTTAACCATTTTTTTAGCCCATTAGAAGAAATAAAAGCACTAAATGGTTCAACCTCTTCAATTCCTTTATAAACAGGAAAGGTTTGAATTTGAGGTTTATTGGTATTTTCCGGATTAAAAAGTTTTAAACTTTTATCAAGGGGTTTTACAACAAAAAGTTTTTCAATTTCCTTTTTCTTTCTTTCTTTATATATATTATGTGGTTTTGGAAAATATATTTCTTCATCCTTTTTAATAAATGGACCATAAACTGCTTTTAAAATTTTTGAAACATCTATATTTTTTAGATGATAGATTCTTGAACATATGGCACTTGCCAAAGTATTTGGATGTGGTGGAAAAACAGAGGCAACAACATCTCCCCTATTAAAAGGTCTTCCTGAACCAAAAAATAAAACATCGTAAGGCGTTAAAGTAAATTTAATCATGGGTAAATCCTTGTTAAATTGTTTCTAAAACTTTCCACAAAATTTGTAAGTAAATTCCATTCTACATTTTTTATATCAGGATGAAAAATAAACTTATGAGTATCTGGTTTTATAATTATAATAAGTAAAGTGTAGTTATTTCTACTTGTTTCAATAATTTTAAAAATCAAAGGAGAAGCCCTTCTTAAACCTTTGTATTTTCCAACAGTTATAATAGGTAAACCAAAAACTATCCTATCATCTATTGGTCTCTGTTGCCTTCTAAACGATTGATATTTTTGTCCTACTTCATTTAATAAATCTTTCCAATTATTATCACTTCTGAAAATGTAAATCTCAAAATTACTAAATAAATGGGGAATATTTTCTCTTGGTTTGTGATTGTGAGTAATAAATCCCTTTATTTTCTCCAAATTTTGTCTTATCCAATTTCCCAAATCTCCACTTTGAATAAATTCCAAACCATAGCAATTATTAGTTATATTATTTCCATTCTCTTTAATTTTTTCAATCTTTATTGACCCAAAACCTCTTCTTGCCCTACTTCCAAAATTTCCTAAATTGAAAGCCAGCCACAAAGCACAAAAAAATTTTTTAATATCGTCTTTCGTAGCTTTTGGATGAAAAGAGATTTTGAAGTCAAATGTTGTATTTTCTGGAACTGCGTACCTATTTGTCAATTTCAATGAAAACCCTAAATAATTATATCCTGGTTCTCTAAGAGAAAATTTTTGTTGTTCAAAGAAAGGTTCTTTTATAAAAATCCTCACAAGTCCCTGATTTGAAGTTTCACCTGCCCATCCAAAGATTCTCTTTTCATCATTAATAGAACCCCCAGCAATTCTAAACCACCATCTTAGAATTCCGTTTATACTTTGAGTTCTTAATTCTGCCTGTTTATTAGCTCCACCCATAAAGAGCGGAGTTACAATTTTACATTTACAGGAATAAGATTTCATTTTCACCTCTTTTTATGAGATTAAAATTATATAGGAAAAAATTTCATTTTTCAAAATCCTTTTAAATCATCGCATATTTCAAAATATCTATAGAAAGCAATTGGAGAAAAGGAAGTATATCATTTTTGTTTTTACAATGCATATACAAATCCCATAAAAATTTAGGAGAAGCAGATGAAAAAGGGAAATACAATACATTCCTATAAAATTTCCAAAAAATTAAAATTTCCACAGGTTGAATTTCTAATGGGAAATAAAGAGAAAAAAGAAATAATGTTAAAAATTTATCTTCTTTCCAGGATTTTAAAATAAAAGAGAGTTTCAAATTATCATACATTAACCAGAAATAGCATCCTTTATATTCAACAGGTTGTTCATTTATAAATTTCATTATTTCATTTTTTTCATTTTCTTTAAAATGAATAAAGGCAATTGCATTTGCAAGGCTTTCTTCTATTACACTTTCAAAAACATCTTTAAATTTTCTGTCAATGTAGGCATGAACAATTTCATGAATTCCAACTTTTTGAATTATAACTTCTGGCTTTGATGCATTATTATAAATTCTTTCAGGACATATAAAAATTGATGGTTCATTTATTTTTAAAAATTGGGCTCCATTTTTAGAATAACAACCGACATTCTTATAAATATTTTTCTGACACTCTTCTACCATTTTCCATAAATTTTCCAATTCCTGGATTGACTCATATTTTTTAATCTTTTCATCTATATTTTTAATTATTTCTTTCAGACATTCTTCATTAAAAGTTTTTTTAGGAGGACAGATTGTATCCATTGTATCTTCATTAACAAGATAAAAAGGTATTTTTGAAGGTATCTTTGCAAGAAAACTCAATCTTTGAACCATTTTGTTCCATACTGTATTTTTTACATTTATATTACTATTTATGTTTTGAACTTTCATTTTTACCCCTTTTTTTCCTCTTTTTATTCACTTCTTTCCATACTTTATCAATTTCTTCATCATGTTCATACACTGGTCCAAATTCTTTTCTGAAGCAATTTTCACAGAAATAAAAATTTTTATTTATTTTAATGAAGACCTCCTTTGGGTTATAAACCTTTCCACATCTTGCACATATTTTTTTCATCTTTCACCTCCCCTTAAATTATTTTTATTTATTCCTCTTTGGCAGATTGCGACAATTTATGAGCGGTTCTTTGAAACTAAAATAAAAAGCGTTTAAATTCCTCTTTGGCAGATTGCGACCCGAGTAGGAGAGAGAAAGTATTCGTTCTCTTCTTCCCGTTTAAATTCCTCTTTGGCAGATTGCGACCTTAATCCAATATGCTGTGAATTCCCCAGCAATATAGTTTAAATTCCTCTTTGGCAGATTGCGACCAAGAGAAAAAAATGGTTCAACATTCAAAAATGAAGTGTTTAAATTCCTCTTTGGCAGATTGCGACTTGCGTTTCATTTGGCAGTTGTATCAGGGGAATTTAGTTTAAATTCCTCTTTGGCAGATTGCGACTTGGCTATACATATTCAAGTTAATAAAGTTAATAAAGTTTAAATTCCTCTTTGGCAGATTGCGACAGGTTTTTGCACTGAGGATTCGCTCCCCTGTGTCCTTCGTTTAAATTCCTCTTTGGCAGATTGCGACCTCGTTCAAGAAATCCCTTAAAACATTATAAATTTCGGTTTAAATTCCTCTTTGGCAGATTGCGACCATCAATAGCATCCTCAATACTCATTCGGCCATCAAAGTTTAAATTCCTCTTTGGCAGATTGCGACACCCCAAAAAAGTTTTTTGTTCAAATCATGAAAGGTGTTTAAATTCCTCTTTGGCAGATTGCGACCAATACTCCTCCTTCTAATCGTCTTTTATCTACATCGTTTAAATTCCTCTTTGGCAGATTGCGACAAATATTGATATTGAAAAAATCAGAAAATTAAAAATGTTTAAATTCCTCTTTGGCAGATTGCGACTTCACTTATAAATATGTTTTCACCGCAAAAGTTTTTGTTTAAATTCCTCTTTGGCAGATTGCGACGTATAACCTTGCTCTAAAAACTTTCTTATGTTCTCGTTTAAATTCCTCTTTGGCAGATTGCGACTTAAATCATCTGAAAAAACTTTTCTCATGTTAAAAAGTTTAAATTCCTCTTTGGCAGATTGCGACAGAAGGGGTGCCCCTTCTCAAAACCAAAAAAAAAGAAGTTTAAATTCCTCTTTGGCAGATTGCGACCAATATCAAGTTCTAGCATCAAAAGAATTAGAAAGTAGTTTAAATTCCTCTTTGGCAGATTGCGACCTACCCCTAACTGTCTGGTTTTATAAACTCTTTTTCTGTTTAAATTCCTCTTTGGCAGATTGCGACCCTTGAAACTCAATCATTTTCAAAACCAGGAGACAAAGTTTAAATTCCTCTTTGGCAGATTGCGACGCCTGCTTTCATCAAAAAACTCATTGAAGTATCTGAGTTTAAATTCCTCTTTGGCAGATTGCGACTTTGAAGTTTATTCGCCTGAAAGCGATAGAAAAATCAGTTTAAATTCCTCTTTGGCAGATTGCGACGACATATACTCAGTTTGAAGTTTTAAATCTTCTAAAGTTTAAATTCCTCTTTGGCAGATTGCGACAAGAGGTCAACAGAAGCTTCATCCACTGCATCGAGAGTTTAAATTCCTCTTTGGCAGATTGCGACGGAAAAAATTTATAAAGAGGAGGAAATTGAAAAACTTGTTTAAATTCCTCTTTGGCAGATTGCGACGGAACGACTTGTGTTGTAGCAAAGAAAATGAAAAGAGTTTAAATTCCTCTTTGGCAGATTGCGACATATGCAACAAGTATGGAAAATCTGTCACATGTGTCAGTTTAAATTCCTCTTTGGCAGATTGCGACTCTTTTTCTCTTTGCCGAAGCCAGTTCCAAGAGGAAGTTTAAATTCCTCTTTGGCAGATTGCGACCTGTCAAGATAGCAAAGAACAGACTAAAAGAGAAAAGTTTAAATTCCTCTTTGGCAGATTGCGACGAAGACATATAAAGACGAATGGGGTATCCTTTATTTGTTTAAATTCCTCTTTGGCAGATTGCGACTTTTTTCCCACTTTTTACATACTTTATGACATACAATGTTTAAATTCCTCTTTGGCAGATTGCGACGAAATTCATAAAAACAGTAATATATCAATTCCTGTTCGTTTAAATTCCTCTTTGGCAGATTGCGACAAGAAAGCCTCTTCAAACAACCTCAAGTCTTCTATTGGTTTAAATTCCTCTTTGGCAGATTGCGACTTCCAGGAAAAGGGAAAAACTGGTCGATTACTTCGTGGTTTAAATTCCTCTTTGGCAGATTGCGACCCCTGAATATCTTAAATTCATAAAAAGAATTGAGTTAGTTTAAATTCCTCTTTGGCAGATTGCGACGCAAATTATAGGTATTGATCCCGCTTATAGAAGAATGTTTAAATTCCTCTTTGGCAGATTGCGACTTTTTTAACTGTGTCGAAAAAACTGATACAGATTGGGTTTAAATTCCTCTTTGGCAGATTGCGACGAGAGGTTTGATAAAGATTAAACCCATGAGGGTAAAGTTTAAATTCCTCTTTGGCAGATTGCGACAAAATGTGTCACATCTGTCACGCTTTTACGAAAATCATGTTTAAATTCCTCTTTGGCAGATTGCGACATGGATAAAGGAAATATACAGAATTTTAAAACCAGAGTTTAAATTCCTCTTTGGCAGATTGCGACCTCTCATATATACAAAAAATCTCCCTGAGGTGCCTCGTTTAAATTTCTCTTTGGCAGATTGCGACAATTAGACTGTCTGGCTATTTTAAATGGATTGACATGTTTAAATTCCTCTTTGGCAGATTGCGACGTATAGAAGAACAAAACTTTTCCCATTTACTCTCATGTTTAAATTCCTCTTTGGCAGATTGCGACCTATTATATTGAAGAGACCTCAGACAGAACCTATTATGTTTAAATTCCTCTTTGGCAGATTGCAACTCACAATTGATGCCTCTGACTTCAATTTTGAAGAATGTTTAAATTCCTCTTTGGCAGATTGCAACACATATTTATCCGATAGGATTGACCTAAGAAATATGTGTTTAAATTCCTCTTTGGCAGATTGCAACTCTGATCCCCTCTGGATGTCGTATTCTGGGACCCAGCGTTTAAATTCCTCTTTGGCAGATTGCAACCCAGATCTTTCGTAAATAATCCGGTAATCTACTTTCTGGTTTAAATTCCTCTTTGGCAGATTGCAACAAGCGAGTCAGAAACATTCATAGACACTCTTCCAGACGAAGTTTAAATTCCTCTTTGGCAGATTGCAACGTTCCAGCTGAATATACAGTTTTTGAAGGTAAAAAACAAGAAAGTTTAAATTCCTCTTTGGCAGATTGCAACGAGAACAAGTGAGCCATGTTCGGGATGGTAAAGGAAAAGTTTAAATTCCTCTTTGGCAGATTGCAACGATAGAAAATTTGAAAAACCAGATAGAAAATCTCAAGGTTTAAATTCCTCTTTGGCAGATTGCAACTCAAGCAATCCTGACTTTGAAAATAATTATTTCAGATAGTTTAAATTCCTCTTTGGCAGATTGCAACGAAGAAGTAATTAAATCATTTTATCCTGATGATGAAGGTTTAAATTCCTCTTTGGCAGATTGCAACAAAGCTGATTGTAAATGGAGGCAAGATGGAAAAAGAGTTTAAATTCCTCTTTGGCAGATTGCAACGAAGTGGATAATAAGAACCCCACCCTCCGACCGTTATGGTTTAAATTCCTCTTTGGCAGATTGCAACATACTGTTTCTGCTACTTTCCTTGTCACTCTGTGTTTGTTTAAATTCCTCTTTGGCAGATTGCAACCAGAAAGATTAGGTAAAGCATTCTTAATTGCAGCAGGGTTTAAATTCCTCTTTGGCAGATTGCAACACAAACAATTACCAGATTATTTGAAGAAAATTTGGGAGTTTAAATTCCTCTTTGGCAGATTGCAACTAGTTTCAGTTTTGAACATCCTTTTCAAAAACAGAATGTTTAAATTCCTCTTTGGCAGATTGCAACGGAATGTAGACATTCAAATTCTTTTCAGCAATGACAGTTTAAATTCCTCTTTGGCAGATTGCAACTTGATGAGTTCACTTTATCTTTGTCTTTCTTCCTCAGGTTTAAATTCCTCTTTGGCAGATTGCAACCTATTTACAATATAATTCCTACTAAAAAACCAGAAAAGTTTAAATTCCTCTTTGGCAGATTGCAACCAACAAGATTTTGTCCGTATTGTTCAATTTTAGACGTTTAAATTCCTCTTTGGCAGATTGCAACTTCAAGGAGCCTACGGCGTAGTTTGCAAGCCATATGGTTTAAATTCCTCTTTGGCAGATTGCAACTCGTGACAAGTAATTTCAAAAACCTTTCTTTATCATTGTTTAAATTCCTCTTTGGCAGATTGCAACCGCATATATTTTTATTGGAAATGAATAAAAAAATTGAAATTTTTTTAAAATTTTGCGTCAAACCGTTAGCCTTGCATTACCAACATAATTTTCAAAGAACTTTAATTATAATATATTGCTTGTCAAATCTTCAATATTCGTTAAAATTTTTCTTTCAAAATTTACTGAATCTGGAAATGTATAAATTATAACACTATCCCTGTTTTTATCAACAATGTCTAATATTTCATATTCAAGTCTCCTTAATTTTCCATAGGTTAATTCTCCTTCAAAAACAGATTTTTGAACATGATGAAGATACTTTCTTGCTACTTTCATAACTTTTGTAAGTCTTTTTTGGTCTTCCTTTTCAATCAAAGATATATCATAAATTAAAATTACCTTCATCTTACCACCAAACTTTTAATGGACTATAATTTTTTTCTCCTAAAAAATGCTTAATAAGTTTATAAAGTTCTAACTTGATCAAATTTTTATATTTTATTTTTCTTTTTAATTTTCTATGAAGTATTTTCTCCTCAATTAAATCATCAAAAAATTTCACAAAAATTTTTCTTCCTTCTTCTTTTAAATAAACAAAATTTAATGATTTTTCAAAATGTTCTTCTTTTATAATGTTTAAATTTATTAATCTTAAAATTAATCTGTCAGATAAAATCGGTTTGAAAATTTCTGCTACATCAAGAGCAAGTGAATATCTTCTTTCAAATGGTTCATGTAAATAACTGATTGATGGATTTAAAGATGTTTCATATATTTCTTTTAAAATTTGGGCATAAACTAAAGAATTTCCAAAAGAAATCATCGCATTGAGGGGATTATGAGGAGGTCTTATGCTCCTTCTTTCAAATTCCCAATTCGTTTCTTTTTCTATACAATCATAATATATTTTTCTAACATGAGCTTCTATACTCATTAACTCATTTATATTATCACAATTTAAAATATTTTTTATTAATTCATCAATTTTTTCAACCTCTTCTTCATAACCTTCTCTTTTTTCAAAATTCCTTTTCATATTAAAAGTGGCTCCTTCAACAAATTTTTTAGCAAGAAAAATTCTTTTATCCTGGTTTAAATAATGCTCAACTTGTTTTACAATAAGATTACCTGAAATATTTTCTTCTCTTGGAACAAAACTTCCTGAATAATATCCATAAAAATTGAAAAAATGAATAACAATTTTATTTTGTGCTATAAAATTTAAAAATGAAGTATTTAAATCCATTTCTCCAAATATAAATATCTGATCTATATCATGAACTGGTAATGGTCTTTTTCCTTCAAGAGTTTCAATAAAAACTGTATTTTGACTCCTTTTTATTCTTCCTTCTTTAAATATATAATAATTTCTTGGCATTATGAAAAACAAAATTCATAATAGGCACATTTTTTACAATATCCTTTTTCAATAATTTCCGGTGGTTCTTTTTTTGTTTTTATTTCTGCAATTTTTGAAAGGGCTTCCTCTATTTTAATTTTATCTTCATCAGAAAGTTCAACATCAATTTTCTTAAATAATTTTGGATAATGAATTATTCCTCTTTTTGAATTTATTCCTAATTTTTGAAGATTGTAAATATAAAATTTTGTTTGCCAGATATGGGCTTCTTCAAGTTTCTTTGACTTTTTTACTTCATTTACAATGATTTCATCTTTAATTTTTATAAAATCAATTTTAAAACTTCCTATTTCCACCTCTTTTAATTTTTCTCTTTTAAAAAATGCTTCACTTATAATCTTTCCAATTTCAACATAATCCGAAAATCTTTCAAAATTAATTCCATGAGAAAATAACCACAATTTCCTTTTACAAACAATGTAATAAGAAACTTCAGTCCCTTTTATGGTTAGTTCTTCATCCATCAATTATGTTTCCTTGTTCGCTTGAGAAGCTTTAGAAACTACATATATTCCAGAAGAATATCTTTTTAATCTTTCTCTTGTAGTCCCATCCTTAATTCTATTTTCAACTTTGTTCCATAAAGGTTCAAGCTGATAGTCTTTAAATTTCCACATATTTACATTTATCACATATTCAGCAACTATTTCCTTTTTAAACCAAAGCCAAGTTATGTTAGCTGCTTCTTCTATTTTCCTGATCATTTCATCAATTTTGTCTTCTTCTACTACCGAAATCGTATAGATTTCTCTAAATAACTCGTGTGCCTCATTTTTATTTTCAGAAACATAACCTGAATTAAGAATTCTCAATGTTTCGTAAAATTTTTGTAGATAATTTGAATTTTTTTCATTTTCAACTTTTTCATAAAATTTAGCCACCAAATTTTGTTTTTCCCTCTCTTTAATTTCTTTTTCATCTTTTAAAATTTCATAGGCTTTTTGAATTAATTCTGCTTCGTAAACCTTACCCTCTCCTGATTCCTTAATTTTATTTTTTTCTTTTTGATAATAAATTATAACATTTGACTCATCTTTTTCATAAAAATCTTTGTATTTAAATTTTTTATCACTCCCTTTTATTTTTCCATTCATTAAATTAACCCTTCTCATTACTCTTCCCATTCTTTGGACTAATGAATCAATTGGAGCAATTTCTGTAAATAAATAATCAGCATCAATATCAAGAGATGCTTCGACAACTTGCGTGGCAACAAGGATTTTTGGAGAATCTTCATTTTCTGGCTTGGGATTTTGAAATAGACCTTTGATTATAATTTTTTTCTTTTGTTCTCCTTCTTTTCCAACTTCCCAGTCAAGTTCCACCTCTTTTTTCTCATTTTCATCATCAAGTATTTCAATTTTTATTTTTTGAGTATGTTCTTTAAGATTTATTTTTTGTCCAAAAATTTCTATTTCTTTTTCCTCACCCTCAACCTCGTATGTTCCACCACAAATTATCAATTCTCGCTTTTTTCTCTCATTTAAAGTAAACTCAGAATGAAGTAACCCTAAAAATCCTTTAAACCCTCTTTTATTAATTTTATCGTAAACATTCTTTGCTTTTTTTACTGTATTTAAAACAACTAAAACCCTTTTCTTTTCATTGGCTTTTTCGATGATTTCCTCAATATCATCTTCAATGTCTTTTTCTTTCAACACAATTTTATGCCGGGTTATATCTTTTATCTTTTCTCCATACAAGTCTATAACTTCAAATTTTATATTCTTATTTTCTAATTCTTTTTTTACAAATCCGGGTAATGTTGCGGTCATAAGTAGAAATTTTCCACCAAGAGAAACAATATCTTCTATCATTTTAACCACAATAGCGCAGGCTCTTGGGTCGTATGCCTGAACCTCATCAATTATCAGTTTTGAATATCCCAAAGTAGCGTAAATTTTTTCATAACCAGGATATTTTAAAGCAGAAGGGAAAATTTGGTCTCCTGTTGATATATTTACAGGTAAGGAGAAATGTTTTGAAATTTCAATAATTTTTGGCGTTTCCCCATCCCAGTTTGTATCACTTAAAGCTTCCCATTTATCAACAATATATAAATCAGCATCTGAATGCAAAAGCCCTACATTTCCATTAATAAACGGGTCGTCATCAATATGAAGGTTTTCGTTAAAATAACTACAAGCCCTTTCAAATATCTGATTTGTAGCAACTCTCAAAGGAAGCGTATAGAAAAATTTTTCATCCTCTGCCCATAAGAAAGCAAATTCAGTTTTTCCAATACCAGTAGGTGCTATTAAAATAACATTTTTATCTTTTAAATTAGTTATTAAATCTTTTTGCCAGAATTTTTCACCAAACTTTTGGGTTAGTTTGTTTATTAATTCTCCTTTGGGAATTTCTTTTTCAATTTTTAAACTTAAATTTTCTTCTTCGCAAAAAGAGGAAAAGTGGTCAATTCTCATTAGAAAACCAGAAAGAAAAATCCATAGATTTAAATCAATTTTTAATGTTCTTTCCATTTTTAATCTTTCTGGAAGAAAATACAGAGTATAAGGAGGAATAATTCCTGCACTTATTAAATTTCCACCTTCTTTAATATGTTCAGCAAGGTCTTTATCAAAGGCTATTAAATCCTTAGCGTCAAAATCTACTGAAAATTCATCGAAATGTTCTTTTAATATTTCTTCTAATTTTTTGCCATTGTTATTCTCAAGTAGTTTTTTACAAGTTTCTATCAAATCTTCATTTAAACCCAACGAATATTCTTTTTCATCTTTTCTCCAGTGATGAAAAGCAATAGCTGAAAGAAAAGTTGAATATAAAGATTCATTATCCTGACATATTTCTTTTACTTTTCCTTTGTTAATAAAAAATAATGAAAGAATATTGTGCCTTATATCTTTATCTAAAAGTTCTTTTAATTCGTTATAATATTTTTCGTTTCCCAAAGTCTCTTGAAACTTCGGTGAAACTTTACCAAGGTCATGAAAAAAGCACGCATATTTTAGTAATTGGAGCAATTCATTTGAGGTTATATTTCCTAATTTCTCCGGCAACCTGTGGTGAATTTTTTCATAAAATGCTTTAATATTATTTAATAAATCTGTAGTATGCTCTTTTAAAGTAATTTCTCTTCCATCTTTTTTTCTTTTTGCCCAGATTTCTACCATTTTAACCCTCCGGATAAACCATTTTTGCAAAAAATAAGGGAAGATTTTCGTTTTCATCAAAAATAAATTTAAAGGGTTTTCCAAAGGACAAAGGAAAAAACCCGCCTTCAAAAAGTTTAACAGGGATTTGTTCAAAAACTCTAAAACCTTCTACAATTTTATAAAAGGATGTTATTAAATGATAACTGCCCTGGATTTTATTAAAGAATTCGCTATAATTTTCAGGATAAAATGTATGGTTCATGTATTTTTCACCTCTACTTGGGTCGACAAGCCAAGTAAAATGGTATTCTTTAAGACTTCCGTATAATGGTTTCTTTTCCTCTTTAATGTTTATAGTTTTTACCTCTTCAAACACAACTAAGTCTTCTGCCCTTCCTAAGTGAATAGGATAA
>Ga0272445_1000866_pt1 | contig 25730 bp, 23 predicted proteins | sample YNPCB0031_FD_194404 | JGI IMG/M metagenome (GOLD analysis project Ga0272445, IMG submission 194404) | Hot spring sediment microbial communities from Yellowstone National Park, WY, United States - YNP-CB-003-1 | ecosystem: Environmental > Aquatic > Thermal springs > Hot (42-90C) > Sediment... | reverse complement strand
GCTTACACCTTAGGGGCAATGTAGCCTAAGCGGCGCAGTTCTTCCTCGTCCTTCCGCCAGCGCTTCCTAACTTTTACCCATAGCTCAAGGTAGACCTTGCGCCCAAGGATTAATTCCAATTCCCTGCGGGCAGCTTGGCCTATCTTCTTGAGCATGGCCCCATCTTTGCCGATAACTATTGCCTTCTGCGATTCTTTCTCCACAAAAATCGTCGCGCTTATGTAGGAAAGGTCCTCCGAGCGATCCTTGAATTCGTCTATCACTACCGCCACGGAGTGAGGAACTTCTTGGTGCAGGAAATGAAGGGCCTTTTCCCGGATGAGTTCAGCAGCAATAAAGCGTTCATCTACATCGGTTATCTGGTCCTCAGGGTAGTAGCGGGGGCCAGGAGGAAGGTAAGAGATGATGATGTCCCTGAGTTTGTCCAGATTGTCACCGGTAGTGGCGGAGATTAAAATCCAGTCCTTAAATTCCCCAAGGGCAAGGTAAGCCTCGGTGTGGGGCTTGACCTTGTCCGGGGTCAGAAGGTCCATCTTGTTCATGGCCAGGATTACCGGGCTTTTGCACCGCTCCTTTAGGGTCTGGGCTATGAGGCGGTCTTCATCATCCGGTAACTGCGATACATCCACCAGGAAGACTACTACGTCCGCATCCACTATTGCGGATATTGCGGTTTTGACCATGTACTCGCCAAGCTTGTGGAGGGGGTTGTGGATGCCTGGGGTGTCAACGAAGATTATCTGGGCGTTGGGTAGAGTTAAAATTCCCCGAATTTTGTGGCGGGTTGTCTGGGGCTTGGGCGATACTATGGCCACTTTCTGCCCCAGGTAGGCGTTCATAAGGGTTGATTTTCCCACATTCGGCTTGCCTATTATGGAGACAAAGCCCGAGCGATGCTCCATGCTCATGCCTCTATCTTGAAGGGGTTGAAATCGGTGTCGTAATCAAAGTAGTCCTCCCTCTCAGCCTTTTTCAAGAAGTTCACAATCCGGTAGGTTACGGGGGTCATGATGGCTTCAATGCCGCATTTGAACACGTAATTGGAGAGGATTACGCTTCCCAGGAGGGACCAAGGCAAGGCACCAGCGAAAGCTATGGAGCAGAAGAGGAGGGTATCAACCCCCTCCCCCACTAAAGTTGAGCCTATGGTCCTGGTCCAAAGCCACCGGCCCCGGGTCAGGATTTTCATTTTAGCCAGGGTGTAGGAGTTGGAGAATTCCCCGGCCCAGTAAGCTATGAGGCTTCCAAGGACGATTCGTGGGGTCATTCCGAGGATTTTTTCGTAGGCTTCCTGGTTTTCCCACCCCGGCGCCGGCGGCAGCACCCTTACTATGCTCAAGGTCAGGGCCATGAGGGCAGTGCAGAAGAAGCCCATCCATATGACCCGCCGGGACCGCCTGTATCCGTAAACTTCGGTCAGGATGTCGCCGAAAATATAGGAGATGGGGAAGAGGATTGTGCCACCGTCAAAGGTGAATGGGCCAAGGAGCAAGATTTTGCTTGAGGCTATGTTGCTTATGATTAGCACAGCCACGAAGAGAGCCATTATGAGGTCAAAGTAGCGGTAGCTCCTTTCCATTACCGGGCTCTTGCCTCCTTCAGGAGTTTGTAGACTTTTTCCTCTGTGGCCGGAAGTTCATCAACCCAAATCCCTACTGCATCGTGGATGGCGTTGATGATGGCCGGGGCAGTAGGCAAAGTGGTCATTTCCCCTATGCCTTTAGCCCCATACGGCCCAGCGGGGTCGGGAACTTCTACGATGATGGGGACAATTTCCGGAGGCATGTCCAGGACGGTAGGTATTGGGTATTCGCTCAAGCGGCGGGTGCGGGGGTAGCCGCCTTCGTGGATGAAGTGTTCCATGAGGGCATACCCTATGCCCATGTGGACCCCGCCTCCGATTTGGCCAATTATCATTTCAGGGTTGACGGCCTTGCCTACGTCGTGGGCAGCCCATATTTTCAGGACTGAGACTTGCCCTGTTTCGGTGTCTACTTCTACCAAAGCTATCTGGGTGCCCCAGCCGTAGCTGATGTGGGGGAAGCACTCTCCCGTTTCGGGGTGGTAAGGTGTGGTTGGCCGTTCAATTCGCCCTCGGTAGGTGTATTCTACTTCCACGGAGGTCTCGCCGGTTTCTGCCCTGAGGATTTCTTCCTTTCTGCGCAGGGCCAATTCGCAGGCTGCTTTTACTGCATTGCCGGAGATGTAGACGTGACGGGAGGCAGAGGAGCTTCCGGCATTGGGGACTTCGGCCGTATCCACTAAGGCAATCCGGACTTTTTGGATTGGGATACCCAGGGTGTGGGCGGCGATTTGAGCTAAAGCCGTATGCACCCCTTCCCCTACCTCGGAGGTCCCGATTTTTACGATGGCCCGCGTTATCTCCCCCGATTCATCCCAAGAAAGCATTACCCTTGCGGTGGCTTTATCATCAAAGCCAAAGCTGTAGCCGACGTTTTTGAAAGCGCAAGCTACCCCAATTCCCCGCCGCTTATATGGCTCTTTGGGCTGCGGGATTTGAGGCTTTATCCAGCGTCCGTTCTCTTCCCGCCATCCGGCGGCCAGCGCCGCTTGGCGCAAAGTCTCTTTTATCCCCACTCCTGGCGGGAAAGTGGCCCCGGTAATGGTGGGGGAGCCGTCCTCCACCAAGTTCTTCATCCTTAACTCCACCGGGTCCATCCCCAAAGCTTCGGCCAACTTGTCCATTTGGATTTCGTAGGCGAAGGCGGGCTGAGGGGAGCCAAAGCCTCGCATCGCCATCGTCACGGCGTTGTTGGTGTAGACGGTGTAAGCATCAACCTTGACGTTTGGCCATACGTAGGGGCCAAGGGCGAAGCTGGCGGCATTGTTTAGGACGGGTATGCTGGTTGAGGCGTAGGCCCCGGCATCGGAAATCATCTCCACTTCGCCAGCCAGAAGTTTCCCATCTTTCTTGGCCCCCCACTTGTGGCGGATGTAGAAGGGGTGGCGCTTCCCAGTGCGCATCATCGTTTCTTCGCGTGTGAAGACCATTTTCACCGGCCTGCGCACCACGTAAGCACAGAGGGCCAAGAGGTGCTGGATGTACATATCCTCCCTTCCCCCGAAGGCTCCCCCTACTGCCGGCACAATCTCCCTCAGTTTCTCAATCGGAATCTGGAGGAAGTGGGAAATCTGGTGCAGGTCATCGTGTGGCCATTGGGCAGCTGCAATAACCGTTATGCGTCCCTCTTCATCTATGTAGCCGATTCCAGCCTCGGGTTGAAGGTAGACATGCTCTACGTGAGGGGTTATGTAGTAACCTTCAACGATGACATCGGCCTCCTCAAAGGCCTTTTCCACGTCCCCACGGCGTATCTTTATGTGGTGCAAGATGTTTGTGCCTCTTTCTTCGTGGACCAAGGGGGAGCCTGGCTTCATCGCTTCACGGGGGTCGGTTACGACAGGTAAGGGCTCATATTCAACCTTGACCTTTTTGCGTGCCTCTTCGGCTATTTCTTCCGTCTCAGCCACGACGATGGCTATACGGTCGCCAAGCCATCGGACCTTGCCCCCTTCAGGGACTAAGACGGTTTGGTCGGGGGTGCTAATGCCGTATTCGTTGAGGGGTACGTCTTTGTAGGTTATGACTTTGACCACCCCAGGGGTGGCTTCGGCAGCGGAGGTGTCAATTCTCTTCACCCTGGCGTGTGGGTATTGGCTCCATACGACCTTGGCATAAAGTTGGCCGGGCATGTTGAAATCTTGGGGGTAGCGTCTTGAGCCCTGGACTTTGGTCTTTATGTCAAGCCTTATGGTGTTTTCGCCCAGAGTCATATTGTGCCTCCTTAAGTTAGCCATGCTCCCAGCACACTTTCTTCGGGGGCCATGATTTGTTCATCGGTGTAATGCAGAAGCTGTATGGCTTTTGCCGGGCATTCGGCGGTGCAGGTTCCGCAACCTTGGCATTTGGCCGGGTCTATGAAGGCAGCCCCCTTTATCCCTCCGTTCCCGATGGCTTTGGGGTCTATGACCGGGATGTGGAAGGGGCAGATGCGCACGCAAGTCAAGCAGCCGACGCATTTGGATTGCTCTACTTGGGCTATGACCCCGCCTACCTTGATTTCTTCCTTGGTCAGGTAGGTTAAAGCTCGGGCGGCTGCGGCTTTGGCCTGAGCTATGGATTCTTCTATGAATTTGGGGTAGTGAGCCATCCCGGCCAGGAAAATCCCTTCGTTTATGAAATCCACCGGCCTCATCTTGAGGTGAGCTTCAAGGAAGAAGCCCTCAGGGGATAGAGGAACCCTCAGGATTCGGGCCAGCTTTTCGTTATCTTCAGAAGGCAAGATGCCAAGGGTTAGCGAGATTAGGTCGGGCTTGAGCACCAGGAGTTCACCCGTGCTTTGGTCCTTTACTTCTACCCGGAGTTCTCCGTAGACGACTTTAATGGTAGGGGCTTCCTCATCGGTGTAGCGGATGAAGATTGTGCCCAGTTCCCGCGCTTTAGTGTAGTATTCTTCGCGGAAGCCGTAAGTGATTATGTCCTTGTAGAGGACGTAGACCTCGCAGGAGGGGTTTAGCTCTTTGAGGCGGATGGCGTTGGCCATGGTGTTGGTGCAGCAGATACGGCTGCAGTAATCGTATTTTGGGCTCCTCGGCCGAACGCACTGGATTATTGCCACCGACCGGAGGTTCCTGGCCCTCTCGGGGTGGTTGACTATGAGCTCTTCAAGCTCCAGCTGGTCCAAGATTCTGGGGTCTTCCCCTTTGAGGTATTCCCTCCCCGAATACATCCTGGCCCCGGTAGCCACAATGGTGACCCCGTGCTCCAGTTCCACATCCTTGTATTTTGTGCGGATTAGGGAATGGAAGTCTCCTACGTGGCCGTAGTGGTTGATGAGCTCGGCTTCTTTGAAGACGGTGATAAGTGGGTGGTTTTCAACGCGGTTGGTGAGGTCCCAGAGGAGGCGTCGTAGGTCTTTCCCTTCGGCGGTGAAGTGGATTTTCTGGAGGTAGCCGCCGAGGCGATTGCTCTTCTCCACAAGGTAGACTGGGAACCCGGCATCGGCTATGGTCAGAGCGGCTACCATTCCTGCCAGCCCGCCCCCGATGACCAATGCTTTCTTTACTGGCTTTACGGAGAATTTTTGCAGGGCTTGCAGGCGGGCAGCTCTGGCTATTCCAACCCTTAAAGCCTCCATGGCCTTGCGGGTTGCCCCTTCCCTATCGTGAAGGTGGGGCCAGGCGCTGTGTTCCCTTATGTTCACCAGTTCCAAGTAGTAGGGATTGAGGGAAGCGCGCCTCAGGACTTTCTGGAAAAGCGGTTCGTGTGTGCGTTGGCTGCAGGCCGCTACTACTACTCTGTTAAGGCTGTGTTCGGTGATTGCTCGGCTGATTTGCTCTTGCCCCTCTGGGAAGCAGGCCAAGTTTACTTGCTGGACATGGACAACCCTGGGCAAGGCTTTGGCTTTCTGGGCGATAGTTTCCAAGTCAATGCTTTGGCTTATTTCTCCCCCACACCGGCAGAGGAATACCCCAATCCTTGGCTCCTCCCTTGATACATCCCTTTCTGGCGGGAACTTTTCTTCACGGTCTACGGAACCGAGTTTGTCCTTAAGCAAAAGCATCGCTTCTGCAGCTGCTCCGCTGGCTTCGTATAGGGTTTCAGCTATCTCCTTGGGGGAAGCGAAGGAGCCGCATACGTAAATGCCAGGACGCGATGTCTGCAAGGGGCCAAATTTATCGGTCCAGCAGAAGCCGTATTGGTTCAAATCAATACCCAAGATTTCGGCTACCTGGCGGGTGCTTAAAGGCGGCTCCACCCCAACCGATAGGACAACCATGTCAAATTCTTCTTCAACGATGTGGCCATCGTCGGTGGCATAGCGCAGGGTTAGGTTGTGAGTGGTTGGGTCTTCAGTGATGGAAGAGACACGTGAGCGGATGTATTCAACGCTGTAGAGTTCTTTGGAGCGGAGGTAGTAGGCGTTGTATTCTTTGTTGAAAGCCCTTTCATCCATGATGAAGATTTTAGCCTCAACACCCGGGATACGTTGCTTGGCCAGGACGGCTTCCTTGGTGGAATACATGCAGCAGATTGAAGAGCAGTAGGGGTGCTCTTGGTCCCGCGAGCCTATGCACTGAAGCCAAGCAATCTTGCGCGGTGTAGTGCCATCGGATGGCCGGACTACGATTCCCTCGGTGGGGCCGGAGCGGCTGGCCAGCCTTTCGTACTCCATGCTGGTTATGACGTTGGGGTAGCGGCCGTAGCCGTACTCTTCGTACCGGCGGGGGTTGAAAAGCCGGTAGCCCATCGCCAGGACTATTGCCCCAACGTTTACCTTCTCTTCCCGAGGCTCCTCTTTCAGGTTTATGGCCTTAGTGGGGCAGACCTTCTCGCAGCGGCGGCAGGTTTCGCAGAAGTCGGTCTTTTCAATCATGTAAGCGTCGGGGATAGCCCTTGGGGAACTTTTGTAGGCGAGTTTGCGCATTGCCAAGCCCATTTGGAAGCGGCTTGGCTTCTCCACAGGGCATATCTGAGCGCAGCGGTCGCAGTTAATGCATAGGTCAGGATTAACGTATCTTGGGTTGACCCTTAGGGTTACGGTGAAATTGCCGGCCTCCCCTTCAAGGCCGACGATTTCGGTATTGACGAAGAGGTGTATATTGGGGTGGCGGCTGTAATCCATGAGGGCGGGGGAAATGGTAGGGCGGGTGCAGCCTGGGCCGTGCTCGGCCGTGCCCCGGCAGAGGACGCAGTCATGGGTTGGGAACATAAAGCCCAACTGGGCCACGATTCCACCCAGCCATGGGGTTGATTCCACCAAGTAAACTTCCAATCCAGCATCGGCCACATCCAGAGCGGCTCTCATCCCCCCTACGCCGCCTCCCAGCACGAGAACGGAGCTCTTCCTTTCGTTCGCCATAGGCCCAACTCCTCGGTTTTTTGTTAACCCCGGGGTTGGAATTATACCTTAAATTGGCAAAAAATCAAGGGGCGGAAGCACTTGGGGTATGGGCCAGAATTTCACACCGACCCTTTGACAAAGCCCGACGGTGGTGTATAATAAAGCCCGCTTGGACTAAGATAAGGGGGGAAAGCCATGCAGATAGCAGGATTTGATTTCCCCGATGACCTTTACTACGATTCTAAGCACAGCTGGGGCCGCGTGGAAGGGAATATAGTCACCCAAGGCCTCACCGATTTCGGCCAGAAGCTGGCAAAGGAAATCGTTTACGTGGAGATACCGCCCGTCGGCAAGGCTGTGACCCAGGGGCAAACCTTCATGTCCATTGAGTCCGGCAAGTGGGTTGGGCGAATCCCGGCCATCGTCAGCGGTAAAATCGTGGCCGTTAACGAGGAGCTGGAGTGGGAGCCTACACTCATAAACAAGTCGCCATTTGACCGAGGCTGGCTCGTGAAGATTGAGATGTCCAACCCGGCCGAGCTCGCCAACCTGATGCGGGCCGATTCCCCCGAATTCAAGGCCTTTATTGAAGCCGAGGCCGAAAAATACAAAGCAGTCCTCAAAGGAGGCAAGTGATGAAGCTGTATCGCCTTGGAACTGTACCCTGGCATTACTCCCAACTGCTTTACCATGCTCTCCCCAGGCTTAAGCGCGAAGGGCTAATCTTATGCTCCCCCGCTTCCCCCTATGTCTGCATCGGCTATTTCCAGGATGCGGAGCAAGAGGTGGACCTGGCTTACTGTAGGGAGCATGGCATCCCTGTCTTCCGGCGCGAGGTAGGGGGAGGGGCCGTTTACTTGGATGGGGACCAGCTCTTCTGGCAGCTGGTGATTCGCAAGGATAACCCCTTGGTTCCAGCAAGCCGGGAGGAATTCTACCGTCGCTTCCTCCAGGCCCCAATTGCTGCCTACAGGGCTATAGGCATCCCCGCCCAATACAAGCCCATAAATGACATAATCGCTAACAACCGCAAAATCTCGGGCACAGGGGTGGCCGAAATCGGCGATTTCGTGGTCTTTGTCGGCAACTTAATTGTTGACTTCAACTACGAGATGATGGTGCGGGTCCTCAAAGTGCCCGATGAGAAGTTCCGGGATAAGGTCTACAAGACCCTCCAGGATAACCTTAGCACCATCAAGCGAGAGCTTGGGTATAGCCCTCCGAGGGATGAGCTTTGGGGGCTTTTGGTGGAGAAGTTTTCCGAGATTTTGGGGCCGATGGAAGAGGAAACGGGGATTGACCCCGATTGGAAAGCGGAAGCGGACCGCTTAGGGGAGATAATGCTGAGTGAGGAGTGGCTCTTCCTCCGCCGAAGCCCAAAGATTGAACGAGGGATTACCATCCGAGCAGGGGTTGAAGTTCGGCAGAAGGCTTACAAGGCCCCCGGAGGCCTTATCCGGGCTACGATGGAGGTGAAAGAGGGGGTCATTGCCGATGTTTCCATCTCCGGCGATTTCTTCTTCTATCCGGCTGACCGGCTGGCCGAGCTGGAGCGGGCCCTGGTTGGTGTGCGGGTAGAAGAAGTGGAGGAGGTCATCGCTCGCTTCTACGCCGAGCACGGTGTAGAAAGCCCTGGCGTGACCCCTGCCGATTTTGCCATTGCCCTTAGCGGGTAAGGAGGTGATGGATGGCAGCTATTACTGAAGCTTTGGACCTTGGCCAATTGGACCGGAGCCTGGCTCAACGGGTAAGTCCTGGCCGGTGGGAAAAGATTTTCTCCTGTATTCAGTGCGGGACTTGCTCTGCTTCCTGCCCTGCAGCGCATGCAATGGACATTTCTCCTCGCCAGATGTGGCGAATGGTCCAATTGGGTATGACTGAAGAAGTGCTCCGTTCCAAAAGCATTTGGCTTTGCAGCTTATGCTACACTTGTCATGTCCGCTGCCCGCGCGGTATTCCGCTTACGGAAACCATCGTCCGTTTGAAGGAATTGGCGATGGAAAGGGGAATTGTCTCCTCTCCCCAGAGTGAAGCTTTCTACCGAGCCTTTGCCGAGGTGATGCGTCGCTACGGGCGGTTGCGGGAGGTGGAGTTTATGGCCCGCTATTTCTTAGCTTCCAATCCTTTGGCTGCGCTGGGTTTTGCCCGCCTGGGCCTGACAATGCTGGCCCGGGGCAAAATCCGCCCGGAATTGCCTCGGTTGGGTGGAGAGGGCCGGTTGGACCGCCTCTTTGCGCGGGTGGCTGAGCTGGAGGAGAAAAGATGAGGTACATCTTTTATCCCGGTTGCTCTCAGGAGGGCACGGCTTTGGAGTACCGGGATTCCACTTTGGCGGTGCTCCAAGCCTTGGGCGCCGATGTCCAGGAGCTGGAGGGCTGGACTTGCTGTGGGGCCAGCGTCGCTTCGGTTATGAGCGAGTTGCTGGGCTTTGTCCTCCCGGCCCGTAACCTGGCCCTGGCCGAAAAACAGGCCAACGGTCGGGACTTGCTCACGGTTTGCAGTGCCTGTTATACCAACTTCCGCCGGACCTTTGCCACCCTGGCTGCCAACCGTCAACTTCACCAGAAGGTCAACCAGGCCCTGGAACTAGAGGGTCTGGCTTACCAAGGGACATTAACAGCCCGCCATATTTTGGATGTTTTGGCCAACGATTTCGGGCCGGAGGCAATTCGGGCGCGCGTGAAGAAGCCGCTGGAAGGGCTTACCGTTGCCCCTTACTACGGTTGCCAGACCATCCGCCCATATAGCCCGTTTGACGATGGGCAGCGCCCTACCTCCATGCTACCTTTGTTAGAAGCGCTGGGGGTCAAGGTCCACCGCCATTCCCGTGAAGCTTCCTGCTGTGGGACTTCGCTACTTATGACTAAGCCGGAAGTGGGCCTGACCATGGTTGGCTCAGTACTGGAGGCTTGCGAGGGTGCCGACTGCATCGTGACTGTTTGCCCAATGTGCCATATGAATTTGGACGCTTATCAGGACAAAGTATCACGATTGTTGGGGCGGAAAGTGCAGATTCCTGTCCTTTATCTGCCCCAACTAATAGGCTTGGCTTTGGGTTTGCCGGAAGAAAAGCTGGGCTTGCGACGGCACATCACGCCGGTGAAGTTTTAACCGCAAAGGATGAAAAGGTGTTTTAATTTGTCTAACCAAATCATAGGCGCGGCGCTTGAGGTCCATCGCCAGCTGGGGCCGGGTCTATTGGAATCGGTTTATTTAACGTGGTCAGATTGCGGAATAGCATTAAAAGAATCGTCCTGAACCTAAAACTTTGCGTTCTTCGCGTCCTTTGCGGTTTAATTCCCAAAAGGAGTTAGTCCTATGGAACAGCCGAGGATTGGCGTCTATATCTGCGAGTGTGGCATAAACATTTCGGCTACGGTTGATGTTAACGCCGTGGCAGAGATGGCTTCCAAGCTCCCTGGCGTTGTCGTGGCCCGAGTCTACAAGTACATGTGCTCCGAACCGGGCCAGAAGATGATAGCAGAGGACATCCGCAACCTTGGGTTAAATCGGGTTGTGGTGGCCTCCTGCACTCCCCGGATGCATGAATTGACTTTCCAGCGGGTTCTGGAGGCCGCCGGCCTCAACCCCTATTACTTTGAAATGGCCAACATCCGAGAGCATGTCTCCTGGGTAACTAAGGACCGAAAAGAAGCCACGGAGAAGGCCAAGAGGCTTGTGCAGGCCGCCGTAATGCGGGTCGCTTTCCACCAGCCCCTGGAGCCACGCCGTGAGCCAGTAACAAAGGCTGCCTTGGTTGTCGGCGGGGGAATCGCCGGAATCCAAGCAGCCCTATCCATAGCCGATGCCGGCTATCCGGTCTACTTGGTGGAGAGGGAGCCATCCATCGGCGGCCACATGGCCCAGCTTGATAAAACCTTCCCCACCCTGGACTGCAGTACCTGAATCCTCGGGCCGAAGATGATGGATGCCGGTCGGCATCCCAACATTACCCTCCTCACCTACAGCGAAGTTGAAGATGTATCCGGCTACATCGGCAACTTCACGGTCCGGGTTCGGAAGAAGGCCAGGTCCGTGCGGGAAGAGGTTTGCACCGGCTGCGGCATCTGCCAGGAGAAGTGCCCGGTTAAAGTCGTTGATACCGGCTTTGAAGCTGGGATGGGTAAGCGCAAGGCTATCTACCGCCCCTTCGCCCAAGCCATCCCTAACGTCCCGGTGATTGACCGGGAAAATTGCCTCTGGTTCACTAAAGGCCGGTGCCGAGCTTGCGAGAAGCTCTGCCCTGCCGGAGCCATTGACTACGAACAGCAGGACCAAATCCTGGAGCTTAAGGTAGGGGCAATCGTGGTGGCCACGGGCTTTGCCATGTGGGACCCCCGCAAGCTCCCCCAGTATTCCTATGGCCTTTCCCCCAACATCATCACGGGCTTGCAATTTGAAAGGCTCACAAGCGCTGGCGGCCCCACCGGCGGGGAGATATTGACGGCGGAGGGGAAGAAGCCGGAAAGGGTGGCCATAATCCACTGCGTGGGAAGCAGGGACGTCAATGCCCACCCCTACTGCTCCCGCATCTGCTGCATGTACTCCCTAAAGCATGCCCACCAAGTGCGCGAGAAGACTGGCGCCGAAGTCTACGAATTCTACATGGACATGCGCGCTTTCGGGAAAGCCTACGAGGAATTTTATGAGCGCGTCCAAGAAGATGGAGTGATTTTCGTCCGAGGCCGGGGAGCTGAGGTAGAAGTCCTCCCCAACGGTAAGCTGCGAGTTAAAGGAGAGGATGCCAACTTGGGCCGGCTGGTATTCGTGGACGTGGACATGGTAATCCTGGCCACGGCCATAGAGCCTCAGCCCGATGCCAACCGAGTTGCCGCTCTCTTCCGGCTTGGTCGGACCCCTGACGGCTGGTTTGCGGAAGCACATCCCAAACTCAGGCCGGTGGAAACGGCCACCGCGGGCATTTTCCTGGCCGGTGCTTGCCAAGGCCCCCGCGACATCCCCGATACCGTTGCCCACGCCGAGGCTGCAGCCATGGAAGTGGTGAAGCTATTCAACCTCGGCGAAGTCGTAATCTCGCCCACCGTCGCCGTAGTGAATGAAGCAGCTTGCGTGGGCTGCGGAGAATGCATACTGGCCTGCCCTTATTCGGCCATAGCCCGCAACATCCGTGGCAAGGCTGAGGTCAACCCTGCCCTTTGCCAGGGTTGTGGGACCTGCGCCGCTACCTGTCCTTCCCATGCCATTACTGCCCTTCACTTCACCGACCAGGAAATTGTAGCTCAGATAGATGGCCTATTGGAGCGCGTCATGCTCTAAAACCATGGCCTTGCGCCAAAACGCTGGAAAAACATCCGGAGTAGATAAACATGCCCTTTGACTTGCCACAGAAAACCATTGGTTACTTTTGCTCTTACGTTCCCGAGGAATTGCTCATCGCTGCGGGGTTTAACCCCATCCGCATAATTCCCGGCGCAACCGATGCTTCGCTATCCCAAACCCACCTTCAGAGCTATACCTGTTACCTTGCCAGAGCTTGCCTCCACCGGGCCATAAAAGGGGAGCTAAACTCCTTGGAAGGGGTGATTTTCACCCACACTTGCGATACAATGCAATGCCTTGCCGATATATGGCCCCAAGCTTGCCCCCAGAAGATAGTGGAAACCTTCAATTTGCCCACCGTCCTGAGCTCGGAGGAAGCTCTCCCTTACACCATGGCCGAACTGGAAAGGCTGAAAGGTCGCTTGGAAGCCTCAACAGGCCTCCTCATCGGGGAGGAAGCCCTGAGAGAGGCCGTAAAGATTGCCAACAGGAAGCGTATCCTCCTGCAAAACCTGGCCTCAAGGCGGGAGAAAATGCCGGCCTCCCGCTTCTTCAGCCTGGTAAACAAAGCCCTCACCTTGCCTTTAGGAGAGGCCATAAGTTTCCTGGAGAATTTGGAGGTTGAGGAAGAAGAGAACCCCGGCAAAGTCCGGATAGTGCTGGCCGGCTCAACCCTTGATGACCTCAGTTTAGTTGACTTCATAGAAGAAAGCGGGGGCAAAATAGTGGATGATGACTTCTGCAACGGCACTCGTTACTTCCAAACCCTCGCCGATGAGTCCATCCCACCCATTGAGGCCTTAGCCAGACGTCTCCTTGAAAGGCCAATTTGCCCCTGCAAATTCCTCAAACCTGGTGCTTACTCCCAAAGCTTGCTGGAGAAAACTCGTAAGGCCAAAGCCCAAGGATTAATCTTGGTACGCCAGAAATTCTGCGACCCGTGGGGCTGGGAATTTCCGCTCATGCAGGCCCTCTTCCAAGAGAAAAAGGTTCCAATCCTCATGGTAGAAGTAGAACAACCCGGAAGCCTTGGCCCCATCGCCACCAGGATACAGGCTTTCTTGGAGATGATAGCGGAGGGATAAAAATGCCCGGAGGATATTTAGGCAAAATACTCGTGGTAGACCTCACCCAAGGGCAATGGGAAGTAGAGCCGTTGAGGGAGGAACATGCCTCCCGATTCTTAGGAGGTGGGGGACTTGCCTGCCGTTACCTCTATGACCTCATCTCCCCCTCCACCGACCCCTTGGGCCCCGATAACATCCTCTTCTTCACCACCGGACCATTGGTGGGGACAAGGGCTCCTTCCTGTGGCCGCTACACCGCTTGCTTCCTTTCCCCGCTTACAGGGATATGGGGTGAAAGCAATGCTGGCGGATTCTTCGGCCCGGAAATGCGCTTCGCCGGCTTTGATGGAATCCTAATCCGCGGCCGTTCACCCGAACCAGTTTACCTCTGGATTAACGATGGGAAAGTGGAAGTGAGGCCTGCTTCCCACCTCTGGGGATTGGACACATATAGGGTTCAAGAAGCCATAAAAGAAGAAATCGGGGAGCCAAGAGCCAGGATAGCTTGCATCGGCCCGGCCGGGGAAAAACTGGTGAAAATGGCCGCCATAATCAACGATAACGCCAGAGCAGCGGCCCGTGGCGGTCCAGGGGCAGTCATGGGCTCAAAGAACCTGAAAGCCATCGCCGTAAAGGGCTCGGGAACCATCCCCCTCCACAACGAGGCAGCTTTTAACGAAGTAGCCAGGGAAGCCAGGGATTGGGTCCGAGAAGACTTCACCGCCCAACTCTTCCACTCTGGGGGCACGGCCTTCTGGATGGACCTGGGCCACGAGTTCGGCGATGTCCCGATAAAATACTTCACCAAAGGCTATTTTGAAGGGGCCGGCAAACTCAGCGGGGCCACCATGGCCGAAACCATCCTGGTCAAGACCAGCGCCTGCTACGGCTGCCCCATCGCTTGTGGTCGGGTCATTGAAGTGAAAGAAGGCCAATACAAACTCCCGGTCACAGAAGGCCCCGAATACGAAACCCTCTGCTCGCTCGGAACCCTATTGATGGTTGACAACTTGGCCGCCGTATCCTATGCCAACTACCTCTGCAACTCCCTCGGGCTTGACACAATTTCCGTTGGTGTAACCATAGCCTTTGCCTATTACCTTTTTGACCGTGGGGTCGTAAGCGAAAGGGAAGTGGGCTTTGCCCTCAAGTGGGGTGACCCGGAGGGAGCGCTCAGGCTTATAGAACTCATATCTCGGAAAGAAGGCTTTGGGGCAATCCTGGCCGAAGGGGTAAGGTCGGTTGGGGAGCGCTTTGGGCTTCCTGAAGAAGCGGCTCACGTTAAGGGGCTGGAAGTCCCGATGCACGAACCGCGGGCTTTCTTCGGGAGTGCCCTGGCCTACGCCACATCGCCTCGTGGGGCCTGCCACATGCAGGGTGACCCCTACGCTGTGGACTCTGGGAGCGCCATCCCTGAAATCGGGATAATTCCTGGGGACCGCTTCAGCGTAGAGAATAAGGCTTGGATGGTAGCTCGCATCCAGGACTGGCGTGCCCTCTACAACTCCATTATAATGTGCCAATTCTGCAGCCCTGGTCCGGAAAGGATTGCCAAGCTCCTGAGGGAAGCCACGGGGTGGGATATAGGAATTGAGGAGCTTGTAAAGATAGGCAGGGACATCTTTGACCTCAAGCGGGCATTCAATGTGAAGATGGGGGTAAAACGCCAGGACGATCGCCTCCCCTCTTTGCTCCTCCGTCCTCTTCCCGATGGAGGGGCTCAAGGGGCCGTTCCCGACATGGAAAAACTCCTTGCGGATTACTATGCAGTCCGGGATTGGACCGAAGAAGGCACCCTCAAGCCTGAAAGGCTGCGTGAACTGGGGCTGGCTTAGATTAAAACTCAGCGGCGCCGATTTGACCCGATTTTGTCACTAAAAATTATGTGGCTTATGGTATAATGGTTTTGAAAATTAAAGGAGTTATTTGATAGCGAACTTGTCCGCTACATAGCCCAGTTAGAGCCTCCTAATTTGGATACATGTAGTGATTGCCAATATCTCGGTTTTTGTATAAATTGCTTAAATCGTGGTATAATTAAAGGGAAAGAACTTGGTCCAGATAACTGCATCTGGTATAAGTTACACTGGGTTTATTTAGAGAAAGCTAAGTAAATTGCATGACAAATGTAATAGAAGTCTCACAACTCTACAAAAGCTTCGGCCAGATTAAGGCCCTGCAAGGGGTCACTTTTAATGTGGCACAAAATGAAGTGTTTGGTTATTTAGGGCACAATGGTGCTGGTAAAACGACCACAATCCGATTGCTGCTTGGCCTGTTAAAACCTGATGCAGGGCAGGTCTTGATATTTGGTAAGGACCCCTATCCTGACGACCAGTTGCGGCAAGCGCTCCGCAAGCGGATTGGCGTGGTTTTGGAGGAAGATTTCTTGTATCCTTACATGACCGGCGAAGAGTACTTGATATTCTGGGCTAACCTGTATAGTGTGCCCCGACAGGAAGTCCGCCAGAGGGTTGAAAAGGCCCTGCACTTGGTGGGAATGGCTGAAAGGGGCCGTTCAATAATAGGTACTTATTCCAAAGGCATGTGTCGGCGTCTGGCCATTGCCCGAGCGCTGCTTAACCAGCCAGAACTCCTGATCTTAGATGAGCCTACGGTTGGGCTTGACCCAGAGGCCAGGGCCTACATTCACACTCTTATAAAAGACTTGGTAGCTTCAAATAATCTGACCGTATTCCTGACTTCCCATGATTTAGAGGAAGTGGAAAGGTTATGTAATCGTGTAGCCATTATCGAGAAGGGTAGAATCGTGCTCTCTGGGACAGTGGCAGAATTGCGGCGCGGAGTACAGCCAGAACTGGTCATCCGCTTTATACCTCTTGAAGGATCCTTGCTTCCTGAACCTGTGCTCCAGAGGCTTAAGGCCTTGCCCTTTGTGGCAGATTTTGATCTTCGTGAGGATGTGTTGCATGTGAAATTGATTGATTCTAACCAGAGCCCGGAACTCATTAGCATTCTGGTTAACGAGGGTGTACGCATCAGTGAGGTAAGGCAACATATCCGCTCATTAGAAGATGTTTATTTTGAGATTATGCGCCGCCATGAATTGGCCGAATGAGCATTCTCCGTTAATAGTCCTTATTTGCAAAGAAATCCGCTTTACTGCGCGCCGGCCTATATATTGGATTAGCTCCATTGGGGTGATCACCTTTACTGTCTGGCTGAGTGTGTCGACCGGTGCGAATGCAATCAAAGAAATAACTGTTGTGTCGCCTCAGTTAGCGCGCTACATGGTTAACTTATTTCCTCAAATGATTTTGTTGTTATATCCATTCTCAACCTTTTTGATGATTTCTCTATATTTGTTTATGGAGATGTTCACTCTGGAGAAGGTGCAAAAACGGCTGGAACTTTTGTTAATCACACCGTTGCGGGCCAATCAGATTTGGCTAGGGAAATGTTTGGCAATCTTTGCCTTGGTATATCCTTTTGTGTTGGTAACCGATTTCGCTTATGTTGGCCTGTGGGGTTATGTATGCTATGAAATGACCGGTGTCTTACCCTCACTTGTAATGCCTGCTTTAGTCGTCGGGCTGATTGGCGGCCCCTTGTTAGCTTTTGCCCTGATCTCCTTTTTTGGTTTGATCACTTTACTCATCAGCCGCAGCGATATTGCACAAACAACAGCCTTTTTCACCTCTTTTGGGGTTACATTCGGCGGTAGCTATGCATTGGGCTGGATAGGAAGGCACATGGCGCCAGGTACCAATTTAGTGACCTGGCCCACAGCTATATCGATTCTGGTGATGGTTGCCCTCTCGTTTAGTGTGTTATGGATATTACAAGACCGGCTGGACAAAGATCAAATCGTGCGGACTATCGGTTAAACAACCCTGCGTCAAGCGACTGCGATGGAAGAACAAGGACGAGCCCTTACATCCACGTTACCTTGTAGCTGTACGAACATCGGAGAGTATCAGGACTTTTGATATGGTGACCAAGATATTAGTCATAGGTGAAGAACTGAAGGACCAGCTCACACAATACATGGTTGTTGAGAGGGTGGAGGTTGCAAAGTTGGAGAGCATAGGAGGGGTGCAATTTGATAAGGAGGTGGGAGTGATAATTCTTGATGCCTCCGTGGTGCCACTTGTCTCCGAAACTTTTCAAAGGTTGCGTGAACAAGTGAAGGTTCCTTTGCTGGCTGTAGTTTCTACATATGAGGAAGCAAAGTTAGCCCTAGAGCTCGGTTGCGAGGAAATAGTAGTGAAGCCATTTAACCTCGAAGAGCTGAAACTCCGTGTTCATAAAGTGCTGGGGTTGGTGGGAAGCGTCCGATTAGTAGTTGGCGACATTGTCATTGATTTGTATTCCAGGCAGGTGAGGATGGGGGGGGAAGAAATACACTTGACTCGCCTCGAGTTCGACCTGTTGGTCTACTTGGCAAAGAACGCGGGGAGGGTAGTGGGGTATGATGAGTTGTTGGAGAAAGTGTGGGGATATAATTATGATGAAGGGAATTACGATTTGGTCAAAACATGCATCAAGCGGCTGCGGAAAAAGATAGAAGATAAAACATGCAAACGGAGATATATCGTGGCTGTAAGAGGGGTAGGATACAGGATAGAACTTTGATGTAACGAGAGCAAGTTATTGAGACCAAGAGCTGGAAAAAGGGTGGGATATATACATCAAAGGGGGTAGGGGGGTTAACAGGGGCAGGGAAAACTTTTCTGAAGTCAGCCTCTTTAGGCCTTCGGCCAAAGGTCAACTTCTACTGACCTTTATTAAAATGAGGCTGCTGAAAAAGTCCCGTTTGAGCATAACTTTATGTTGGGTAATTTTAGTTTTGTGGCCTATATGATGGTCCTCCATCGAGCTATTAGGCTGGAGGGGGACTTTTTCAGCACTCTCGGCGGGGAGTTGTGGGGGATGTCCCCCTGGAAGCAGAAAGGGCGAGTAGCCCGCTCTGGCAACCCCGCTATGAGTGGGGCCCAAAAAGCTGGCGAACCCTCAGCCCACGGGGGTGGGCAAAGGGGGTCCAGAGGGGCGGAGCCCCCATGGCAGGGGGTGTGGGGGATGTGCCCCCAGAATAAAGAGAGAGGGGGCGAGTAGCCCACCCCTGCAACCCCGCCACGAGTGGGACCCCAAAACGCTGGCAAACCCTAAGCCAACGAGGGTGGGATAATTTTCCTAAAATCACCCCCAAGCCTTCGGCTGGATAAAAAGAAAGCGTCGGCGAAAGCCAACGCCTGCCAAGAAAACTGATTTAAACCCTTGCCAGAAGAAAAAAGCTGTGCTAAAATTAGGCCGTAAAATCGGGTTGGGGGGAAGAAATGCCGATATACGAATACAGGTGTGGGAATTGCGGCAAGACCTTTGAAGTTTTGCGGCCTATAAGCAAAGCCGATGAACCCGCCAGTTGCCCTTACTGCGGTAGCACCGAAACCGAAAAAGCCATTTCCCTCTTTGCAGCCGTAAGCCGTGGTGAGGGTGGCACAACAAGAACCCTGGGAGGTAACCCTTGCTCAGGGTGCACTGCCACTACATGCACAACATGCTCCCGCTAAAAAGCCCGGTTTCCTCCAAGGGAACCGGGTTTTTTTAATCCTCAAGGAGGAGGAAAACAATGGCTGAGAAGATGAGAGCTCTCCTCAAAAAGAAGCCAGGCCCTGGCTTGGAAATGGATTTGGTTGATATACCCCATCCCGGCCCGAACGAAATCTTGGTAAAGGTGCGGGCTACATCCATCTGTGGAACCGATGTGCACATATACAAGTGGGATGCCTGGGCTCAAAGCCGCATAAAACCACCTCTAATCATAGGCCATGAGTTCTGCGGAGAAGTGGTGGAAGTAGGGAAAGAAGTCAAAAGCATCAAAGTAGGAGATTTCATCTCCGCCGAAAGCCACATCCCCGATTACACCTGCCCGGTCTGCCGCAAGGGACAACCCCACATCTGCCAAAACCTCAAAATCCTCGGAGTTGATACCAACGGCTCCTTCGCCGAATACGTGGTTATACCCGAAATATGCGCCTGGAAGAATGACCCTAACCTGGATCCGGCCATAGCTTCCATCCAGGAGCCTCTGGGGAATGCCGTTTACGCCGTTCTGGCTGAGCCGATTTCAGGTAAAACAGTGGCAGTTTTTGGCGATGGGCCAGCCGGGAACAATGCTGTAGCAGTGGCTAAGGCGGCGGGAGCAGGCACAATCTTCCAAATAGGTAAGCACCGCTCCCGCCTGGAAATTGGCCGGAAGATGGGAGCTGATTTCTCCATAAATGTTGCCGAAGGGCAGGACCCAGTTAAAATAATACTGGAAAAGACCGAAGGCGTTGGAGTGGATGTGGTCCTGGAGATGGCCGGAAGCCAGCAGGCTTTGGAGCAAGGATTTGCCGTTTTACGCAAAGGAGGCAGGTTCACCGCTTTCGGTATACCTTCGGATAAGGTCTCTCTGGATTGGGCCAATGCCCTAATCTTCAAAGGGGCCCACGTAATCGGGATAAACGGCCGGCTCATGTGGGAAACTTGGTACCAAATGGCCGAACTGCTTAAATCGGGCAAGCTTGACCCCTCGCCTATAATCACCCACAAGATACCGTTAGACAACTTTGAAGAAGGCTTCCGCTTGCTGACTTCGCCGGAAAGGGATGTGGGGAAAGTGGTAATGTTCCCTTAAGGGGTAGGAGTTATGGCCGTTGAGAGCTTTGCCCAGATGGTTGAGCTGGCCCGCAACAGGGGGCCAAAGCGAGTAGCCGTTGCGGCTGCGCACGACCCGGAAGTCCTCCTTTCTTTTGAAGAAGCCCGCAAAGCCGGCTTGGAAATATCCGGCTATCTGGTCGGGGATGCCCACGCCATTGAAGCCATTGCCAGGCAAGAAGGCATATCCTTGGCCGATTTTGAGGTAATCCACGAACCTGAACCCACTAAAGCGGCCCGAACGGTTGTCCTTCTGGCCAGAGAAGGGAAAGCCGATATCGTGATAAAAGGGCAGCTCAAAACGGCCGAGCTTTTATCCGTAGCCCTCAATAGGGAAATAGGCCTGAGGGATAAAACTTTGATGACCCATGTGGGGATATTTGAGATACCGGGGATGCACAAGCTCATTTACATAAGCGATAGCGGCGTTGTCCCCTACCCCGATGTCTATCAGAAGCTGGAGATAATCCGAAATGCGGTGGAAGTAGCTCATCGCTTTGGGTTAGAGATGCCCAAAGTGGCCATATTGGCCGCTACCGAGGCTGTTCACCCCAAAATCCCAGCTTCCATTGATGCCTTAGCTTTGGCCAAAATGGCTGAGCAGGGCTGGATAGAAGGGGCCATCGTTGATGGCCCAATGGCTTTGGATACGGCGATTTCGGAGTATTCAGCCAGGGTTAAAGGGATAAAATCCCTCGTGGCCGGCCAGGCCGATATCCTCATCGTCCCCAATGTAGAAGCGGGCAACATCATGGCTAAGGGAATCCTATACTTCGCCCGGGCCAGGATGGCCGGCCACGTTGTGGGGGCAAAAGTCCCAATCCTCATAAATTCCAGAGCCGACGAAGCCGAAACTCGCTTCCTATCCTTAGCTATGGCCATTTACCTCAGCACCGAGCCCGCAACCCAATCCAAGTAACCCTTGTATCCGGCCTTTATCGGTAGGGCTATGATTTCGGGCACGGTGTAGGAGTGAAGTTCCTTCACTTTGGCCTCTAAGGCGGGGAAAGCAGAGGCGGTGGTTTTGGCTATCATTAAAGCTTCTTTATCTTCCTGAAGCTTCCCCTCCCACCAGTAGAAAGAGAAAACCTGGGGCACGATGTTGACGCAGGCGGCAAGCTTTTCTTCAACAAGAGCACGGGCAATCTTAATGGCTTCGTCAACAGAGCTTGTGGTTATGAAAACGACGATGAACTCCCCTTCCATGGCTTTCACCTCAGCTTGCTTTCTTGACCACAACCCTGTCTAAGTCGTTCACTACGGTAGTGTTGGGGAAAATTGCTGCGGCCTCTTCCAGGACTTCGTTTGAGTTGTAGCGCCTGGATATGTGGATGAGGTAAAGGTGTTGGACTTCCGCTTCCAGGGCTAAGCGCGCGGCTTGAGCGGCAGTTATGTGGCCATACTGTCGGGCCAGCTCTTTTTCCGACTCAAGGTATGTAGCTTCTATCACCAAAGCATCGGCTTTGTAGGCAGCTTCGGCGAGGTTGCGGGTTGAAGAGGCATCCCCCACAAAGACCAATTTCGCTCCGGGGACAGGAGGCCCCAAGACTTCATCGGGGGTAACGGTTCGGCCGTTGGGCAAGGTTATTGATTCCCCTTGGACGAGGCGACGCCTCTCAGGGCCGGCGGGTACTCCGAGGGCTTCGGCTTTTTCCACAAGGAATGGACGCTTAGGCTTCTCTTCAAAGATGAAGCCGAAGGAATCAGCTCCTTTGTGGATTACCCTGAAGGCCCTGAGGGTGAACTTTTCATCCTCCATGATAACCCCCGGCCCGATTTCGTGGTAGACGATGTTTATGGGGGGGATTTCGTCCATGAAGACCACTTTCATAAGGAGTTTTACCCGGCGGAGGGCCATTTTCCCCGCGTATATCTCAACCTCGTTTATCGCTTCCCAACGGGCGAAAGTTGATATCAGCCCTCCAAGGCCGAGGATGTGGTCAAGGTGGCCGTGAGTGAGGAGGATTTTGTTCAAGCGCCGGAAGCCAAGCCCGCTTTTCAGGATTTGCCTCTGGGTCCCCTCCCCACAATCAATCAGGAAGCGGTGCTGGTTGTAAATGACAACCGCCGCCGGCAAATTCCTCTGCACTGAGGGAGCCGAGGCCGAGGTCCCCAAGAAGACGATTTCAAACATCCCTTTACCTCTGAACTTGCGGGAGCATTATGGTGAAAATGGCTTGATATTCCTCCACTAAGGCCAAAGGCTCTCCGCTCTTCCCTCCTACGGCGTAAATTTTATTGCCAATGGCTACAACACCCAAATTCCTCCACTCCCCTAAGATTGGGCTATCAAAGGGCGTCCAGAGGTCGGCTTTGGGATCGTACCGCTCATTGTGGGCCAAGTAGTTCTTCCACCCCCCTCCTACAGCGTATATCCAGGGGCCGATGGAGCTCATCCCGAACCCAGCCCTGCCCAGAATCATAGGGGAACGCTTCTGCCAAAGCCTCTTTTGGGGGTCAAACTCCTCCACTTCCCTCAATTCCCGTGAGCCATTGATTCCTCCGGCAACGTAGATGCGGTCATTTAGGACAGCGGCAGCAGCAAAGGCCCTCGGGGTAGGCATAGGCGGTAGCTCTTGCCAACTATCGGCTTCGGGGTCGTATAGGAAAGCTTTATTTGTGGCCCTTTTCCCATCCCATCCGCCGAATAGGTAAATTTTCCCCTGGTAAGAGGCGATGGCGTAGCCACATAGAGGCGTGGGAAGCGAAGCCCCCCTTGTCCAAGCATCCCCAGCAGGGTCGTATATTTCCAATGCATCGGTTAAAGTGCCATCGGGGGTATAGCCGCCTGGGATGTAGATTTTGCCCCCCAAGGATGCAGCGGCGATGTTGCTTACCGGGATAGGCTTAGGAGCTTTTTCCTCCCACCTATTTTGGCTGGGGTAGTAAGCCAGGACTTTCCCGTCAACGTTTCCGGCCACTTCCCCTCCGATGATGATTATCGCTCCTTCCCAGGAGGTTACGGCCATCCTGGTGCGTGGGGAGGGGAGGAAGCTTTTGAGGAGCCAGCGGCCCGAAGCCATCATAGCTGCAGGGCGGGAAGGGGAGGAAACGTCGGCCAGGAAAGAGGAGGAGCCTCTGGCTTGGATTGGCGAAATCCAAGGCATGGCTACCAGTATGGAGGCAAGGAGCAGGGCGCTGAGCAGGAAAGCTTTCTTCCACAGGGGCAGAGGGGCAACCCGGGTTTCCGGGGGCTTGAGGCTTACTTCCCCAACTTCAATCCACCCCTCTTTTATGGCCAACGTAACGGCCTCGGTTCGGGATTGGACCCCCAGCTTTTCAAAGATGTTGCGGAGGTGGACTTTAACGGTGTTGGTGCTTATGTACAGTTTGCTGGCTATCTGCTCGTTAGTGGCTCCCAAAGCGGCCATTTTCAGGATTTCCAGCTCCCTTTGGCTTAGGGGGCACTTTTCCATAGTCCACCTCTGGAAGACTCCGCTTGCTTTCTAAGTTTACCTCAGAGCTTACGAAGTGCGCAAATGCTAATAATTCGCAATTCGCCGGTATGTTCGTTCCCTCTTCTCGCTCACGTGGGTGGTCTTAAGCGATTTCCTATCCCAGTTGGGCTGGGGGTTAGGTCGCAAGGGGGTGAGCTAAAAATTAAATTCGGGGGCCAGGATTCGAACCTGGACCGAGGGATCCAAAGTCCCTTGTCCTGCCCATTAGACGACCCCCGAATGCACTTTTATTATAGCATCAATCGGCGAAGGAAGCAAGAGCCATTTCCCCCCTCGTTGGCTGGGGGTTCCAGGCTTATGAGCTATGCGCCTCGGAAATTGACGGGATGGGCTTGGCATGATAAAATGGAAAAAATCTTAAGGAGGGGAAAAATGGGTCAGGTTTATGTCTCCAATCATCCGCTGGTCCAGCACAAGCTGACCATATTGAGGGACATAAACACTGAGCCAAAGCGCTTCCGGGAACTTCTTAGGGAAATAACTTGGCTCCTCCTCTACGAAGCCACCAGGGACCTCGCAGTGGAAGAGAAGCAAGTGACCACCCCCTTAGGGACAGCGGTTGGGGTCCAGCTTACCGAAGATATAGCCTTCTGCCCCATCTTGAGGGCCGGCCTCGGCATGATAGAGCCGGCTTTGGAATTAATCCCAGGAGCTCAGGTCTGGCACATAGGGATTTATCGGGACCACAAGACCCTCAAGCCCATTGAGTATTACACAAGCCTTCCGAAGAAAGCCACTGCCCAGGTGGCCATAATCCTGGACCCGATGTTAGCCACAGGGGGGTCGGCTGTGATGGCCGGCACTCTCCTCAAGGGCATTGGGGTCCCGAGGATAAAATTTGTGGGGATAATAGCAGCTCCGGAAGGGTTAGAAAGGCTTCGCAATTCCCATCCGGACATAGACGTCTTTGTGGCGGCGGTGGACAAATACCTCACCCCCGAACCTCAGAAGCCGGGGGACCCGCCGGCCGGGTACATCGTTCCAGGCCTTGGTGATGCCGGAGACCGCCAGTTCGGCACAAGCTAAGGCCTTAAGAAGGAGGGAGGCCGATTAGCTTAAGGGATTGGTATTCCGGTCTTTCTCATTCACAGAGGCTTACTTATGGCTTCCTTTTAGCCATAATCTTAGCCACTTTGCCCTGCTACTGCCTTGGGTTCTTGGCCTTGGCCTTCGCTCCACCGCGTAAGCCCATATCCACCCCCATAATATGGCCTTCTCCTATCCCTACCTTCACCCCTACCTCCACCTCCAGCCCTACCCCCACTTTTACCCTAATCCCAACCCCTACTCAGCAGCCTCCCTTCCCTACTTTCACCCCTACGAAGACCGCTACTCCAACCTTTACCCCCACTCAGACTTTCACCCCCACTCCTACCGAAACCATCACCCCAACTCTTACACCCACTCCAACCGGAACTTTTACCCCCACCCCTACCGAGACCTTCACCCCTACGCCTACCGAGACGTTAACCCCTACTCCTACTGAAACCTTCATGCCTACCCCTACCGAGACTTTTACCCCGGCCCCTCCAGAAACCATTATCCCCTCTCCTACCGCAACTTCTACCGGGCTCAAGCCATAAAGCTTACTCCTGGCTCTATTGCTTGTCAGTAGCTGGGATAATGCAGAGCTGCGCCAAGGCGCGGGAAAATTAACGGCCAAGCGACAAATAAAAAGGGAGATTAGCGCAAGGCCGAGGTCTACACTCTGGAACATACCTTGACAAAAAGGGTAAAATCTGCTATAGTAAAACGTGGGAGGGCTGAAACAATGGCCTCACGATTTTGCTTTTTTGCTTTTGCTCTGATTTTGCTTGCGCTGGCCATAACCCCCCTCAACAGTGCAGAGGTGTTCGCTGGGTTCACTCCCACTTTTACTCCAACCCCAACTTTTACTCCTGTCCCTCCTACGCCTACCCCTGTCCCACCCCCGCCTGCGCCCACGCCCTTGCCTCCTACGCCTACCCCTGTCCCTCCTACGCCTACTCCTGTCCCACCCCCGCTTGCGCCCACGCCCTTGCCTCCTACCCCAACCCTGACCCTTGCTCCTCTGCTTCCCGTTACGGGGGGCTCCTTCGGTTTTGTCCCCGGCTTGATAATCTTTTCAGGTCTAATCGCTTTTGTGGCAGGAATTTTGGGCCTTTTGAGGAAAAATTTTAGGGTATAAAAACCAAGGAGGTAAATTATGGCTCTGCTCTTATTGCCTTTAGTCTTTTCGTTGCCTGCACAAGCTTCTCAGCCGCTTGATGAATCTTTGCCTTCTTATCCTGCGAACATCACTCCTACCCCGAAAACTTGTTCCAACTTCTGCCCTCTCCCCAACAACCTTTTGAGCGATGAAAGCCATCACTCAATCACAAGTATCACCGTCACCGGTCCCTCCGCGCCGATAAACAACT
>Ga0272445_1000864_pt1 | contig 25751 bp, 17 predicted proteins | sample YNPCB0031_FD_194404 | JGI IMG/M metagenome (GOLD analysis project Ga0272445, IMG submission 194404) | Hot spring sediment microbial communities from Yellowstone National Park, WY, United States - YNP-CB-003-1 | ecosystem: Environmental > Aquatic > Thermal springs > Hot (42-90C) > Sediment... | reverse complement strand
TCGCTGATGTAAATGGCGTCCAGTCAGAACCATCTACCCTGTAGGAAATTGTCACAAGTTCATCAGGAGCCTGGGCATCCCTTGCCTCAATGTAGAATGTAGGTGATGATGTCGCAACTATGTTCATATCTCCAGCACCATGGATCCTTATGGACGGTCCAAGGGAGTCAATCCTGAATGTATAGACTGCTGGAGTTGGATCCATATTTCCATCAGAATCCACTGCTCTGACCTCAAGGATATGATTTCCTTCATAGAGATAGGAGAAGATTGCGGATTTTTGAGGAACAAACGGTGTCCAGAATCCCTTATCAAGCCTCCAGGCATACCTCACTGTGTTACCATTATCGTAATCATCGTATGCATCAAAGACGAATCCTGCCTCCATTGCGGTAAGTTTCTCGGAAGGGATAATTATAGTTTCTGGCGGATTAAACCCATCCCATCCATCAGCGGGGCTCAATCCAAGGCTTGAGGGAAGACCCCCTTCCAGGAGGTTTATTATAATTGATGACGTCAAAGTCCCGTAAAGCATGAATGATATTCCAAGCCAGTCAGGCGGATTCATCCAGTTGAGGTCTGTTGGATACCACATTACAGGTGTGGAGTTTGTTGCACTCAACAGATAAACTGGCATCCTCCAGGTTATAGCGCTTCCTGGTGCAAAGGGTCTTGCTGGTCCCACTGGCATAATTGCGGCTGCAGGGCATGTCCTCTGTCCAGGTCCAGTGCATACACTATCATCGGTAACGCGGAATGTGAGAGGCAGTTTCAAAGCATATCCGAGGTCAAAACCTATATCTCCTGTGAGCCCTATCGCCATTGAGAGAATTGTTGGAATGAGGTTTGAAAGAATTCCGTTCAAATCCTTCCTGGAAAGACCGGTTAGAGCCTCATAGTATTCAAGATAATAATTGACGCCCGATGAAAGCATTGCGCCTATGTGAAGAACCCTTCCTGTCGTCCGTGCTATACCACCGCCGAAATCCCACCTGTCAAACTTTGCGTCATTCCTGAGAAGCTCTATGTCAAGACCTAAGAGCATTCCGAAGTCAAGACCGAATACCCTCTGAGCACCCCATGCTGTCGCACCAGCAGGAAAGACATGGAAGTCAAGGTGAAGGTGTGGAATACCAATTGTTAAGTCAGCCTGTGTCTGGGTGGTGAATGCGGTCGGGAAATTCGGATATGTTCCTGTAAGGTTATACAGGTAAACTATTGACCTTCCTCCTGTAAGGACAAATGGAACCTCTGCCGATGAGGATGTCGGGAATATTGGTGTCCTTGGACCTGTTGTTGTGGGAGGATAAGCCTGTTCAAAGAGGGTTGTGTAGTCAAGACCAGCTGGGTCAGGGCTCTTGAAGGATGGAACAACCCTTATCTGCATATCATTATCTCCATATAATTCCTGAAGTTTGGGCATTAGCATACCAAAGGTCTGGGTGTTGAGTATTCCTGTGAGAAAACTTCCTATTGTTGGCGTATTTCCATCAACGACCATGCATAGAGCACCTGACTTTATAATGGATGTTATTGCTCTTGAGAAGAAGTTATGATGAATGGCAATGCCAATGTGGTATGGAAATGTTCCTGTTGTCGTTCCAACTGCATAATCCAGCTGTTTGAACTCCGCAGTCATGGATGAAGCATAAAGCATGGAATCCTGGTTACCCACACCTGCCGCAAATTCTATTGCTGTCCCGCACGGAGAACCAGAAAGCTGTGTATAATACCTCGTATCGTAGCATACATACGAAACAACAGGTGTTATTGGACCCACATAGCCTCCTGTTGTGTGCTGAAGGGTTACGCAGGATGTCATTGGCTCAAGGTCCGGCGCTGTTGGTGTTCTTGCATTTCTTGTGTAATAAACATCAAGACCGAGGTCTCCGGGAAGGAGCACACCAAGGGCATCTGCCCACATGTCAAACCTTATTCCTGCATCAATGTAGATTGGGTCTGTTGCCTGAGTCAATGGATGGTCAAAGGAGATTGTATCAAGGGTTGGGGAAAGGTTCATTGAGAGTGTAGATGCTAAGTAGTATCCAACACATCCAGGATCCGAGGCGGGATAATTCTCATCTCCGCAGGAGCTACTGGTTCCTGCCCTTGACTGTCCTGTTGCTGGGTCTATACATTCATTGGCGTCTGGAGTGCATATATTTCCATCATTTCCACCGGGAAATGTTCCGTATGTGCATTCGCAGGTGAATACATCCTGCAGTCTTGCCATAATCTGTGCCTCAAGGAATGGCAATGTTCCACCTATGTTCTGACTGGGATTGTAGTTCGGGTCATCATACATATCTCCGCATATATTGTTGCCGTTTCTGTCACAAAATGCTTTCCTTTCCGCTGAAAAGGTGGCAGGACATGGAAATCCACCCCATGGACCACAGCATGATGTTACCGTTGTTCCAGTTGGAGTGGTTGAGGGTCCTGTAAACCTTGTATCAGGGTCAGCACCACCGCCAAAAACCTGATAACATCCAGGGGTTGTGCATATCATGTTTGGATTCCTCTGCCACTGGAAATAGACATTTGCATAAAGGTTCAGACCCGCTATGTTAATTCTCAGATCCTTTCTGTGGCATCCACCTGCTCCAAAATCGTTATCTGGATCTCTGTCAGGGTCGCACCAGGCACCGCTGTCAGCGGCTCCTGTCCCTGATTTATAGTTGATGTGTGTTCCACTCACACCTCCAGTTGTGAAGTCATCATACTCCATCCATGCCCTTATGGATGTTGAAAGGATGACCGGAGCAACTGCTGAGCCACAGAGTGAGGATGCCATATCCTCTGGACCACCTGTTAAATTTGTATCGTTCACACACCCTATAAGAATCTTTGCCCTCATTGTTGGGTAGTTTGAAAGGTCCTCTTCGGGCACATAATTGTTCTGCATATCAACTTCCCTGCAGGTATTTGGGTCTGAGGGTGAACCGAGGCAGGCTGGTCCATCCTCAAGAGTTGATGAACAGGTGTCATACAAAACCTGATAACCTGTTTTCTGCTTGTCCGTGGCAGTTGATGGAAATGTGAACAAAACATCAAGTGAGATATCTGCGAGGTATATGGAGAGGTCAAGGGAATCATCATAGTCATGAGATGGGTCTGTGTCCCCTGCCCCCCTTACTATCTTGTTTGAATTGGTTCTTGGCGTAAGCGTCACTCTCGGAAAATCATCTCCGTTCTGGGCACCACCAGGTGCGGATGGTCCCCTGTTTACATGCCACTCTATCACATAGGTGTCTGCATCAAGAGGGTCATCCTGAACCTTTATGAAAAGGCAGAATGAACCCATCATGGGAATTGAAAGGCATGTTGGTCCGAGGAGAATTCCTGGCTGATAGGCTGTTGCATCATTGCAGGTCTTTGTTTGATTGTCCCACTTTACCAGGGACTGTGGGTTCCACGGGGTTCCTGAACCTATTGTATCTGCATCAAGCATTCCCTTTACAAGACAGTCAACATACTTGAGAAGAAGAGAGGTGCTTAAGTCTACATTTGCACCGGTGGTATCCTGGAGGGCAGCATTTATAAGATCTACAATGTAATTAAGACCGCTTGTCGTAATCCTTATTCCCATTACCGTTGGTTCAAGGTCCACATGGTCCCTTCCGTAGTCATTCTTTAAGTTTGTCTGCTGGGTAGCATCCATTGTAGGCATGTTCGGTCCCTTCTGAATAGTTACATGTGCCCATGCCCCTGAACACAGGAGCAAAACCCCTACTCCTACAACTACTTTCTTCATATTTAACCCCCTTTTATTTTTTTCATAACCATTTTTTATCAAATTAGAAAACAAATGTCAAGCGAAATTTTATATCCGGGGTTTTCTCTGCAAGATTCATGCCAGATCAATAATGAACCCCTCTTTTCAAAAATACTGGATTTCTTTCTTGATTCAAACAAAAGAAAAATTAACATATAAATGTTTTTAAAATGAAGGTCTTTGCCCTCATACCTCTTATATTATGTTTATCAAACGGTAAAATTTTTATTGATGAACTGGGAAATGAAGTCAGGGTTGAAAAGGTTGAAAGGATAGTATCACTTGCCCCAAACATAACAGAGATTATTTTCGCTCTCGGAATAGAGGAAAAGCTGGTTGGTGTAACAGAGTTTTGCGATTACCCCGAGGAGGCAAAGAAGAAAGAGAAAATAGGTGGATTTATAAATCCAAATGTGGAAAAAATTATTTCTTTAAGACCGGACCTTGTGATTGCAACAAAAGATGGGAACGACCCTGTTGCAATTGAAAGGATTAAAAATTTTAAAATCCCGGTTTTCGTTATATACCCGATGGATTTTGAAGGAGTGATGAGAACTATCCTGTCCATATCAGAAATACTCGGGGTAAAGGAAAAAGGAAATATTCTGGTTAAGGAGATGAAAAGAGTAGCAGAAGAGATAGATATGAAAATTAAGGGGAGGAAGAAAAAGAGGGTTTTATTGCTATATGAGACATCACCGATGATTGCATCCGGACCAGGAACACTTGCGGATAACCTCATAAAAATGGCTGGAGGCGAAAATGTCCTATCAGACTCTCCATTGAGATACCCGAAAATAAACCTTGAGACTGCTATATCAAGAAAACCGGATGTGGTAATAATTACAGAGATGAAAGTCGGTTCGGAGAGCCTGAAAGGTATCAAAGAGGCGTTTGGAGGAAAAGTCTTTCTTGTAAAAGGAGACCTTATAAATAGAGCAGGTCCAAGGTTGATTTACGGTCTGGAAGAGATTTTTAAAATTTTACACCCAGATGAAGAATAGAAAGCCCTTTACGCCATCTAAACTTATAAAAGTCCTGTCGTTTTTTCTCTTGTTGCTCCTTTTCTCTTTCTTCCTATCCATAATCACCGGAAGTGTAAAAATTGGATTGAAGTCAGCAGTAACTTCAATTCTCAAGCCCGATGAATCAGAGGTTTCAAAAATTATTTTCCACATAAGACTGCCAAGATTTCTTATGGGAGCAATAGCTGGCTGGTCTCTATGCCTTTCCGGTGCTGTGTTTCAGGGAATTCTGAGAAACCCTCTTGCGGATTCCTATGTCCTCGGAGTAGCTTCAGCCTCAGCCCTCGGAGCGGTGATAGACAGGCTGATATCTTTAAAAATAGCATTTCTGGGCTTCCCTTTGTTTTCCTTCTTTCTCGCTTCATTTGCCATTGCCTTTGTTTATTACATGGGAATGGTTAACGGAACACTGAATACAGGCAGGATGATTCTCGCAGGGGTAATTCTGGGAACATTTTTCTCGGCATGTATCACATTTCTCCTCACACTTCTCCCCAAAAAGGAACTTCAGGGCATCTTTTTCTGGCTCCTTGGTGACCTATCTTCTGCTGAAATTAAAAGTGTGGTAAAAGTTATACCCTGGGTAGTCATCGCTTCAGTTCCTGTTCTTATAATTTCCCACCGGTTAAACCTTCTTTCAGCAGGAGAAGAAGAGGCATCAGCACTGGGAGTGAATCCGAAATCAACTTTAACAATTTTCTTCCTTCTCTCATCCCTTCTCACCGCATCCATAGTCTCCCAATGCGGAGCAATAGGATTTGTCGGGCTCATTGTTCCTCACTTAATAAGAATTGTTTTCGGACCAGATGCGAGACTCCTACTTCCTGCCTCCGGGATTGCCGGAGCATCCTTTCTTGTCCTTTCAGATATAGTAGCAAAGACAATTCTTTCACCCTCCGAAATTCCTATAGGCGTAATAACGGCATTCTTCGGAGCCCCATTTTTCCTTTACCTTCTTAAGTGGAAAAGGAGGTAAAATGGAGGAAGCCATTCTCAAAGTAGAAAGAGTTTCCTTCTCCTACAAAGACCTTCCTGTGCTAAAAGATATTTCATTTGAAATAAAAAGGGGAGAGTTTTTCGGAATTGCTGGTCCAAACGGTTCGGGAAAGACAACCCTTTTAAAAATAATGGACGGAATTTTAAAAACTGAGGAAGGAACGGTTTATTATGAAAGGGAAGTAATTCATAAACTCTCAAGAAAAGAAATCGCGAGGAGAATTTCTTATGTCCCTCAGGAACATGAACTCCCCTTCTCCTTTACCGTTGAGGAGACGGTTTTAATGGGACGATATCCCCATCTTGGAATTTTGGGAATTGAGGGGAAAAGGGACCACGAAATTGTTAGAAGAGCAATGGAAAAATGCAAGGTGTTTCATCTTAGGGAAAGATTGGTGACGGAAATAAGCGGTGGTGAAAAGCAAAGAGTTGCGATAGCAAGAGCTCTTGCACAGGAGGCTGATGTTATGCTTCTTGATGAACCAACAGCACACCTTGATTTGTCTTCTGCTATTGAGATTATGGCTCTTTTAAAGAGCCTTCAGGAAAAGGAGAAGAAGACAATAGTGATTGCCTCACACGACATCAACCTCCTCTCAAATTTTGCTGACAGGATAATGCTTATAGTGGACGGAAGAATTATCTCCATTGATGTGCCATCAGAAATTTTTACAGAGGATGTTTTGAAAAAAGTTTACGGCGAGCTGTTAACTGTCGTAAAAGTAGGGAACACCCCCTTTATCGTCCCCACAAACCTGAAAAGGTAGGGGAAGAGGTAAAAATCAATTTTTAATCAGAAAAGGGTTAATAAATGAAGTTATCGCGAAATCTCCAAAAATCAACCCTGTGGTCTTCAGCCTGCAGCCTTTACTTATTAAGCCCCTTTTCTAAATTTTTAAAGCACCGGGCAACAGCAGTCTATCTCGCATTTAAATAGGTGAGATGGGTCAAATCCATCGCCTATATCCATCTTCAGAACCTGTGACTGCCTGCTTCCATACCTGTAAATCGTTATTCCCTTACATCCAAGGGAATATGCCAGAAGGTAAACTTTTTTCACATCTTCTTTTGTGGCAGATGGCTTCATATTAACTGTCTTTGAAACCGCATTGTCCGTATGTCTCTGAAAAACAGCCTGAACCCTCACATGAAACTCAGGAGGAATCTCAAGGGCTGTGATGAAAAGCCTCTTTACATCATCAGGAAGCTTTGTATTTCCTATAAACCCCTTTTCCCTCACCTCATCTATGGCAGAACTTAGCTTGATACCTCTGCTCTTAATGTATTCCACAAATAAAGCATTTATCTCCTCAAATTTCTCCCCTTCAAGTATTTCCTCCCTTTTCATCAGGACAGAAAAAAGCGGTTCTATCCCGCTTGTCGTCCCTGCTATTATGCTTATGGAACCTGTTGGAGCTATGCTTGTCCTTGTGGCATTTCTTAATGGAGGTCTGTAGATGCTTTTTTCTATATTGGGAAAACTCCCTCTCTCCTTTGCAAGAAGAACAGATGCTTTAAATGCCTCCTTTTTTACAAATCTCATAACCTCGTCAGCCACCTTCAGGGCATCTTTTGAATAATAGGAAATTCCCATCTTTATAAGCATCTCAGCGAAGCCCATAATTCCAAGCCCTATTTTCCTGTTTCCCTTTGTTATAATTTCCGTCTCAGGAACAGGGTATCTGTTCAAATCAATGACATTGTCAAGAAACCTTACAGCAGTGTGAACTGCTTTTGAAAGTTCTTCAAAATCTATCTTCCCCTCCCATTTCTTACCTTTTACAAACTTTGAAAGATTTATAGAACCTAAATTGCAGGATTCGTATGGAAGCAATGGAACCTCACCACACGGATTTGTTGCAGTGATTTTGCCGAGTTCCGGAGTAGGATTTGCCTTATTAATTGTATCAAGGAAAATCAAACCGGGGTCCCCGCATTTCCATGCTGACTCCACTATTTCATCAAAGAGGACTTTCGCCTTTATTCTTCCAGTCCTTTTTCCTGTTCTCGGATTCCTTAAAAAAATCCATTCATCCTTTTTTAACTTATCCATAAATTCGTCTGTAACTGCAACGGAAATGTTGAAATTTGTAAGCTCCCCTTCCTTCAGCTTTGCCCTTATGAACTCCATGATATCAGGGTGGTCGTATCTTAAAATTCCCATATTTGCTCCCCTCCTTTTTCCACCCTGCTTTATCTCATTTGTTGCAGAGTTAAAAATTTTCATAAAGGATACAGGTCCCGATGCAATTCCTCTTGTGCTTTTCACGATGTCTCCTGCTGGACGAAGGTTTGAAAAATCAAAGCCCGTTCCTCCTCCTGACTGCTGGATTTTAGCCATATCAGAAAGGGCTTTAAATATGCTATCAAGAGAATCCTCTACAGGAAGGACAAAACAGGCTGATAACTGTCCCAGTGATGTTCCTGCATTCATCAATGTAGGAGAATTTGGTAAAAAAAGAAGGTTTGAAAGGAGTGCAAAAAATTCCTCTTCTTTTTTCTCAGCCTCTTTATAGCCCCTGTATTGAAATTCTGCACTCGCTATAGATTTTGCCACCCTCCTGAACATCTCTTCTGGAGATTCTATAATTTTTCCTTCCTCTGACCTTAAGAGGTATCTTGCCTCAAGAACCCTTTTTGCTGTATCTGATAACCCCTTCACCTACTCACTTCCCAGAATTCCTATAACCATGCAGGCTCTCGCCCTGATAAGAGGATGGGGATGTGAAAGAAGCCTCCCCACATATTCAAGAACCCTTTTGTCCTTCAGCTCCGCAACTGCTTTCAAGGCAGTGTCAACGACTTCTATGTCCTGGACGAGAAGCAGTGGAATGAGAAACTCCGTAGCCCTCTTATCCCCGCAGAGTCCAAGCCCCATAATCGCATGGAGTCTTACTGCCTTAACCGGGTCTTTCAATTTCTCCACGAATATCTCTAAATTTGCTCCGTCCTTCATCATTGCAAGACCCTTTACTGCTGCTGCCCTTATCTCCGGTTCTTCATCGTTTGCGGATTCCTTCAAAGCGTCCCGGACAACATCATCCTTTATTCCAGCCATTGCATTTACAATCCTCAACCTTGTAACCTTATCCTGTCCCTTTATGGAACTGGCAAGTTGAATTATTTTTGCTTTCTTTTCAATCTGTTCAATCGCATAGGCAGCTGCCTTTTTCACATTTTCATCCGGATCCTTTAAAAGGGGTATAAGAATTTTCAAGAGATTCTCATTCATTTTTTAAATATATCCCGAAAAGAGGGAAGTATTCCAAATCCGTCTGCGTTTTTAACCGCATTCCAGATGGCATTTTTTATAAGCCTTTTGCCCTTCATCCCAATGGAAAAAATGTCGTATTTTTCATTTCCGCAGGAAACGCAAATTGTTACATCTCCATCCACCGGGGTGTTAAAAGGAGATATACAGCTTGAAAGTGCCGAAGAAATCATCTGTGTGATAAAAAAACATTCCCTTTTTGTGAGTCTGGCATCGGTAATCAAGATGGAAAGGGTTGAATTCTCCTGAGAACTCCCGCCAAAGGGAAGACCGTTTTCCTCAAGGAATTTCTCAGTGTTAAGGAATTCAAAACTGTCTGAGGTCTTTCTCGCCCCTGCTATTATCCTTCCATTTTCATCAAGGACATCGCCGAAGCAGTTTAAAACCACACAGGCGATTACCGAGGGCTTTTCAAAATCAAACGCAATTCCGAATCCACCTTTTGTGGCGTTTTTAACCGTGAGAACCTTACCGATTGTGGCTCCACATCCCGCACCAACGCTTCCCTGTGGCACCTCATCTACAAACTTTGAATTTTTGCACGCAAGATATGCCATTTCAGGTGTCGGACGGGCATTGTAATCTCCAAAGAAAAGGTCAAAAATGATTGCAGTTGGAACCACAGGGATTAAGGCAGCTGAATACTTCATCCCCTTATTTTCTTCTTCAAGGAACTGCATAACCCCCTGTGCAGAATTCAATCCAAAGGCTGAACCCCCGGCAAACAAAATGGCATTTATCTTTTCTCCTATATGAAATGGAGAAAGGGAATCAAACTGCCTCGTTGAACTTGCTCCACCCCTTATATCAGCACCTGCAACAGCTCCCTCTTCAAATAGAAAGACCGTGCAACCCGTCTTTCCCTTCAAATCTTCTGCGTGTCCTATCCTGATTTTTCCTTTCATAAAAAAATAATGGTCCCAAGGGGATTTGAACCCCTGCTTCAGGCTTGAGAGGCCTGTGGCCTAACCTGGCTAGCCGATGGGACCATTTGTTTTGTTATAACATTTAAAAAATTTAAATGCAATTTTGTGTTCCTCCAAAAAATAAGAAAGGAAGTTTTATTCACCTCCTATAGTCATAACAGATGTTCAGAACTTACGAAGGTAAAAGTTATCCCTTTATCCCGAACTTCTTTCTCCCCTCCTCAGACATCATCTCTGGCGTCCAGGGCGGATCCCACACAAGTTCAACCTTTACATTTCCAATCCCTTCTATCTTCTTCAATCTCTCTTCAGCCTCTACCCTTAATGGTTGAGCAAGAGGGCATCTCGGGGTTGTTAGGGTCATCTTCACATGCACATCATTTCCATTTATTTGAACATCGTATATGAGTCCAAGAGTAACAATGTCCATTCCAATTTCAGGGTCATAAACCTCTCTCAACGCATCCAGAACCTTCTTCTCATCAATCATATCTTCCTCCTTAAAAATTTATGGGCGGAAGGCGATTTGAACGCCTGACCCCCTGCGTGTAAGACAGGTGCTCTCCCGCTGAGCTATCCGCCCTTTTTATCCTTTTATCAAAATTTTATCCTCTTTTCAACCGCATTAAGGTGAAAAGTCAGAAGTGATGATTTAATAATTTTAACTACCCTCCCATTCCCTCATTTCAAAATATCCATTCCTTTCTTCACAATACTTCTGAAGGGCATCTTTTATTTCTTTTTTAGCAGAGAAATATAAAATCTGCCATCCGCTTTCTGAAATTTCTTTCAACATCTCAATCAGCTCTTCAAGCCTGTCAGGGTCGGATTTTATGAATGGGTCATCAAGGATAAAAAATCCTTTCTCCCCTTTCAAAATTTTATCCGCCAGAGCAAGCCTTATTGAAAAATATAACTGGTCGTATGCCCCTGCGGAGAGGTTCTGGGCTTTCACATAGGTGTTATCCCTTTTTATCACCTTTATTTCATTTTCTTCATAATCCACCTCCTTATAAAGTCCTTTTGTGATCCGCTTGAAATAGTCTGATACAGGACCTTTGCTGCCAAAAAGCTCAGATAGCCTTCCTTTTGCTTCTCTCTTAATCTCCTCAAAAATTTCTATAGCTTTTCTTGCATTCAGAGCATTTCTCTCGTTTTCCTCTATGAATTTTGCAAGTCTTTCTTGAATTCCGTCCAAATCCGCAATACTCTTACAACGGACTGGTTCTGGATCCTGGAGAATTTTTTGAGTGTCTTCCTCAATTCTACCCAGTTTGATTTGAAAATCCAAAAGGGTATTTTTTCTATATTCCAGTTCTTTCCTCATTGCTTCAATTTTTCTTTCCAGTTCTTTCTTTTCCCTCTCATTTGGTGATAAATCTTTTGCTCTGTCTTTATATTCTTCAAGCTCTTTAATTTTTTCTTCCCAGAAGGGTATATTCTCTTCAAGGAGATTGGACTTTCTCCCTAACAGCATCGTGAGGCTCCCCTCCCTTTCTTTTATCATTTCATTCAATTTTTGTTTTTCCTGGAGCTTAGCTTTGTATTCCTCAAAAGATGAAACCCCTAACTTTATTTTTATTTTCTCTATTTCTTCCTCACAGGATTTAAGTTTGCTTTCCAGACTGCCCATTTTTTCTTCCAGAGAAAGGAGTTTTCTATTTTTTAACTCCTCCATATCCCTTTTTTTCATTTCGTAGTCATTTTCAAAGATTTGGAAGTGAGAATAAATTTCTTCCACATTTTTAATATATATTCCTAAATTCTCCTTCGCTTTTTTAGAAAGTAATTTCTCCAATTTCTTTAACCTGTAAGAAAAAAATCCACATATTAAGGATGAAATGATGAACAGTAAGGTTAAAGTAAAAAATGTTAAAGACGGCTTAAGGATAAACCCAACAATGGAACTACATGCCAACGCCACAGATATGATTAAAAGTGGAAGAAAAATTTTTTGGCTCTCCCTCTTTTTTTCATAATTTTCAATATCCTTCTTCATGGTCTCCCACAATTTCTTTCTTTCATCAAGTTGATAAATCTCCCCCTCCATTCTTTTTAATTCTTTTTTACTATTTTCAACCTCCCCTTTTAACCTCTCAATTTCTTCTTCCCCTCTTTTAATCTCTTCTTCATTTCTTATCCATTTATCTCTTTCTTCTTCATTAAAGGGATACATTTCTTCTATTTTCTTCAGCAACTCCTTAAGTTCCATAAGGGCAGAACTTCCCTTCTCAAACTTCTCTCTTTTTTCAGCATCTTCCAGATTCTTCTTCATCATCTCATATTGATGTATCTCCTCTTCCAGTTCAAAACATCTTCTTTCAGCTTCTTCCAAATTCTTTTCCTTCACATCTTCCTTAAATCTTTTTATTTCATTAACGAGATTTTTTGCATTATTCAGTCTTGAACCTAGTTTCCCGTATGTTTTGTCGTCAGAAATATTACCCGTCTCGGTTAATTTTCCTAATTCTCTGAGATTTTTGATGATACCATCAATTTCACTTATTCTCTCTCCAGTAAGCTTTTCCGTGACTATAGAGTAATAATTTTCCTTCTTATCTTCCTCAATTGAGAGGTCGCTGTTTCTTACTACAAAGATGTTCCTAAATTCTGAGATAGAAATGTTTAATTTTTTAAGAAATCTCTCGGGCTCGTATTCTTCCCCTTTTTCATCAATGAAAACAATTTCCCCCTCCACCCCATCTTTTACCCTATCTATTCTCTCAAACTTGTCTTTCAATTTTCTTAACTCCTTTTTAAAAATCATTTTGATAAGAGCTTCTACCATCAAAGTCTTACCGCTTTCATTTTTTCCCCAGAAAAGATTAAAATGGCTGAGGGAATAGGGACCCCTTCTCGGCAATGGTCCGTATCTATTTATTGAAAATTCCTTTATCCTCATTTTATCTTCTATGAAGCATTATCATTGCCTTAAGAACTACATTCCCAATTTCCTTTTGAGTATTTTCATCGTATCCCCTCTCTTTCATTTTTTCACGGAAAATGTTGAATAGGTCATCTTCAATTATTTTATCAATGTTAACAATTTCTGGCTCACCCAGCACCTCTTTCAATTCTTCATTATTTAATCCACATCTTTCCTTTATCATCTTTTTTATTCTTTGAATAAATTCCCTTTCCTCCATCCCTATCCTTCTTGAATTTATATAGCCATCAATTTTTATAGTAAGAAATTTTGCCTTAGGATGGATTTTACCTATCTTCTCGTTAATTAATTGAAAAGGATTCCTATTGTCAAATGCATCAAGAGTGATAAAAAGTTCTTCATAATGAAATGTATCCAGAGGATATGCTTTAGGCGCATCCCCCACTTCAACCAGATTGACCTTTCTTACCCACTTTTCCCTGGTCGTTATTGAAACAGGAGACCCAGGATAGACAAAATATTTCTCCCTTTCTATCTCTTTTACCAAATAGTTTTTATGAAAATGTCCTGCAAGAATATATTTAAAATTTAATCCTTTAAAATAAAAACTCTCCACCGGCATATATCCTTCCTCTTCCTCCCCAAAGTCTCCAGCTGAAGAAAAAAGGTCAAGAAGGTGCCCGTGAAAAAGGAGAATATTTGTCCTGTTATCTTCTACGATTTTTTTTCCGATTGAATGTAATCTTCTGTAAACCTCTTCCTTTTTTATCTGTTCAAAAGGAAATCCCCATATTCTCACATCTCCTATTTCTACATACTCCCCCAATTTCCTTATTATCTTCACCTTTTCCTCATCTCCATAGTATTTCCCTTCTTCATAACAATTCATATCATGATTTCCTGGAAGTATAACAACCTTAAAGTCACCCTGTAAGAACACATTCCTTATCGGACCCCGTAACATTGTCTCATTCACTTCCCTATCAAACAAATCACCGCTTATTACGAGGATATCAATATTTTCTTTCTTTCCTGCTTCAATAATTTTCTGAAGTGCCTCCCACCTCTCATCACCTTCCCTTCTCAAATGGAGGTCCGATGTGTGAAGAATTTTCATCTGGATACATATATAAAAGAACCGTTGAAAAGTCAAATCTGAATGGAAAATGATTTTGCAAAAATCCTACCCCCGTGCTTCAAAACATTATTTCCACCAAAATATGAATTGACTTATAAAATAGATTATTCTAAAATATAAACAAATTTATAAAATGGAATAAAATGTACAAACAAAGGGAGATAGAACCGGAACTGCTCAAACAGATGGGAAAAAAGCAGATAACCATCTTGCTGGGAGCACGACGAACGGGAAAAACTTCTCTTTTAAAAAGAATCAAAGAACTTACCCCTCACAAGAACCTTTTTATTGACCTTGATATTTATGAAAACAGAAAAATTTTCAGTTCATATTCAGAAGCAATAAATTATCTGAAATTCAACGGATATAGAGAAAAAGAAAAATTTGTCTTATTCCTTGATGAATTCCATACAGTTCCGGGGATTGAAAAAATTCTAAAAAATCTCTATGACAATCATCCGGATATAAAGATATTTGCCACCGGTTCCTCATCTCTTGAAGTTGTAACCCATCTTAAAGAAAGTCTTGCAGGAAGAAAAAGCATCTTTTACCTGTATCCCCTTACATTTCAGGAATTCATATCTTTTAAGGACGAAGAGTTAGCCCGAAATTTAAAAGAAAAAGCTACCTATACACTTCCCAGAATAGTTCTTGATAAACTCACTCTTTATCTTAAAGAATTTTGTATTTTTGGAGGTTACCCTGAATGTGTGCTGGCGGAAGAGGAAAACGAAAAGAGGGAGATTTTGAGAAATATATTTGACCTATTTGTGAAAAAGGATTTAATTGAATTCTTAAAATTAAAGAATCCTCGCGCAGCACTGGAGATATTAACCTATCTTGCAATAAATATTGGGCAGATTACAAACTACTCTGAACTATGTGCAAGCTCTCATATAGATATCAATACTTTAAAAAGATATCTTTCCATTCTTGAAGAAACCTACATTATCAAAATTGTCCCCCCATTCTTTACCAATAAGAAAAAAGAAATTGTAAAAGCGCCGAAGATTTATTTTATTGACCTCGGTGCGAGAAATTATTTCATCAAGGACTTCACCCCTTTTGACCTGCGAACAGACAGAAATTTCATTTTTGAAAATTTCGTCTTTTCAGAATTTCAGAAGAAAAAGGACTACTGGACAGAAATAAGATACTGGAGAGACAAAAACGGAAGGGAGGTTGATTTTGTGATAAAAAAAGATAAAGAACTCAAAGCCTATGAAGTGAAGTGTAAAACCCACATCAAAAAGAAGGAGTTAGCAAATATATTGTTCTTTAAAAACCTTTACAAAGAAGCACAATTATTTTTAATCACCCCTGAACCCGTGGAAAGTCTGGAAGTAAAGAGCATCCATCAAATTTCCCCTCTTAACTTCTTATCTTAAAAATCTCGGTAGTTTTCACTGCTTTTTTTACAAATTCCAGAGCTGTTTTGTTTGAGGAATAAAAAACTCCAAGAAGGTCACCTCTTTTAACCTTTTCCCCTATCTTTGCAAAAATTTCTGCTCCTCCGTATATATCCTTCGGAGCACCGGCATATTTAGCCATCTTTGCAATGGCAGAAACATTTATCTCTTTAATAACTCCATCATCTTTTGCTTTGATCTCAAGCCCGAAACCCTTTTTTAAAGATGTATTTTTCTTCCCCTGAGCAATCCTTATCCTTTCAAACTTCTCGTAGGCTCTTCCGCTTTCAAGCTCCTTTTTAGCAATCTCTTTTCCTTCTCCTTTCTTCGCATAACCACACATTTCAAGCAGTGTCCCCGCGAGCATGATAGATTTTTCCTTAAGGTCAAGGGGAGGGTTCTCATTTTTTAAAACCGAAAGCACATCCATAGCCTCGTATACAGGTCCAACTCCTTTTCCCACAGGTGCATTCCCATCAGTAAATACTACTTCACATTGAATTCCAAATTTATTTGCTATTTTCTTTAATTTCCTTTTTAATACTAATCCATCTCCTATACTCTTCACCTTTGTCCATTTTCCTACTGGAATATCAATAATTACATACTCTGAACCCGCCGCAATTTTTTTAGCAAGTATAGAAGATATCATCAAGCTTTGAACATCAAGGGAAAGAGGTCTTTCCACAGAAATGATAATATCATCCGCGGGAGCAAGTTGAACATATCCTCCCCATACTATACATCCGTTTTCTTTTTTAAGAATTTTCATTATCTGCTCCGATGTTTTCTCAACTTCTGCAAGCACTTCCATTGTATCCGCAGTCCCTGCAGGAGAGGTTATAGCCCTTGATGAAGTTTTTGGAATCCTCAATCCAAGAGAGGCTATAATCGGAACAATTATCATGGAAGTTCTATTCCCGGGAACCCCGCCTATGCAGTGTTTGTCAAGAACAGGTGAAACATCGTGTTTTAACTTTTTCCCATTATCCACCATCGCCTTTATGAACCAGTAAAGTTCATCATCGGAGAAAGGATTTAAATGAACGGATGTTATGAATGTGGAAAGTTCAGCTGGAGAATACCTCCCCCTGGATATATCTCTTGTAAGCTCTTTCACCTCTTCTTCGGTGAACCTTTCTCCGCTCAATCTTTTTTTCACAAATTCAACACTCCTTATAGGGGGTGAAGGTTCAAGATAAACATAATCCCCCTCTTTCAACCCAAGTTTTTCAAAGGCGTATTTGCTTAAGCCCACCTCATCTATTTCAATTATTCCATCAACAGAATGAAGGGTAGCAAGGATTTCATTTTTTCCTTTCCATATCCTCGTTTTTTCAAAAAGGTGAAGTCCCAGCGAGGGGATTAATAGATTTTCTTTTCTTATATATGCTACTGCCTCTTTATATGTATCAATACCTATTTTTCTTATTCTGAATCTCACCTCTTGAGTTGAACCGATAAAATTTTGGAAACTCCAGGCTCTTCCATGGAAACTCCATAAAGAGCGTTAGCATAACTCATAGTGAGTTTATTGTGGGTAATTATAATTACCTGGGAATTTTCCGCCATCTTTCTTAAAAGCCATACAAATCTTTGAATATTTATGTCATCTAAGGGAGCATCTATTTCGTCAAAAAAGGCAAATGGAACATTCTTGATAGAAAGGACAGAGAAGATAAATGCCAGAGCAACAAGCGCTTTTTCACCTCCTGAGAGGAGCCCCATGTGTTTCAACTTCTTTCCCGATGGCTGGACAAAGAGTTCAATTCCCGAATCAAAAAGGTCATCGGGATTTACCATTTTTATCTCACCTTTTCCACCTTCCATAAAAGTTGAAATTAGTTCGTTAAATTTCTCCTGGACGGACTCAAAACTTTCCTTGAACATATCCTTTGTTTCTTCTCTTATTCTTTTAATAAGTTTTTCAATATCGCTCATAGCCTTGAGGAGGTCTTCCTTTTGGGAAGAAAGAAAAGAATGCCTGCTGGACAGTTCTTCATATTCATCAAGGGCATGCATAGATACTTCCCCTAACTTCTCCAGTTCTTCCAGTTTTTCCTCCAATTCTGCCTTGAGGGATTCATCTATCACCTCTGGCACCTCTACATTTTCAATATCTACCGCATATTTTCTGTAAATGTCTTCCTTTATATAAGAAATTGCTGTTTCAATCTGAACCTTCTGTTCAGAAATTGATGCCCTTTCGTTCATATTTTTTTCCATCTCCTCTCTTTTCTCACTTATCCTTTTGTGTATCTCTTCTCTTCTCTCAAGGAGAGCTGAAATTTCTTTTTTGCAGATTTCTATTTCTCTATATATTTCTTTCACCAGTTCCTTTACATCATTAAGCTCTTCTTTAAGGGTTTGGAGCCTTCTCTCTTCCTCCCACCTTTCCCAGCATATTTTTGAAGCGATAGCATATATTTCTAATCCCTTCTTTTTTAAATAAGCCAGTTCTTCCTCAGCCTTATGGATTTCTTTTAATAAATTTTGAAACTCAGCCTGGACCCTTGAAAAAAATCCTTCTCTTTCTGCAAGCTTAGAAGTTTCCTCCTTGAGTTCATTCTCCACCTCCTTGCTTTTTATTTCCAGATCTTCCCTTCTGAGCCTGAGCTCCACATTTGTCCTTTCTAATTCTTCTAATTTCATATTAAGGCTTTTTTCTTCCTCTGCGAGTTTATCAATTTCTTCGTTGAACCTTTTTATCTCATCCTCCACCACATTCAATCCCGCGCGAAGTCGCTCCATCTCTTTCTGGTTATAAGAAAAATTGTGCTGAACCTCAAAGGCTCTCTTCTCATATTCTCTAATTTTTTCTTCAATCTTTGAAATCTCTTTTTCAAGCGTCAGTTTTTTCTGGGTAAGTTCAGAAAGCTCATTATGTATGGAAAAAATTTGGACGGAGAGCTTCTCAACTTTTTCTGAAAGCTCCCTCAGTTCCCTCTCTTTTGAAAAAATTCCTCCCTTCCCTTTTCCTCCACGGAGGAGGAAGCCTTTTTCAAATACATCTCCATCAAGCGTAACAAATTTCCCTTCTTTTACGAATTCTGAAGGTAACCTCTCAAAGGCACTTGCATCCTTTACTATAAATACATCGTTCATAATTTCTCTTATTCTTTCCCCCTCTTCGTTTTTTGCTTTTATAAACTCCGATATTCTCCCTATTATTTCCGGATGAGTTATTTCTGCCCTTTCGCTTTTTATCCTTCCGTTGAGTATAAGAAAACCAGCTTCTCCAGCCTCTTTATCTTTTAACTCCTTTATCCCTTTTACCGCTATTCCTATGTCCTCCACAATTATTGCATCTGCATACCCTCTCAATGCCGACTCAAATGCTTTCTCATACCCACTTTCCACTTCAATAAATTCCACAAGAGTCCCCCGGAAACCATTTTCATTCATATTTTTCAAAAGAAATTTCACCCCATCCTCATAAAAGCCGTGCTCTTTCTTTAACTTCTCAATAGCTTCGTATTTTGTTACAGATTCTTCCTTTTCTTCCTTGAGCTTAGAAAGGGCTTCTTCCAAATCCTTTATTCTTTGTGAAAGTGCGGTAAGTTCGGTTCCCATCTCTTCCCTTCTTGCGCGGGAAATAGAAAGACCTGATTCTACTTCTTCCCTTTCTTTTTTAAGAGATTCTTGAACCTCTTCAAGAATGGAAAGGGATTCAAGAATTGATTTTCTCTCCTTTATCCTTTTATCAAGCTCCCTCAACCTCAATTCTCTGTCTCTTCTTTTATCTATTATCTCACCCTTTATCTTAAGGGCGGAACTTGAGAGTTCAAAAACGAGATTCCTGTGGGACGAAGATTCCTGGGAGAGAATCTCCATTTTGGACCTCAGGGCTTCTATCCTTTCTCTCACTTCTTTCCTTTCTTCATCCGCTTTTCTGAGAAGCATTTCCATTTCTTTTTTCTCCTTTTCCAGGTCTTCTTTCCTTCCTCTCAATACCTCTATCCTCTCCACAATTTCTTTAAGTGAATTACACAGGGATTGAAATTTTTCTTCTTTTATCCCCATTGATGAATAAAGAGAAGAAATTTCTTTTTGAAGTTCGGATTCCCTCTCTTTAGCAGTTTTGAGCTCTTCTTCTTTTTCAATGATAAAGCTTTCTTCATCCTTCAAAGACGATGAAATGTTTTCAAGGTCCCTTTCCAGGTCTGCCGTCTCTGTTTTTATTCTCGTTAGGTTTTCATTTATTTCAGATAAAGCCGAATTTATAGCCATCAGGCTTTTGCTCTTTTCCCTGAATTCATGTCCGTACACAATAAGTTCTAATTCCCTTATCCTCTCTTTTAGTTTTTTCGCCTTCTCAGCCTTTTTTGCATACTTCTGAACAAGATTTATCTGCCTTTTCACCTCCGAAAGAACATCGTCAACCCTCTGAAGTTCCATCTTGGTCCATTCAAGTTTCTTCAATGCCTCCCTGTATCTCAGTTTATACTTCATCACACCACTCGCCTCGTCAAGATAGAGCCTCAAATCTTCCGGTTTTGCGGTTGCGATAGTTGTTATTTCTCCCTGTTCAACAATAGCAATGCCGTGGGAAGAAAATCCTATTTCAAGAAAGAAATCGTGGATGTCCTTCAGTTTCACATTTCTACCGTTAATAAAATATTCGCTCTCTCCACCCCTATAAAATCTCCTCTCTATCCTCACTTCAGGAACCCTTTCAAGTTTTTTTACCGTTTCTCCCTCTAATGTAAGGGCTACCTCACACATATTTGCTTCTTTCCTTTTATCGTTCCCTGCAAATAGAACTTCGTCAGAAGACTTTATTCTCAGAGATTTAAGAGAATGTTCACCTATGCACCATTTTATGGCATCAAAAATGTTGCTCTTACCACATCCATTGGGACCTATTATTGCTGTAATTCCATCTGGAATCTCAATAATTGTCCTTTCAGGAAACGATTTAAATCCCACAATTTCTATAGTTTTTAGCCTGATACCCTTCATTGAAATACACCTTTGTGACAATATATTTTAAAAATTTTCACTTTTCAAGCAAAATTAAACCCCTACCAAAAATTAGGTTTGAAACGGAGTTTTATCTAAAAGAAGGTGCTAAATTTAAAAAAATTTGAAACAATTAAAAAATTCGCCAAAATTTAAATCATTAAGAATAAGAATGGAGGTGAAATGGTGAAAGGAAGAGAAATAAAAGAAGGAGTGCATTTTGTGGGCGCTATAGATTGGGACAGAAGGCTATTTGATGAACTCATCCCTCTTCCTGATGGCACAAGTTACAATTCATACTTGATCAGAGGAAGCAAGCAAACCGCCCTTATAGACAGCGTTTATCCACCAAGAGAAAACGAACTCATAGAACATCTTAAAGAACTTAATGTAGAAAAAATTGACTACATTATTGCAAATCATGCTGAAGGAGACCACTCCGGTGCCATTCCAACCCTTTTAAAAATATATAAAGAAGCAAAAGTAGTAACAAATCAGAAATGCAAAGAAATGCTGGTGAATTTTTATCACATCCCTGAAGAGAAGTTTTTAATAATAACTGATAACGAAACCATCTCTTTAGGAGATAAAACCCTTCAGTTTATAATGGCTCCCTGGGTTCACTGGCCGGAGACAATGTTCACCTACCTTAAAGAGGAAAAGATTCTTTTTACCTGCGACCTCTTCGGCTCTCACATTGCAACCAGCGATATCTTTCCAGTAGATGAGCCTAAGGTTTTAGAATCCGCAAAAAGGTATTATGCGGAGATAATGATGCCTTTTAGAGAAAACATAAAAAAGCACCTGCAGAAAATAAACACTCTGGATATTGAAATTATCGCTCCAAGTCACGGAGTCGTTTACAACAATCCATCTTTTATACTCAATGCATACAGAGACTGGACATCTGATAATGTTAAAAATGAAGTAATAATCCCCTATGTATCAATGTATGGAAGCACATTTAAAATGGTAGAATACCTGACCGATAAACTCTCTGAGAAGGGGATAAAGGTGAAACCCTTCAATATCATAAAATCTGACATCGGAGAATTTACAATGGCTTTAGTTGATGCATGCACCTGTGTGGTTGGCTCACCCACGCTATTAACAGGCATTCATCCAGCCATTTTATTACCGCTTTCCCTGATGAATGTGCTCAGACCGAAATTGAAATTCTTTTCTTTAATTGGTTCTTATGGATGGGGAGGAAGGATAGAAGAACAGGTAAAAGGCTTCCTCACAAATTTAAAGGCAGAATATCTCGGCTCTGTCCTTGTAAAGGGAGAGCCTGTTGATAGGGATTTTAAAAATCTTGATGCCCTTACGGACAAAATTTACGAAAAACACAGAGAGCTGGGTTTACTTGACAAAATTTAAAAAGATTATTAAAATAGAAAAAAACTAAAAAAGGAGGTTGGCTATGAAGAGTCTAAAAGGAACAAGAACAGAAAAGAACCTTTTAACTGCCTTTGCTGGCGAATCACAGGCGAGGAACAGATATACATACTTCGCCTCTCAGGCAAAAAAAGAAGGGTTTGAACAGATTTCTGCCATCTTTCTTGAAACCGCTGATAATGAAAAGGAACATGCTAAAAGGCTTTTCAAGTTCCTTGAGGGCGGAGAAGTAGAGGTAAAAGCCTCATTCCCTGCGGGAGTTATTGGAAGCACAGCAGAAAATCTCGCAGCTGCTGCAGCAGGAGAAAACTATGAGCATACAAAGATGTATCCGGAATTTGCAAAAATTGCGGATGAAGAGGGTTTTCCGGAAATTGCAAGTGTATTCAGAGCGATTGCGGTAGCAGAAAGGCAACATGAGAAAAGGTATCTTGCCCTTCTTGAAAATGTGAAGAAGAACAGGGTTTTCAAGAGGGATGAGGTTGTAAAATGGAAATGCAGAAACTGCGGATATATTCACGAAGGAAAAGAGGCTCCTGAAAAATGTCCGGCCTGTGATCATCCAAGGGCTTATTTTGAACTTCTCGTAGAAAATTATTAAAATGAATACATGATTGAACCACTATTAACTGAAGAACAGAAAAAATTGAGGGAGGAAGTGAGGGAATTCGTTAAATCGGTGCCAAAACAGTTACTCATAGACATGGATGCAGATAAAGTTCGCTATCCCAGGGAATATGTGGTTTCTGCAGCCCAGAGAAATCTCCTCGGACTCAGATTTCCCAAAAAATACGGTGGAAGAGAATTAAAGTGGACTGACGAAATCATTGCCCTTGAAGAAGTAGGTGTTCTTGGCTCATCCCTTGCCTGCCTTTATTCGCTGGTAAGCATTGTAGGGGAAGCCATAAATGTTTTTGGGACAGAAGAACAAAAGGAAAAGTATCTCAAGCCCCTTCTTAAGGGAGAAATCTTCTGTGCAGAAGCACTTACAGAACCGAGGGGAGGTTCAGACTTTTTTGGCGCAACCACTGTAGCAAAAAGGGAAGGAAATTATTACATTCTGAACGGGCAGAAGAGATTTGTAGTGGGAGCAGAGGGAGCAGATATATTTCTTGTTTATGCCAGAACCGGCGACCCTTCTCAGCCTCATAAATCTATAAGCGCATTTATAGTGGAAAGGGATATGGGAGTAGAAGTAAAGTATCTTTACGGGCTTCTTGGAACAAGAGGGGGTGGCGCGGGAAGGATTATTTTTAAAAATACAAAGGTTCCTGTAGAAAATCTCCTTTATGGTGAGAACAAGGGGGCAGAGATATTTTATCAGATGATGATACCCGAAAGGATGACCTCCGCAGCTGGAGCAATAGGAGGAGCGAGAAGTTGCCTTGAAATAGCCACAAGATATAGCGACAAAAGAAAGGCTTTTGGTAAGAAAATTCGTGAGTTTCAGGCAGTAAGTTTCAAAGTTGCCGAAAGCATTACAAAGCTTGACGCAGCAAGAGGACTTGTTTATTTTGCAGCTTCCGCTGTTGATAAATTCGGAAATACGGGATACACAAGAAGGCTTGTCTCGGAAGCGAAAAAGTTTGCCACAGAAACAGCATGGGAAGTTATAAACAACGCCATGCAGATTATGGGCGGAATAGGATACACAAATGTCTATCCGATTGAAAGGGCTCTGAGAGATGCAAGAATTGGACTTATATGGACAGGAACGAGTGAGGTTATGAACCTCATAATTCAGCACGAATACTACAGGGAAGTTCTCGGGATAGAAAAACCTCCCTCAAGAAATGTGGAAGAGGATGCTGCGGAAGCCCACGCAGAAGAAGAAAAGGTATACGAGTAATCAAATTTTTACCCCTTTTCCTCATAAATTTTTGTTAACCTTTTACATCTTCTGAATTATCTCCCGCTGTAGCCTCTTAGAAAGGTGAATTCTTCATTTACTTACTCGAGGGGTTAGAAGAAAGGCTGGAAAGAAATTATCTGACATTTTCCCTCTGCTCCTTCCCTTTTCCGATTTGTTTTCCCCAACTTTACTCCCTCCTTACCTGCATTTCCCCTCCCCTTTTTAAGGGGAGGGCGGGGAGGGGTTGCAGGGAAAAGATTTTATCTCCCCCTTGAAAAAACTTGGAGAGGGGTTCATCTTTTAATAGGCTGAAGGCTTAAGGCGGAAGGATATAGGTTTGATTTTTGAAAGAATTCTTTATCACTTTTTCCCGCCCCTTCTCAAGGGGAAACAAAAAAACGACCTAAGGGGAACCCTTTTTGATTATTTCCTCTATCCTCTTCCTCTCCTCTTCTTCATATTTTTCAACCTCTTTTTTCTCAGGCAGCTTCTCCTCAACCTTCTTTTTTATCTCCTCTTTGATTTTTTTCTCCCCCTTATCAATTATCTTCTCAACGTTTGTCTTTTTGAATATGTAATCCAATCCCTTTTTTATCATTCCTGTTTCAAATAGATAGATGACAAAGATAGCAAGGATGAAGAACAAAATAACTTTTAGCAAAAATTTTATCATACCACTTCCATCCTTATTGAATCCACACCCCTGCAATTAGGGCATATAGGAGTATATGCACTTCCTTTCCATTTACACACCTTGCATCTCCACATACTAAAACATCCGTTTTCTATTATATTTTCCATAACTCTATATCCGTAAGTAATATCACCCTTTCTTGAAGATAGAACTGCAGAGAGATACCTGAACGGAGTCGTCTCCGCCAGTTCCTGAGGAATTTCCCTCAAAATCTCCTCCGCTGGCTCAATCATCTCAAGTTTTAAAAGAAGCCTTGCAGTGAGAAATCTGAGTGCCGGGTCATTTACTCTTTCATAAAGTTCGTTGTAAAACTCAATTGCTTCAGCAGGCATATTTGCATCAAGAAGCTCCTTTTCCAGTGATAAGAGGATAAAATGGGACTGGTTTTTGCTGAATGCTTCCTCCGCAAGTCCTTTTGCCTTTTTTACATCTCCGTTCTTAACATAAATTTTTATAAGTTCATTCACAGCCGGGGTAAAATAGGGAAGAAAGTCCATAGATTTTTTAATGAGTTTTATTCCTTCTTCGTCACCGGAATTCAGCTTCTCTTCCCCGCTCCTGAAAAGTAAGTAAGCATAGAATCCCCTCTCTGTCTCCCTGTCCCACCCTTCAATCTTCAACAATCTCTTCTGATACTCAATTGCCTCATCGTGAAGATGATACCTGTCACAGGCTCTTGCCATTGCTCTTAACAGAAAAGGGGACCTGCTATCTTTAGAAAGTTTCTTTCTCCCTATTTCAATTGCATCAGGAAGTTCTTCCTTTAATGAAAGGTCAAGATACAAAAGGACCGCCTCTAAAGATGGGTTCTCCTTTGAAATTTCATCCTTCAATATTTTAATAGCTTCCTCAATTGAATTGGTAGCCATTTTCAGTTTTGCGAGAAAAATTGCCACATCCGGGGAACTGCTTTTCAATTCCACGCATTCCTTAACTATTCTTAAAGCCTCTTCAACATCTCCCCTTTCAAAAGCCTCCTTTGCTGAAGAAAGGAGACGCATTGCCTTTCTTTCCTTTGCGGTTTTCCATTTCATGAATGTGTTGTATGTCCAATCTGAAATTATGGAGAAAAGCTGAAGGAGAAAGGAAAATATAACACCTGCGAGAAAAGATACGCCCGTGAGAATTGGAATGTATGTTTTTATCTCCTTCCCTCCAAATTTGAAAACAATTGGTTCTGGATTGTAGTATAACAGATAAAACATACCGACCATCAAGACGATAAAAATTAAAATAAGGTTTCTCATCCTTCTTCTATTTTACTATAACAAATAAAGTATGCAACCGCCTTGTGTAGACACACACGGACATTGTTACCAGGGGGAGGGGGGTTGGAAATTTGAGTTAGAAGGTATAAAATTGGATAAAGAGGTTGCCTTTTTTGTGATAGAGAGTGCGTTGAGGTCAATGGGAATAAG